>OWIL01000531.1_pt1 | contig 24553 bp, 31 predicted proteins | sample 1732871 | NCBI WGS metagenome assembly OWIL01 (sample SAMN05065763, study PRJEB22554) | human gut metagenome | biome: ENVO:2100002; feature: ENVO:00000062; material: ENVO:00002003 | host: Homo sapiens | place: USA
CTTCATGCAGCGCCATCACCTTGCCTTTGTCTACCCTCTTGGCCCGTTTGGGATGACCGTCCACTGCGGACCTATCTTCCACGCCGGAATCCCTGGATCCGCTTTTATTTTTGTCAATGGGGGGGGGCACCACGCATCATACGTTCAAGCTCGAAATTATCCATTGCAGGTTCGTTCCGGAAGAACAGGCAGCCCTCCAGCAGGTTTTGCAGTGTATCCGGGGAATAGTCCGCCCATCGTTTCGGCTCCGAGGTATTCGGCGCCATAATATTAATCTCCTGGCCTACGGCAGCCAGCCGCAAGGCCTCTATCATATCAATCTGTTTCACGAACATAATCCTTAACCTCCTCCAGTCTGCTGATTGAGACTTCATACGCAATCCGTTTCTCACACTCGGCCTCACTTAGTTGCTTCACATATTCCCTACTCTGTACCCGGCCCCATGTCCTGACCCTACTCTCCACCTCAAGACCGGATGCATACCGGGCATTCCGGGCCCAGCTAATGCATGGTATGTAATCAGACTTGCCATATGGTCGGTTGACGGCCAGAAGGATGTCCGCAATCTCTCGTCCCAGGGGAGTCCTGCGATAAACCGGCGGCTTACAGATATAGCCGTCCAGGGATATCCGGTTTGTTTTTGTATAATCTGTAAATTCTTCCATGAAACGGACTTCCCGGACAAAAACGGACAACTCCAGGCGGTTTCTGATGCCCTCATGGCGGTTATAGGAACGGAACTGGCCAATGGCCTCCATCGTACCCCCGGAATAATCCCGGCGCACATCCAGCAGACGTTCGGACACCATTAACGGTAGGATATCCTCCTGGCCACTGAGCCGCCTCACAGCAACATCCACCATATAAAAGCCTTCTCCAAAAGCCTCATGGCTAAAGGTAAATTCCGATACAATCTCACCAATTACACTTACCTTGTTGTTTTCAATCATTTTTTCTGACATAGTACATCCTATCCTTTCTTCACCTTCTGAATCTCTTTCAGTTTCTCAATCAATAATCCCCGGTTCGTCTCACAATCCCGGAATAACTTCCCATCCCGCAGCATATAGTACTCATGCCGGCCGTAACCATCATGATATTTGGCCTCATAGCTTCCTGACGCATATCCATCGAATATCCTTGCGTGGTATACCTTCACCACCATGCTGGTGCCGTCCTCCAGGTCATACCGGTAGTACCGCTCCCCGGTCTGCTCTGTTTCAATCCATAACGGCCACGTCTCATATGCATCCACAAAGGCAGCCCGTTGGTCATTGTTCTTAAGCACCGGAAGCGCTGGCTGTTTGGGTTCTTCTGGCTCCGGTTCTTCCAGATTACACAGCATACCCGCAAGAGCTGCCACCAGTATCTTTTTCTTCCGGAGCAACTTCGGCGAAAGAGGTTCCACCTTATCAACCTTTATCATTTCATCCAGGAATTCCTTTTCTTTTTCTAACATCCCCCGGAGCAGATCCACATCTGAGGGTTCGTTTTCTGCTTCCGCTGTTTCTTCTTGGTTTTCATTTTCGCAGCAGTTCTCCTCATTCTGCTGCTCTTTCGCAGCGGGTTGCTGTGGTTCCTGATCCAGTACCCTCATGGCCCACTCGCAAATATATTCGCAAGGATTCTTGCAGTGCTTGCAGCATGGGCTTGGTTCCCCATCTCCCGCCCGGTGATAGGCCAGTTCATAGTTCACGAACTCACAATTCTCCCCTATCTGCTCCCGGATTCCGTCCAGATTCATAAGTATCTCGCACGGAAACGGATTCCCGCAGGACGCCCCTACACACCGCCGCTCTGCCTGCCGTATCTCGCATTCCATAGAGCAGGAGAAGCAGTCATGTCCGCCCTCGCATCCTTCTGTTGCTATCAGACTGTCTGCTGGGTATTCCCGCCTGGGTGTTCCGTAGGCTGATAATTGTGGAGCCGGGCGCCGCTGCGAACTATAACATTCCAACTCACAGTCACCGCGCCTGACGCATTCCCAGCAGCACACCCGGCTGCAGTCCTCCCCGGTTCCCGGGATGAGCTTATGGGCCTCCTCCAGGGTGCAGTCAAATTCTGGCCGGTGGATGCACTTCCCGGACTTCTCTAACTGGGTCTGCTCTGTCTTTGGCGGTTCCGGTTCTGGTTCTTGGTTGGGCTCTGGTTCTTGCTCCGGTGTTGCGACTGTCGCAACTTTTTTCTCTTTTTTCGGCTTCATTGCCCTGATAACAGGTATCTTCATATCAGGGGTGACCTGCTCCCTCAGCTCCTCACTCATGGGGAGCATCTCTATCAGCTGACTGACGTTGTACACCTCATACTGTTCTTCCAACCTGGGCAGCTCCCCCGGCTCTATCGGAATGCCGAACTTATCGTACAGGTTGATGCACCTGGACGCCCAGGACTTGTCCTTGCCATATTCATCACCCAAAAACTCGTTAAAGCTGTCGTAACCTTGTCCCTGCCACAGCTTTTCATCCCGGATGATTTTCAGGTAATAACCGAAGCCTACAAAACCATTTTTGATATCCTTGTAGGCTATATTGGCCAGCCGCCTGGTATCTATAAAGGTCAATCCTGTTTTCTTAACTTCCTCCATTACTTTTCCCCTTTCACTCTGCTTATTCTGGCTTTAAGGGCCGTAAGCAATGAATCCTGGGTAACCTGCTTATTCTGCAGGGCTGCCATGACATCCTCATCCATGCATCCGGATACAATCAAATGGTGTATGATAACATTATCCGTCTGTCCCTGCCTGTGCAGCCTGGCATTTGCCTGTTGATACAGTTCCAGGGACCAATTAAGGCCAAACCATACTATGATGTTTCCACCCGCCTGGAGATTGAGTCCGTAAGCGGCACTTGCCGGATGCGCCAGGAGTACATCTATCTTCCGCTCATTCCACTGGCTGATTACGCCCGGGCCCTTAAGTTCCGCTACCCTAAGTCCCTTCGGAAGGCACTTGATGATACGGGACTTGTCATGCTGGAAGTTGTAGAATACCAGTATCGGTTTCCCCTGGCTGCCTTCCACAATCTCCTTGAATGCCTCCAGCTTCTCACCATGGACCTCCACTGCATTCTTGTCATCGTCATATACCGCGCCATTACAGAACTGGAGGAGCTTCCCGGTCAGCACAGCCGCGGATCCCGCATCCAGCGTGGCCTCGTCCACCTCCAGAAGCATCTCCTGCTCAAACTTCTCATAGGCTACCTGCTCCTTGGCGTTTAACCGGACGTGTATGATATTATCGATGCGCTCCGGAAGCTGCAGGTAATCCTTAGCCTGGAGGCTAATACAGATATCCGCTATCTGCTGTTGGATCACTTGGTCGGCCCCTGGCAATGGCGCGTATGAAAAGATGGTGTCCCGGTTCCTGGATGCCGGGGAGAAGTATTCATCCCTGTATTGGCCTATCCTTGTCCCCAGCCGCTGTCCCTGGTCAAGCAGGTATATCTGTGACCACAGGTCCAGAAGGCCGTTTGGCGCCGGTGTACCGGTCAGCCCATAAATTCGGCGTATGTGGTTCCTCACCAGGCACAGGCTCTTGAAACGCTTGGCCTGCGGATTCTTGAAACTGGACAGCTCATCTATGATTACCGTGTCAAACGGCCAGGCGTTGCGGTAATGGTCCACAAGCCATTGCACGTTATCCCGGCTCAGCACATACACATCTCCCGGGGTATTAAGGGCCTTTATCCGCTTTTCTCTGCTGCCAAGCACGGGGATAATCCGAAGCAGTTTCAGATGGTCCCATTTCCCGGCCTCTCGGGTCCAGGTATCCTCCGCCACTTTCTTGGGTGCTATTACCAACGACTTCCCGACCTCAAAACGGTTATACCGAAGGTCATTGACCGCGGTCAGGGTAATCACGGTCTTCCCAAGGCCCATGTCCAGAAACAGCCCCAGGGCAGGGTCCGTTATCATACGGTTGATGCAGTATCTCTGGTAATCGTGCGGTACAAACTTCATGGCTGCTCCCGCTTTCTCGATTCCTCAAGGAATTCCTTCAGTTTCCAGTCCTGCCAGGCCGGATCCTTTCCCGCATCTGACGCTATGTACATGATTGCCCTGCCTATATCTGGCTCCCGGTCAAGCACACAAGCTGCGCACCCCAGTTCCCTTAGGGCATGTATCCTTTTACTCTGCAGTACTGTCGCTTTCTTCCCCTCCTGTTTAAGCTCCACGAACCCGATGCGGCCTCCAGGAAGGACCACCAGCCGGTCCGGCACGCCGGCATTACCGGGGGAGACAAATTTGAATGCGATACCGCCACATTTCTTCACTGCTTCCGTGAATTTCTTTTCAAGCTCTTTTTCTAGCATTTTGGCGCCTCCTCTTTATCCCTTGGCAACAACGGGCTACAGCATTCTATATATATATATATACGCGTATGCGGGCGCAGGGGTATTATATATACATTACCCTTTATTTTATATTTTTATATATAAGAATGTTGCTACTGTTGCTTAAGGGCTTAAGCCTTGAAAATCAAGGGTTTTTACAGCAACATTGGATTGTTGCATCCTGTTCCCGTTGTTGCCTTTTACAATTTTTGGAATGTTGCCGGGCAACAATCTAATCTTGCCTCCTGGCTTAAGACATGTCCCCTCTGTTTTCCATAGTATGGGCCGAATGGAATGGCTCCGGAGCTCCGTTCCCATCCAGGCAGACCGGATAGTATGCTGTTGATTTCATGGGCATCCGACTTCTTCATCATCTTCAAATCCCCATAAAAGCATTCACACCATATCTCTGCTGCGCACACCCTGTCACGCGGCAAAAGCAGGTTCTCATCATAATCCCGCCCCGCAAAGTTCCAGAACTCTCTCCTGGCTGCCAGGTCCTTCCGGCTCCAGTCAACCGGTATCTTTCTGCCCAGGAACTCCCGGATGATACCCTCCTTAGGATTGCTTTCCTTATGCTCCTCCTGCTGGCGTACCGCTTCTTCCGCCACGGCTCCCTCCAGAAACAGCTTCTCGCCGCACTGCCATCTCATAAAGGCCTCCGCCCAAATCTGGTCCACCTCACCCGGCAGCTGCCCAAACACATTTTTTCTGCTGGGGATTTTTCCAAGGTCAATCGGCCAGAACCGCCTGTTGCCTGTCTGGTCTTTCAAGAACTCTTTGTCATTGGTTGTTCCTACGATGATGCAGGAACGCGGAAATGGCTTCGTCCGCCTTCCGTACGGCTCCCTGTAGACATCTTCTGTTTTACTCATGAACTGTTTGACTGTGTTCATTTCTGACTTATTCATACCGGCCAGTTCCCCGGCTTCTATAATCCAATATCCCTGTATGAGCTCCGCGGCGTCTTTGCCCTCAAACGTTGCCAGGCTGTCAGAATACCAGTCCCTTCCCAGGAAGCGGAAGAAGGTACTCTTTCCCACTCCCTGGGCTCCTGACAGTATCAGCATGCTGTCAAACTTAATTCCCGGAACCATTGCCCTGGCCACGGCTGCCGTCAATGTCTTGCGCATGGCTTCCCTTGTATAGGTACTGTCCTCCGCCCCAAAATAATCAGTCAGCAGGGTATCAATACGAGGAATACCATCCCAGACCAGCCCGGTCAGATATTCCCTTATCTTATGCTGCTTATGGTTTGTCGCATATACAGCCATTGCATCATATATCCTCTCTTTCCCGGTTATCCCGTATACTTTCTCTATATAATGCCTGAGCCCGGAGTCATCCTCGTCCGCCCAGGCTCTCAGCTTGTAATTGTCCTTCGGCGCCTCCCAAGGCATGGCCTGTCCAACAACCGCCCTGTTTGCGAACTCATCATGCCAGAACCGCCCGTTCAGTTTTGGGTCATGGTTCAGTATAATGAGGACATTGTCGATGGTATTGAGGGGCTGCCCTGTCCGTGAGCTGCACTTAAGCTCTCCCATCCATTCAAAATCCGGGACTACCTCTGTCTCCCCCTGGTCAGGCTGTGAAAAGTCCTCCTGAGCCTTCCTGTACCGCTCCAGGGCCATTGCCTTGGATACCGGCTCCTGCTGCAGGGCAAACTCACACATGGCCTTAAATGATGGCAGCTGTGTCACTGGGGTTTCCGGTTTCGCGTCATAATCCTCCTCGTTGAATTTATGGAGGCGGACCAGGTCGAACGCGTTGCAGAGTTTCCCGCTGGCCGGATCCGTGGCATGGTGGCTGTACAGGAAGTTCCCGCCGTCATATAATACGGCGCCGCCCATGGTTGATCCCTCGCTGTATGTATACCGGCCCTCCCCGCAGGGGATGTACGCATCCGGTATAAACTGTGCGATGGCTTCCGTCACATCGTATGCCCGGCAGAACGCGCCTACCACCCCCTGCTTTTCCAGCGGGTTACCCTGTTTCTTTGCCGACCGGTCGCGGAGCTTTGCGGCCCCCGGTACCTCAGGCCATTCTGCCACGTTGCGCCAGTTTTGGTAGAGCCTTAGAACCCCGTCCTTTGACAGGAATGGCTTATCCCCATAAAGAAATACATACTCGCTGTCCGCGCTGCAGCTTGGCCAGTACATGAGCCGGACCGGCTCAAACGTGGTAGGGTCAAATATCTGTATCCCCAGGAAAGCCGCCACCTTCCGGGCTATAGGCTCATATTCATCGGCCGTGCATGCCACGTCCAACGGGAGGATGATGCGCAGCCTGGGGGCCGCGCCCTCATGTTTCCTTGTGGAATATACGGCATAGGAACACCCCAGTGCCTCCACGGCATTCAGAACCGCCTGTGTCCCTCCCGGGATGATGTTGTCCGCATCCAGTGTCACCAGGTGCCTGTCACCGGCGTTCTCATTCCTGCGGGCCTCCCCGTTCAGTTCCCCGCCGACAAAGCCTCCGACATCCTTTAATTCATCCTGACGCGCCTTCGTAAGCCCTTTATACTCCGCAAAGGTTTCACCCGTGCGTTCCGGCCTGGATATCCGTTGGACGAAGTCCGACCACAGGAGCTCCTGCCGGTGCCATGACGTGGCTTTCCTGCTCGTACCTACTGATATTCTGATTTTCCTGTCATTTACGAACATAAGCCTACTCCTTTTTGTAATAATCTCCTGTGAATCCATCCGCATTCAGAGGAAGCCCCTCAGCCCATGCCGGAGGCCTGCACATGAGGCTTATTGCCTCCTCCAGACTCTGCCTTCCGCCCTTGGGAATTTCCAGTATCACCTCGTCATGGATATGGAAGTTAATCCGGTACCCTGCCGTATGCAGGTTTACCATGGCGTTGGCCAGGCAGTCTCTTGCCACGGCCTGTACGATATTCTCCGTGAGTTTGCCGCCGTAGGTCGGGAGCAGATCCCACTTATGGTTCTTTTGATTCTGCCCCATGAAATAGATCCGTTTGTAATTCCTCTCGTCCGGAATCATCTGGGGTTTAAGGTAGAACAGCTTACGGCCACTCGGCAGAGTGATCATCATCCGGTCCGCGTCCCTTGAGAAGGAAATGCCGTTCGGCAGGGATGATATCACACCATATTCCACGCATTCCGCCGCATGCCGCTCTATGCTGTACCACAGGTCCACAATCCGTTTGTTTGATGCCCGCCATCTCTGTACGATGTCCGGCAGTTCTTCCTCATGAAGGCCCATCCGCAGGGCGCCCATCTGGATAAGTGCTCCGGCGGCTCCCTGGTATCCCAGGGCAAGCTCTGCGACCTTTCCCTTACTGCGCAGGGCGTACTCCGGGTTCCCCTTCCTTATCTTCTCTATCGGTACCCCGAACATGGTACTGGCCGAAGCCTCGTAAATCTTCCCGTGTGTCCGGAACACCTCCAGACGCCATTCCTCCCCGGCCAGCCAGGCAATCACACGCGCTTCTATGGCTGAGAAATCGGCCACGGCGAACATATACCCGTCTCCCGGTATAAAGGCCGTGCGTATAAGCTGAGAGAGCGTGTCAGGCACATTCCCATATATAACCCGGAGGGCATCCATTTTTTGTTTCTGTACAAGCTCCCTGGCCGTATCCAGGCTGTCAATATAGTTACGCGGCAGGTTCTGCACCTGCACGAGCCTTCCGGCCCATCTTCCCGTACGGCAGGCCCCATAGAACTGCAGGAGCCCGCGCACCCGGCCATCATCACACAACGCATCCTGCATGGCCTGGTACTTCTTCACCGAGGTCTTTGCCATCTCCTGACGTATCCGAAGCATAGCCTGTACGTCATCGGTTCCGGATTCCTGAGCCAGGAGGTCTGCAACCGTCTGCTTGTTCAGGCTCTCTATCTCCACGTCCGCATTGTCTATGACCCATTGTTTGAGCTGGGCTACGCTGTTCGGATTCTCCAGCCCTGTGATATCCCGGGCCTTTTCCGTGAGTTCCTCCGTCATTTGGGCACTGATTGCCAATGCTCCGTCTATCAGGACCGTATCGAGGGCCACCCCGCCGATGTTAATGGTCTGGTCAATCACCCATAACTGATGCTCAAATGCAGGCACGGGATATTCCGCCAGCCGGTTCTTGATTTCCCGTTCGGTCACCACATCCTGGCCACAGTATTCCTTAAACAGCTTCCACTTATCCGGGGCATGTTCCGGAAGATTCCTGGTACGCCCACCGTTCCGTTTCGTACGGGCGCATGGGGCACAGAAATATTTAATCAGGGACTTACCAGTAGACAGTTTCCGCTTGTCTTCGGGAAATTCCATGGCCCTGCCGATGGCGTCCAGCCCTCCTGCATATCCGCAGTACCAGGCATGGACCATGGTGCATTGCCATTGCTCCAGATGTGTCTCAAAGAACTTACTGAGGCAGTAATATTCAAATGCTGCATTGAATGCCGTCTTCATGACTTCGGGCCTGTGCAGATCCATGACCGTGAAATACGGAATTTTCTCCCCCTGTGCCAGGTCTACGACCTGTACCGGATTATCGTCATAAGCATAGGCAAACAGAAGGATTTCAAAATCAGGGGACTGTACATATTTGTACAGCCCTGATTTCCGGATGTCTACACTGCTATATGTTTCTATGTCAATACTCAGGGTCCTCAAATCCCCATCACTCCCCCGGCTGGCAGCGGCCTTCCCGTCACCGGGTCAATCGCCTGCTGGTACTGCGGCAGGGCCCCCGGCTGCGGTGCTGAATACCCAGACGCCATTGCGGAAGGATATCCGCCCATTGCTGGCTGCTGGTATGGCTGCATTTGCTGTGCAGGTTGGGAATACCCCATAGCCTGATATGCCGGCTGGCCGTACCCGTTCGGGGCTGCCGCGGAACCTGCATACGCATTGGACCCGCCGAAATCTTCTTCTGCTGTCGTCCTGCCGGACAGGGGTTCCCCGTCGGCAATTTTCTGCACGTTGTTAAGTCCGCATCCCACTCCGCGGTTACCATTTGTATTGTATGGATAAAAGTTGACGGTTGCCCGGGCATAGCAGCCGGAATAAAATGCATTTGGGTCAAGGATTGGCTGGATGTTGATATCCACCACGGAAGGCCTGGTCCTGCTTGATGCACGCAGTACCCAATGGCCCCGGCACTCCTCTCCCCAGGGCTCTCCGTTCTGTTTGGTCCCGTCACCGTCATACAGGGGCATGGATGGCCTTGCCGGCATCTGTCCGCCAAACGTTTTCTGTAGTCCTTCCTGCAGGGCCCGGTTCATTTCCGCCACAATGGCATTGTATGTATTTACATCGGATTTTGGGATGAGCATGGTTATCTGATATTTGGCCTCCCCACCACCTGGCGGTGTAGATGGCTCAAACACATGGGCGTAACTTGCCCTGAATCTTCCAACTAACATGTTTTCTCTTCCTCCTTATATTGATTCTCCCCACCGAAATCCTCCTGTGGGGTAGTGTCCTTTTGGTATGGTGGACGCTTGTCCTCCTTAGGTGCAAGCGTGGGTTTTCCTTTTGGTTTCACAATAAACGGCATAAGGATTGTGTTGTAGTCATCCTTATTGATCAGTTTCTCCGCCTCAGTCAGTGTTACCGGAATCCGCTCGTAAAACAGGGCCTTCTTATATCCGGCCTCCACCAACGCGGCATACGCCTTATCTGGGTCGGGGAGCTCCCGGTTGCTCCTGCCCTCCACCAGTTTCCACCCTGGAACATCCTCATCCGCCAGCAGTTTGTCGAGAGCGGCCGCGCGGACCTTCTTGATCCAGGGTGCTACGAATTCGAGAAGGGGAAGGAGGGAGCCAATTTCATCATTGGTCAGGAGTTCTGCGGGTATCATCTTCCCTGTAATTGGGTCCGTATGTTTCTGCAGGGCCGCCATGTTTTCCTCCATCCGGAACCGGCAGGTTCCCGCGGCAGGACAGAAGCAGTCGTCACACCAGGAGCCTTGCCTAAAATCTCCCTTGCCTGCCCAGGCCAGTTCCGCTGCCGGCTTTACGGTCTGCTCTGACCAGGTTTTGAGCTGACCGGCGGAAAGCTCCCAGCGGGAGAAGTTCTTTTTCCGCGGCTGCACAATATGCAGGATGACCTGCTCCACCGGATAGGCAATCCCGTACTCAGCGATAGCCCCAACCGCGTACAGCATCATCTGCGGATTTTCCTCCGCGCTGACTGTAATTCCCTTACCATACTTGAAATCCACCACATGGCAGTCTGTACCGCTCAGAATGATACAATCTGAAAAGCCATAGCCATCCCGGGCGACATGCCCATAATGGACTTCCTTTTCAATCACAATCTTGGGCGGCACCGGATAGCTGTAGGCTATCTTCTGTATGTAGTCCACATATTCGTCCGTATAGCGCTCCATCTCAGGGTCATACTGCCCGTGCTTCTTTAATTGATTGTGTGCAGTTTTGAATGTCTTTTCTGACATACCCGGCTCAATGAACAATTTCCGCAGCTTCAACTCACAGATATCATGAGCCAGCGTACCTTCTTCCGCGTAGTCAGAGGTTGATTCCGGAAATTCTTCGGACAGTCTCGCAGATGGCGGGCAGTTTATCCATCGTTTGGCACTGGATGCCGACAACAATGCGTGTTTCCTCTCTTCTGCCATTAGATGTTTGCACCTGCCCCTCTCAACTGCGTCACAAGTTCCGGATACCGTTCAACCGGCACTTGCATGAGGGACATTGCGCCAAACTGTCCCAGTATCTGCATCACATAGTCCCGCTTGCCCTGGTCGATGAGTCCAGTCAGTGCAATAGCTATCTGGTCCTGGGTATAGGATTGTGTGGTGGCTGTCGTTGGCAGTGCTCCCTGTCCGGCCTGTCCCGTGAAGGGCTGTTGGTATTGCATCATGCCTGGCTGTCCTGTAGCAGCTCCAGGAAGACCTGACTGCTGTGGCCCCGAAGCTGCCGGTCCTGGGTTCTGATAGTTCCCAGCCATCTGCGTTGACTGCGGGCCGGCAGGAGTAGATTCACTAAAGGAAGCAGTCATTCCTCCCTTTCCTAACGCCTGCGCCAGGTTATTGATTGCCTGTGCGATTGTATCGAGTCCTGTAATATTAATGTTCATGTTTGCCATCTTCGTTTTCCTCCGTTTTCATATTCATGGTTTCCGTTGTATTCTCTTCCCTGCAGGAGCATTTCTCCCCCGGGTCAAGATAGGCCCCACAATGAGGGCATCGGATATAATAGCTCATGCGGCGTGCCTCCTTTTATGGTTGATTTTTCAGCCATAATCCCTTACAATAAGAATGTGCTAAACTATTTGTCCATGGGCCTCTTGCGGTTGCCGCCGCTGGGGTCCATCTCTTTTGCCCTAAGCTCGTCCAACATCTCCAACAGTACACTGTGGCTGTGGTTGTCATCTTGTCCTGGTGTGTAATCAAGGGCAAACTCCAGGGCCGTTATACGTCTTGATATATCAAACATCCTGACACCTCCCTACTCCTTGGCATAGACAGACTTGGTATCGTTGTCATATACCAGCCGCAGCGTGTCGCCGGCACTATCCACAATCATGGCCTCGTTGTTATGTACGGTCAATTTAAAATAGCGCATCTCAAAACCCTCTGACTGCAGCCACTTGCGGATTGCGTACTCCGCGATGCTCTTTGCACCTTTAATCATCTTCCTCACCTCCCTTCAAATTGCGCCCATCACCAGGGCCATAATCCACCCAGTTGCCACCACCATCCCGCCCATCAGGATGACCGCCGGCACAATCCACTTAGCTGCCCTCATGATTGGGCCGTCCCGGTGCCTCTTGCGTCGTCTGAAGGTCACCATACGCCTGTGCCCCATGATGTTAGTCATCACCGCGGTGGCCGGCCCTACAAAATCCACACGCCAGTCGGGATACTGAACCGCTGCTTTGGCGCGGATGGCTAACTCAGTTACTTTTGTCATTGGCTTGTCCCTCCTTCCTCTATTTCGGCTACCGGATACGTCATAATAAATCGTTCCAGGTCACTCCCTCGTATTTTCCGCTGGCCCAGGAGCAAAGACGGAAGCTTCTTTGTACTGATAAGCTCATACACCTTGGTTGGATTAACCCTGAGAACGCCTGCCGCCTCCTTGACTGTGTAGATTGGCTTGTAAGGTTCCACCATCGCTTTTATCCTCCTTCCTCTCATAGTCCTTGCACGGATACCACCGTGTCCGTTCCGGGCACTGGCTATGCCGGCAGGTCTTGCATGTGGTTTTGATATGTACCGCCTCCCTCGTTGCGTTTTCTCCCCCTCCTTGGTATACTGTACTTACAGGCGTTGCAGCGCCGAGTACGAAAAAGAAGGAGTGGTTTTATATATGGGTAAGTTACATCCCATGGCGGATAAGTTATTGCTTGAAATCTGCAAGGCATATGCCCGGACCGGCTCAGCAGACATGTATGTTGAGGATATATCCTCCACGGAATACGATGATTGTTTCTATGCTGAGTTGGATAGGGCTGGATACATAACCTTCCACAACACGGTCGCACCCAATGTGGAAGTCCTTGACCGCACAATAGCCTTTGCGAAATCCCAGAAACTTATCTAAGTATCTCCATGGAACTGTTGCCATCATCGGTGACAGTTCTTTTATATCCGGAAAGATAGTCCTTCATTATCTCTTTCGCCTGTTCAAACTGCTCTGTTGGGATTTCGGATAACGCTTTTAGAGTTTCCCTGATATCAATTGTTACCGTTAATTTAGGATTCGACATATCATTCTCTGGCTGGTTAAAGGATAGCCCATACAATCCCCTTCCTACTCTAAGTCCAGCCACATAAAGTTCAGACGACCTTCCTCTGTTTTCGATTCTGATTAATTCTGTTACGCTCATTCCTTCTCTCCTCCTTCCTGCGGCATTTCCAATCCTGTCCGCTCCTCAAAATACTTCCTTGGCACCATGCCGGGACGGGTCAAAAATCCTTTTTTCCTCAAGCTCCTGATTTAGCTTCCCGATGACTTTGTATGCATGGCTCCTGGAGTATGACAAGACTTTGGAGACATCATCGGCTGTCATCAATGGATTCATCATAGCCCCTTATCCTCCTTCTCCTCATCTGCAAAATACTCCACCGGAACGCCGAAGTACTTTGCCAGGATTAGCAACTTGTCAAACTTTGGTTTACTACGGCCATTTTTCCAGTCAGATAGAACAGATTGAGCGATTCCTGTCTCTTTAGATACTTGATAAGATGTTTTGTTACTTTTCTCTAACAAATCGGCAAATTTTTTGTACAAAACTACACCACCTTTCTTTAAATATAAGTATTGAAAATACTACGGAAATGTGATATGCTTTGTTTACCAGACGAAGTAAATAACATTTCCGCAGTGTGCAAAGGTTTTATAACGCAATTCCTTTGTATGCTCATACTATACTATGCATTTCCGATAATGTCAATAGTATTTTTCGGTTTTTCGTAGTATTGTCTGCGGTTTGTGAAAGGTGGACAATTATGTATGATATTTTTGAACAATTATTACAAAAGAACGGCGTAACGGCCTACAAAGTGTCGAAAGAAACAGGAGTCACACAATCTACGCTTAGCGACTGGAAACGTGGGCGAAGTACTCCCAAAAGTGATAATATGAAAAAAATCGCTGACTATTTTGGTGTAAGCGTTGATTATCTCATGACTGGCAAAGACGAACCTAAAGAAAAAGCTCCAGAGCTTACTGCACGGGATAAACGCGATATCGCAAAAGACCTGGAAATCTTAAGGGAAAAACTTGCGAACAAAGAACTAGGGCCAGCGGCGTTTGATGGGGATGACATTCCAGAGGATGACGCCGAACTCTTTCTCGGTCAGGTAGAATTGATGCTCCGCCGACTAAAAGTTAAAAATAAGGAGAAATACAACCCGTACAAAAATAAGAAGTAGGTGAGCCTATTGACGCGAAAGATAAAACGCATTGTTGCTTACTATCAAAAGAAATATGATACAACAAATCCTTTTAAGTTAGCTAATGCCCTAGGGATTGAGGTACAAATAGGAGATATAGGTTCAAAAAGCGGATGTTATATGTATCTTAAGCGCAGCAGATGCATATGGCTCAATGAGGATTTAGAACAGCATGAGGCAGAATTTGTAATGGCCCACGAATTAGGACATGCAATTATGCACCCCCGCGAAAACTGTTATTTCATTAAACACAAAACGCTTTTGCTTAATTCGAGAAATGAAATAGAAGCCAATAAATTTGCCGTAGAATTTTTGATATCCGATGATACGTTGTACGAATATTTAAAATACCAGGAATGCACTATAGAACAGACAGCTCGGATTCTTGGTTATCAAAAAGAATTAATTGAATTGAGATTAAAATAGCCTATGGCTTTTTAATAAAACTAATGAAAAGAAAAGAGGAGATGGGTATGAGTTATCTAAAAAGCAATGAAGTATTGCGCTTTCATAAATCACAAGCCCTGCAAAAACTTGACGCATATTTAGAAAATCTTATCTCTGCTGAAGATTTAAAGAAAAAAGGTAAGATGGACAAGCTTTGTTACTGGTTAGAAGACTGGACTACTTTTCTTGCCTTTGAAAGTCAATTTTCTCCTATGAGTTTAAGACGGTATAAACGGGGAGAAATCATAAAAGTACATTTAGGATTCAATGTGGGAAGCGAGGAAGGTGGATTACACTATGCTGTTGTTTTAGATAGGGATAACGCAAAATCCTCTCCGGTTGTTTCTATAATCCCCCTAACATCAGTAAAGCCTCTTACCGATTTATCAAAATTAAAAAGAGGCAGTGTATTCTTAGGCAATGAACTTTTTACTAACCTAAGCGCAAAGATATCCTCAACTAACAAACATCTAATAGACGAATTAGCTTTATTACAGCAAATTGTTAATCAGATGAATATTGACACCCATCAAGACGAACGAGTTGAGGTGGAAAAGAGAATCCAGCATTGTCAAGATGAATTAGATTTTCTTAATAGGATGCGGACAGAAATATTTAAAATGAAGCAGGGTAGCATTGCCTTAGTAAACCAGATTTCCACTATCAGTAAAATACGCATCTATGACCCTAAAACGGACCATGATATTTTGAGCGGAATAAAGCTTTCTAATGAAAAATTAGACATGCTAGATAAAGAAATAATCAAAAGATTTACAAATATGTAGTATTATTTTCTTGACAATCGAATATAATAAGGGTACAATGAATACGAAAAACAAAGCCGTTTACCGGCCGTATAAAAGACAATGTTTTCAGTCAACTGAAAACCGTATTCATTAAGACCCTGCAGAAATGTGGGGTCTTTTACGTTACACACCAAAATCAAAAATAAATAGTAAGCAAAAAGCCCCTGTGCTACCAACACAGAAGCTTTTCACATAGATTTTCTCTTGCCGGACTGCTCCAGCAGATATATTTTGCTTCACAACCAAATTATATCATTCCTGAAACGTCCTGGCAAGGGCGTATTAATTTTACCCAAAATCCGTTGCGATATCGCAATAACACAAGGAGGAATGATATATGGGACAGTTAAGAACAAGGAAACGTGGCTCCACCTGGGAATGGTCCTTTGAAGGGGCCAAAATCAATGGCAAGCGCAACCCCATCAGCCAGGGTGGATACCGCACCAAGGCTGAGGCCATCACTGCCGGCACCCAGGCCAAGGCTGAATATGACTCTGCTGGCCGCAGGTTTACCCCTTCGGACATCAGCATGTCTGATTATCTGGATTACTGGTATGATAATTATGTCAAGGCCAACCTTTCATACAATACACAAATGGATTATGCGAAGAAAATTCGTATTCATTTGAAACCGGCATTCGGAAAATACCGGCTGGCATCATTGGAAACAGATGTTATCCAAAAATGGATTGATGGAATGAAGCGTCAAGGATATTCCAGGAGCATGGTCAAAAATACATTATCCTGTCTGTCCGGCGCCCTGGGATATGCCGTATACCCTTGCAGATATATTAAGTACAATCCATGCGACTACGCAAGGGTGCCAAAAATTGCCACATCGGAGGGTGCCAAGGCGCACACAGAATATATCTGTGTCAAAGAGGACTTTGCAGCCATCGTTGAGCGCTTTGGCCCGGACAGTAATTTTCACATACCGCTCATGACCGGATACCATTGTGGTACCCGCCTGGGGGAAACTTATGGTATTGACTTGCTGCGTGACGTAGATTTCGAGCACCACACCATAACCGTCCGGCACCAGCTTGCCAACGAGGGCGGAAAGTGGTATTACCGGTCACCAAAATATGATTCTGTCCGGACTATAAAAATACTCCCGGAATATGAAAAAATCTTGAAAGCGGAAATCCATAACCGCAAAAAGAACATGCTCAGGTACGGCCAGTACTTTACAAAGACGTATCAAATGGACAATGACTTAATCTTTCAAGCTCCTGCCAGCGTCCAAATTGTTGGCAAGGAAATAATGCCAATCAGCGCAAAGGAAAACGGAGAGCTGTTGACGCCATACTCATTTAAGTACTGCGCCAAGGTCATCCATGAAGAATTGGGAAATCCTCTGTTCCACAGCCACTGCCTACGTCATACTCACGGCACGTTGTTGGCGGAGAATGGCGCCCAGCCCAAGACCGTCATGGAGCGTCTGGGCCACAAGGACATCAAGACCACCATGGACCGCTATGTGTTTAACACGGAGAAAATGCAGAACGATGCCATTGTAATCCTGGCAGACGCTATATCATAGCAATCTTGCCTACCACCCCAAAAAAGCGTAGGCAAATGGTAGGCAAGGCAACCAATATAAGAACAAAGAAGCCCGTCAATCCTTGATTTTACGTGATAGTTCCACGACGGTTTCAACGTTCCCGGTCCCCGGAAACATATCCACCCCACAAACCTTCTCCACCCTATATCCTCTGTCCTGCAGCACCGCCAAATCTCTGACCAAACTGGTAGGTTTACAGGATATATATACAATCCGGTCCACCCCGAAATCAATGATTTTTCCCAATGCCTTAGGATGTATTCCATCCCTGGGCGGATCCACTACAATCAGATCGGGCTTATCCTGGAGTTCATCTATCACTTTGAGCACATCGCCAGCCAAAAACTCGCAGTTCTCCAGTCCATTGAGTTCGGCGTTTACCTTGGCTGACCTGACGGCTTCTTCTACAATCTCAACGCCCACCACCTTTTTAGCCACAGACGCCAGTATCTGTGCAATGGTTCCGGTTCCGCTGTATAGATCGAATACCACTCTGTCCTTTGTATCGCCTACAAATCCCCGTACTGTATCGTACAGAATCTCCGCGCCAAGGGAATTTGTCTGAAAGAAAGAGAAGGGCGAGATACGAAAACGCAGTCCCAGCAGTTCTTCGTAAAAGTAATCCTGACCGTAAAGGATGTGGGTCGCGTCGCTCTGCACCACATCTGCCAGGGAGTCATTCTCTGTGTGAAGAATTCCCGCCAGCCTGCCATCCAGAGGAAGGCCAGCCAGCTTTTCCGTCCACTTTGACAGCGCCTCTTCCTCTGTCCTTTCGCCCAGATACTCCCGCTGTGTGCTGGTCACCAGGTCTACCAGAATTTCCCCTGTCTTTACCGCCCTTCGGACCAGCAGATGGCGAAGATAACCCTGGTGCTGTAATTTCTTATAGAAAGTAATCCCCAGCTCCTCAAAATATTCTTTGGTGGCCACCAATATCCTGCAGAAATCCGGATGTACAATCCGGCACTCAGGAGTGGTTACGATATCGTAAAAGCTCCCCCTCTTGTGCATTCCCAATGCCAGGGGGCCATCCTTTACCTCATCTCCAAAGGAAAACTCCATTTTATTGCGGTATCCTGATGAGTTGGGGCTGGCCTTGATTCCCTGAAACTCGTAGGTGCCGTCCTCTACCACGCTGTCCAGCAGGGATTTTACCTGCTCTTTTTTTATTTTTAACTGTTCTTCGTAGGGTAGGCTCTGGTAAATGCAGCCGCCGCATATCCCAAAATGCGGACATGCCTCCTCCGGCCTTTCTGCCGGTGAATGCTCCAGTATCTCCAAGGTTCTGGCCTCTGACTTTCCCTTTCTGCGCTTGGTAATAACACACTGAATTTTCTGGCCTGGTATGGCATTCTTTATCACCACTCTCTCGCCATCTATATGCAGGATACCCTTATTCGGGAATTCGATTTTTTCCACTATTCCTTCGTAAATATCGCCTTTTCTCATAAAATTTCTCCGTTCTGTCCGCCGTTTAGGCATTTTTCTTGTGGTTCATTTTGCCGTATCATTATATCATGCAATAGGGCTCACATCAAGCCGGCCCCAAAAGGACCTCCACTTCCTACAGAATCGAGTAGGGAGATTTTCTCTCCCCTCTCACACCGTACATGCCGTTTGGCATACGGCGGTTCAACATAACTTCAAAGCATGATGTTCCATGTAATAATCATTACAGCTGACCAGTCCTGCCAGTGTCAGTTTTTCTTTTGAAATTGCCCTGACAACACATGTTTTGGTCACAACCCACTGGTATTGGTCTCCACAGTATACCGTTGCTCGTGCAAGGTCTTTTCCTACTCCAAGCTGCTGCACTCTCACCTCAAACGCTGTTGATTTTCTTCTTTCTGCCAGCTTCTTTCACGTCCTTTTAAATTTCTGTACGGAATCCTTGAGAGGTTTGCATTTCCATTCCTTTGTCTTTGTATCTTTATAAAATCCAAATCCGAGATATTTGAGGTTACTTGGTCTTGTTATGTGTGTCTTTTCAGCATTTACATTCAATCCGAGTTTTCTCTCTTTCCAGTCCGTTATCGAATATATGACTCGCTTGGCACTCGCTTCGCTTCTTACTGCTATTACACAGTCGTCAGCATACCTCACGAAGCGTAATCCTCGCTTCTCCAACTCTTTGTCCAGTTCGTTCAGCATTATTGGCGACAATAGTGGCGAAAGATTACCCCCACCCCCCCCACATATGGGGTTCCTCGTTCCGTTTTCACGTACCTGCCCTGCACCATTACGCCTGCTTTCAGATATTTTCGTATCAGCGATTCTGCGTCTCCGTCGTTGATAATGTTATGAACAAGGCTCATCCGTTTATCTCGGGGCACGTTATCGAAGAATTCCTCTAAGTCAATATTAAGAAATACGAGCATCTCCCTTATTGCCATTTCACAACTCCTGTTCGGACGGAATCCGCAGCTGTGCTCTGAAAACAGCGGCTTGCACATAGAGCTGACTACCTGTATTATACCTTACTGGCCTTTTTTTGATGGGGTGGTATAACTCCTTTCTGATTTGCTCTCTGATACTGTGCAGTTCTTGCGGATATATCCGGCAAGTTCTTCAATCTCCATGCCGTCTACGCCGCTTGCGCCTTTGTTGGCACGGACTTTCTTATACGCTTTGTTCATGCTCCTCTTGTCCGGTATCTTTTCCAACAACTCCGTCATACTCTGTGTGCTTCACTTCTCTCCGCTCCCTGATTTGTCCTATGTTCATGCGTTTACGGCTCTTATACGTTTCGCCTACATCCGCTTGTCAGATACTCACAGGTACATACATTCGTTCACACTGTTACATTGTTCAGACCTTCGGCAGATGTTTCCACCTGTCTACTATGGCTTCTGCTGACTTCTCACAGTTCGTTGTTACTACGGCTAATGAGACCCGCCCGTGAGACCTCACGGGATAAGTCCGTGTTCTTTCCTCGTCTGCCCTCTTGATTTACGCCCATGGTTTACGGCTGCCTTTAAGGCTTCGTTATCTTAGGCTAACTTACACGCCAATGAACGCCTTAATATCAAGCTTCTGTTCGTAGGGCTACGATTTCTCTATCCCTTCCTCTCGTCCACGCCTCGCGCTGTGAACCTTGGGAGTCGCTATATAGTTCGTTGACAGCTACGCCTAAGTGGACTTTCACCACAGAACACGGGCATGCCCGTCATACCCAAAAAGGACCGCCACTTCCCGCGGCGGTCCAAACAACTATCCTTTTTATCATTCTTCAGTGTATCTTATAACAGCATTATAGCATTCCCTGTTATTCAGCCTTTTCTGCCTTCTCCTCCGGCTCCTCATCCTCAAAGAAGTCATCGTCAAAGTCATCGTCGAAATCATCCTCAAAATCCTCCAGATAATCCGGAGTAAAGAAACGGTATACAGCGTATGCAATACCTGCCACTGCTGCCACTGCTCCAATGATGGCCAGCACCCAGAGAATGCAGTTCTTTTTCTTCTCGTCCTCTTCTCTCTTGTGAAGCAGTTCATTGATTCTGCTGGAATTCATCAGTTCTTCTACACGGCTTAATGCCTCTTTCCCCATCTGATCAAACCTGTCTCTGTCAAATCTGTTCATTCTACCCACGTCCTTTCTTATATATAAGCACTTCTGCCCTCTTGCTTGTTTTTAATTATTATATCATGGAAGCTCTTGATTTACTATCCCAATTTATTCAAATTTTATCCAATTGTTTCAATCCAATTTTAATTGAAACCCGATCCCGGCGGGAATCCGCTATGCAGATACCGGTTTCCGCCAGGCGTTCCGGACGCTGCCACACCCATCAGACCTTTTTTAGCTTTGCAAAGGATGCAAACATCTTCTTCTGGCCCGCACCGTCGAACACCACGGTGACTTCGTAGTCCTTCCCTCCGTCCCTGATGGACTTCACGGTTCCCTCTCCGAATTTGATGTGCCTGACCCGGTCTCCCTCGCCGTAATCCAGGGATGCTGCCTTCTGTACCGTAAATGCTTTGCCAAATCCCGGATTACCCGCTGGGCTGCCGGCGCCCCGGCCTGACAGAGGCTGGGATGCACCGGATGCATATGCGTTATAACCTTTTCCAAAGGTGCTTGTACGCGTATTCCCTGGGGCCGGCTGGTTCCACGGCAGACCTGCTTCGCCGGAAATACCTGACCTGCCAAATCCACCTGCACCATCCCCATTGTTCCGGCTGCCAAAGCTTCCCAGCACCGGTTCCAGACGCTCCTCCTCCAGCAACTCACCCGGCACTTCCTCCAGGAAACGGCTGGGCTTGCAGTATCTGGTCTCTCCGTTGACCATCCGCTGTCTGGCGCTGGTAATCACCAGCTCATTCTTGGCCCTTGTCATTCCCACATAGCAGAGACGACGCTCCTCCTCCATGTCTGTCTTGTCATCGGAATTTATGGACATCATGCTGGGGAACAGTCCGTCCTCCAGACCTACCAGATACACCTTTGGGAACTCCAGTCCCTTGGCGCTGTGCAGGGTCATGAGGGTGACCCGGTTTTCAGATTCATCCATATTGTCTATATCAGCCACCAGGGCCACCTGCTCCAGGAATTCATCCAGTGTGGGATGCTCGCTGTCCTCCTCGTAGCTCACGGCCTTGTTGACCAGCTCCTCTATGTTCTCCAGCCTGGTCTGGGACTCCACCTCTCCCTCTGCCTCCAGCTCCTGCTGGTAGCCTGTTTCGTCCATAATACCCTCTATCAAATCCTGGATGGTGTAATCCTCTGACTGTGCCCTGGCTCGGAAGCTCTCCATCTGCCCTATGAAGGTTCCGATCTTCTCAGCAACCTTGCCTATGCCCGGAATCTGGCGGGCCTCCCTGAGGGCGTCGTACAGGCTCATGCCATGTTCAGAGGCAAAGATGGTTACCTTCCCCATGGTGGTGGCTCCGATTCCCCGCTTGGGCACATTGATAATGCGCAGCACAGACAAATCATCCACTCCGTTGGCTATAGTCTTTAAATAGGCCAGGATATCCTTGATTTCCTTTCTCTGATAGAAATTCACGCCTCCCACCAGGCGATAGGGTACGTTGTAAAAGATACACCTCTCCTCCAGAAGGCGGGACTGGGCATTGGTGCGGTAAAGCACAGCCTGGTCCTGATAAGCATAGCCGCTGTCCCTTATCTCCCTGGCCACAAAGTCCGCTTCCTCTCTGGCCGTGTCAAATTGTTTAAAACGAATCAAATCCCCCTCGCCATTGGCGGTCCACAGGGTTTTGTCCTTACGTCCCCGGTTGTGGCGTATGACGCCGTTGGCCGCATTCAGTATATTCTGGGTGGAGCGGTAATTCTGCTCCAGCTTAATGACCTTTGCCCCGGGAAATGTCTCCTCGAAGCTCAGAATATTCCCTATATCCGCCCCTCTGAACCGGTAAATGGACTGGTCGTCATCCCCCACCACACACAGGTTCCTGTACTTGGAAGCCAGCAGGCTGATCAGCTTAAACTGGGCCAGGTTGGTGTCCTGATATTCGTCCACCATGATATACTTAAACCGCTCCTGATAGTAATTCAGGATCTCGCTGTTGTTCTGGAACAGCTCCACTGTCTTTACTATGAGGTCGTCGAAGTCCAGGGCATTGTTCTTCCTGAGACGCTTCTGGTACTCCTTATATATCTCCCCAATCCTGCGCTGCCTGAAGTCCTGCCCTGCATTTAACAGGAACTCCTCAGGGCCGATGAGCTTGTCCTTTGCGGAGGATATGGTGCCTAACACGGAACGCTCCTTGAACTGCTTGGTATCCACATCCATGACCTTGAACACCTGCTTCATCAGGGTCTTCTGGTCGTCGCTGTCATAGATGGAAAAATTCGTGGTGTAGCCCAGATACTCTATATGCCTGCGCAGGATGCGCACACAGGTGGAGTGGAAGGTGCTGACCCAAATGCTCTCAGCCCCAAATCCTACCAGCTGGTCCACCCTTTCCCTCATCTCTCCGGCCGCCTTATTGGTAAAGGTGATGGCCAGGATATTCCACGGGTTCACCTGCTTCTCATCAATCAGATATGCCACTCTGTGGGTCAGCACCCTGGTTTTTCCGGAACCGGCTCCTGCTAAAATAAGGAGAGGCCCTTCCGTATGAAGGACCGCCTCCTTCTGCATGGGATTCAATGCATCGTAAATACTCATAAACTATGTACCGCCTTCTTAACTGCAATTATGTTTATTAAGTATACCATTCTGAATCCCATCCTGCAAGACCTGCATTTGGGACGATTGCAGGCGACTGCAGGCGGCAAAATACAATCCTATCTTACAAGCAATCCCCCATACATGCGGCTGGTCCTTGTTCCAGGTTTGATTTCGCCATTGATTGAATAAATATAATCTCCGTTCAGCACCAGGCCTTCCCCGCACGGGGCGTCAAAAGAAACCTCTCCCACAGCGCTCCATGCATTTTCCAGAGCATTTAAAATCAGTAAAGCCACTGCATCCCCGCCGCTGAATACATAAATCCGGCCATCCAACACCTGTGATACGCACTGTGTCCTGGTTTCCTCCCCCTGGCACAGGCGCCAGTTCCACTGTCTCCTTTGTGTCCAGGGCAAACGCATAAAACCTGTTGGATGCCTTGCCGTCCTGTTTGCCTGCACCCACAATCTCATCAAATGTGACTTCTCCTTTTTCATCCGCTTTCACAAGCGTAATTTTATCACCTTTTCCATCCACCGGGCTTCCTCCAATATAATAAATGTGTCTAAGAACCCATGTAAAATAAGGGGAATTTCCCCCTTGTCATCTAGTATTGAATACTATATAATGGATATAGTAATGTGATAAGAATGACAGAGGTGACACATAGATGAAGACAAATGAAGAACGTCTGCAGGACCTGTTTTCCTATCTGGAGAACCTGTCCCATGTCAAGGCGGACGAGATTCCTGATATTGATTTGTACATGGACCAGGTTACCACCTTCATGGACAGCCATTTAAAAGATATGAGACGCCATCCGGGTGATAAAGTCCTGACCAAAACCATGATTAACAACTACGCCAAGAACAACCTCCTTCCTCCTCCGGTGAAGAAGAAGTATTCCAAAGACCACATGCTGATGCTTGTGTTCATATATTACTTCAAAAACCTGCTGTCCTTCAGTGATATTGAAGAACTGTTCCGTCCTATTACGTCGAAGCATTTCTCAGGGCAGACATCCCGGCTGTCCCTGGAAGATATCTATAACGAAGTATTTACTTTGGAAAAGGGCGAGATGAACAATCTGAAGTCTGATGTGGCGGCCAAGTTTGCCCGGGCCCAGGATACATTTTCAGATGCTCCTGTGGATGATGAGGACAGGGAGTACCTGAAGCTGTTTGCCTTTATCTGCGAGCTGTCCTTTGACGTGTATCTGAAGACACAGATGATTGAAATGATTGCGGACCAGCTCAGGGAGGATGCGCCCGCTCCCCGCAAGAAGTAGGCTTCATAACCGGTTGAAACCCGCCCATAGCGGACAAAAGCCAATCGAGTAGGAGGAAGGCGATTATTTCGCCTTCCGACCTCTCACACCACCGTA
>OWIL01000538.1_pt1 | contig 24373 bp, 18 predicted proteins | sample 1732871 | NCBI WGS metagenome assembly OWIL01 (sample SAMN05065763, study PRJEB22554) | human gut metagenome | biome: ENVO:2100002; feature: ENVO:00000062; material: ENVO:00002003 | host: Homo sapiens | place: USA
ATCTACACCTATTAAGTCGTCGGCAGCGTCAGATGTGTATAAGAGACAGCGCTATAACATCAGAGTGATTATGCTCATCACACCGGAAACCAGCGAAGAACGGGTACGCGAGATAGATACACATACCGACGGATTTATTTACATGGTTTCATCAGCAGCAACCACCGGAGCGCAACAAGATTTCAACGAACAAAAACGGGCTTACTTCAAAAAGATTGAAGATATGCATCTGAACAATCCGTTGATGGTGGGATTTGGTATCTCCAATAAAGCAACATTCCAAGCAGCTTGCGAACACGCTTCCGGAGCTATCATCGGCAGTAAGTTCGTCACTCTGCTCGAAGAAGAAAAAGACCCGGAAAAGGCGATTACCAGACTGAAAGAAGCCCTGAAGTAAGAGCCTCGGATGAAAATCTCCGCAGGCCGCAGGGCTATTTCCGCAAACCATGGGGCTATTTCTGCAAGCCGTGGGGAGGGCGTACTTCACCCGTGGGACGAGCAGAGACGAACCGTGAGCTGAACAAAAACAAGACGTGGACTGAACAGGATCGAGGCGTGGGCTGACAATCTCGTTGCCCCTGTCATTCACCGAATCCGAAGTCCGAACAACAACAGCAGCAGTCTTCCTTTCCTCGCCAATATTGCTGCTGTTGTTTACAACAGTAGTAATATTTCTCTTCTCTTCTACTCTACTCTCTTGGGTTTCATTCGGTTTTCGCCCTTTATCCATCGGCGTTTCAGAGTTTTTTTCCACTGCACTTTTTTCCACTGGTTTTTGCATACTATTAACCACTGATTTGCTGTAGTTATTCTTTGCACACAGATACAGCAACAACACATAAATCCCTACAAGTTGCACTCCCCCTATCTGATACATCATGACGCTCAAATTGTCGTCTGCCCAAAAACAGATTTCTAACGGAAAATACCGGTCATTTTTCATTTTCTCTTTCGTTTTTTTTATTTAAAGCCGGACACTTCGTCCAACCTGCCCCAAAGATGAGGACATTTTTTCATACTACATATCGCAAAAATGCAACATAGATATTTTTTATAGCTTTGTCCTTCCAACTTTATATAATTCGTCGTTTACCACTCATTATTCGCATTTAATCCGTATCTTTGCCAATGTTTTAACAGTAATTCAACAATTATGAGAGCAGAAACTCCTTCCGTTTTGTTAATTTACACGGGTGGAACTATCGGAATGATAGAAAACCCAGAAACTGGTGCGCTAGAAAACTTTAATTTCGATCATCTGCTCAAGCACGTTCCTGAGCTAAAAAGATTCAACTATCGCATTTCCTCCTATCAATTTAATCCTCCTATCGATTCTTCGGACATGGAGCCTGCTTACTGGGCAAAACTGGTAAAAATCATCAATTACAATTATGATTATTTCGACGGTTTTGTGATCCTTCACGGAACAGATACAATGGCATATACAGCCTCCGCCTTAAGTTTTATGCTTGAGAATCTGAGTAAGCCTGTGATCCTCACCGGCTCCCAACTCCCTATCGGAACTTTGCGTACAGACGGGAAAGAAAATCTCATCACTGCTATTGAAATCGCTGCTGCAAAAAATCCGGATGGCACTGCTATCGTTCCGGAGGTATGCATTTTCTTTGAAAATCATCTGATGCGTGGTAATCGTACCACCAAAATCAATGCAGAAAACTTTAATGCTTTTCGCTCTTTCAATTACCCGCCTTTGGCACGAGTTGGCATACACATTAAATACGAGCCCAACCTCATTCGTAAACCAGACCCTACGAAGCCGTTAAAGCCGCATTACTTATTTGATAACAATGTGGTTATTTTAACCCTTTTCCCTGGTATTCAAGAGAGTATTGTAACTTCACTCCTTCATGTTCCCGGATTAAAAGCTGTGGTAATGAAAACTTTCGGTTCAGGAAATGCACCGCAAAAAGAATGGTTTATCCGTCAATTAAAGGAGGCTACTGAACGAGGCATTATCATTGTCAACATCACCCAATGTGCTTCCGGAGCAGTCGAAATGGGACGTTACGAAACCGGAATGCATCTCTTGGAAGCAGGTGTTATCAGCGGATACGACAGTACCCCTGAATGTGCTATAACAAAACTAATGTTTCTATTAGGACACGGACTGCCCAACAAAGATATACGATACAAAATGAACTCCTGTTTAATAGGAGAAATCACCAAGTCTTAAGACACCCATTCGATTATTATAATCCTTTGATTCTCAAATCTGATATATCTGTAGATTTGAAAATCAAGGGATTTCTTATCATATAAAAAGTCTTAATCGCACCTACTAGAGCTAAAATAGAACCGAAACGGAAATTCAATTGTTTTTCCTACATAAAATAACAGAAAATACAGCCTAAATATAAGACATGCGGCTATTTTTGCATTAGATTTTGGTTACAAACAATCAAGCAATATTAATTATGATGAAAAAAACAATTCATTTCATGCCAATCATTGCAATAGCAATGGGAGGTATCCTGTTTAGTTGTGTTGACTCGGGGAAGGATTTGTATGATCCCTCCTACGAAACGTCCAACCCAATGGGAGACGGTTTTGCTGCTCCTGATGGTTTTGATTGGAGCACAATCAAAACAGAAAATGTCACAGTCGAAGTTAAAGATGAAGAAGGAGGGTTATATTCCTACTTAGTAGAAATATATACAGAAGATCCTCTTACTAATGAAAACGCATCTGTACTGGCTACAAGGACAGCAAATAAAGAGAATAACTTTAAAGCTACAGCTGCTATCACTCTGCTACCTACGCAAAAAGGTATTTATATAAAGCAGACTGATCCCAGAGGACGTGTAGAGGTATATCTGTTTGATGTGCCGGAAGATAATGACAACTTTACCTGTAAACTCTACTATCAAGAATCTGCTGCTCAAAACAGAGTGTTAATGAGCCGTACCGCTACCACAAGAGCTGTTTCACCCGAGAAACCGGTTTATACTTCCATACCAAGTGAAGCAAAAGAAATTACAGAAATGCAAGGAACAACTTTACTGCGTGACGCTTCCTATAAAATTACCTCTGACTATAACGGTACATTCAAATTTGACGGATATGACGGTGAGATTAAAACCAAAGTTTACGTTGATGCAACATGGACAATTCCGACTACATTCCAGTTCCAGAATGGTATTGAAATCATAGTTATGGACAATGCTAAAATAAAAGCATCCGGAGTGATGACTTTTATAAGAAACTCCATGCTGACTGTCATGGATGAAGGAAACGTTGAAGCCGAAAATATATCATTTACTAACGGAGCACCTGCGGCATTAAGAAACTGGGGTAATGTATCAGTTACAAACACTATGACATTACATTCGGGAGCTACACTCTACAACGGAGGTACTATAACAAGCAAGGACATAGCAATTAATTCAAATACCCAAATTATCAACGACAATAAGATTGAACTTGAAGGAGAGTTTAACCTTCCGTCTAATTTCTCATTAGAAAATAACGGAGAGATTTATGGAAAAAAAATGATTGCAAACTCAGATGCTGTTATCACAAACAAAAATATAATCATTTTTGAGACGATCAGTTTCACTAATCCTACCGTCAACAATAGTTGCAGTATGGAAGCCACTATTTCCTTCTACGCAAACGGAATTAAGTTAAACTTAACCCAAGGATATATCAAGGCACCTAAAATGGAGTTCCAAAACGGAGTTGTTAACTTGAATAACGGCTCTATGCTGGAAGCAACTACAAGACTGGATATACCTCCTGGTTATGCTACGTTCTATGGAAAAGGTGAAAACACCTCTATGATAAAATCTCCCATTATAGCCGGTCAAGGATTTACTTATGACGGCAATTTGGCTATTGAATCAGATAATCATGTAGAGAAAAGTCCACATTGGACTAATTTTCATGTACAGAACGGCGCATATATTACAAAAATAGGAGAATCCAAAGTAACTATCGAAGTTTGTACAGGAACAAAGAACGAAGGAAATAAGGGAGAAGAACCAGAGGAACCTAAATTCCCGATCATAGTGGATGATACACATAATTATGCATATTTATTTGAAGATCAATGGCCATTATATGGAGACTATGATATGAATGATTTAGTCATGATTATCAAAGAAAGAACGATTTCTCTCAATAAGAATAATAAAGTGGAAGAATTCAAATTAAGCATCGATTTAGCCGCTACCGGAGCTACTAAAAGTATTGGAGCTGCTATCATGTTGGACGGTGTTCCTGCCAGCGCAATTATGCAACCTGTTGAATTTAGTGACAACTCTCTTATCAAAAGCTTCAACCTGAACAGTAATAAGATTGAGAACGGACAAGATTATGCAGTTATTCCGTTATTCGACGATGCGCACAAAGCATTGGGAAGAGATCGGTATGAACAAATTAACACCTTTGCCAATCATTCAAACAATACGAATGTTAAGAACATCAGTTTCACCATAAAACTCAGCAATCCGATTTCTCCGGATGAATTAAACATCAACAAACTGAATGTTTTCATTTTTGTGGAAGGAAATAGAAATAATCGTAAAGAAATTCATGTTATCGGCTATCAACCAACCAAACTAGCTAATACTGATTTATTTGGAGGAAATAATGATAATAGTTCTGTTTCCGGTAAGAAATATTACATCAGTAAAGACAATCTGGCATGGGGAATCATGGTCCCTACTGACTTCAAGTGGGCTTTAGAATATGTAAATATAAAAACTGTTTATTCCTTGTTTACAGATTGGGTAACTAGCGGTGGTGTTAAGAATCAGGAATGGTGGAAAACATTCGATTCATCTAAAGTGTACAAATAACAACCAAATATTTATTGATAACACGGATTTCATATTGATGAAATCCGTGTTTTTCTATTAGAACATCGCACTGAGAGATTTATTAGATAAAATAAATATATATCACGAATTTTACTTGTCAATATTGAGAGATTATTCTAAAATAATATCTATATTTGCAAACTGTCATAAATAATCTGTGACAGTAAGCTAATCTATAAATCAATAACAAAGCAAGCGATAGAAAGGTCTATTCGTATGAAGAAAAAAATATTACTAGTCGATGATAAAGCGACTATTGGAAAAGTTGCCGGTATATACCTAGGTAAGGATTATGATTTTACCTATTTGGAAGATCCCATTAAAGCAATAGAATGGCTGAATGAAGGTAACGTACCTGATCTTATCATTTCAGACATCCGTATGCCGTTAATGACAGGTGACGAATTTCTAAGATATATGAAAAATAACGAGTTATTCAAGTCAATACCTATCGTTATGTTATCTAGTGAAGAAAGTACAACCGAAAGAATCAGATTGCTGGAAGAAGGAGCGGAAGATTATATTTTAAAGCCATTCAATCCACTAGAACTCAAAATTCGAATCAAAAAGATTATCGATTAACACCAGATCCTCTATATGCAATATTTTGTTTACATAGGCAAAGATAGCAAGACTATAAACCTATTCTCTAAACTTAGCATAGGGGTATTTTATGCAGCATCTAATTGTAATCAAGCAATTAAGGTACTAGACAAGATACGGGAAAAATACGATACAGCTCTGTTTTTCGAACAGATAAATCTATCCCAAGATATTGCAAATATTCATTATATGCGCAAAAAGTATCCGGGACTTTATATGGTACTCGTCATTGATTCTTTATCTAAAGAAGAAGCTCCAGAATATCTCAAAGCCGGTATAAATAATACCATTAAATACGAAACGAATCCGGAATCCTTGCAGGCTCTGTCAACCTTCCTGAAACATAGAAAAGATCAAAAGATACAGGCACTTCAACTCAAGACGCAAAACTTGAATGCTTTCCGCCTACCTTTATGGAAAAGAGCTTTTGATATCGTCTTTTCAGGAATGGCATTGTTATGTCTTTCCCCACTTCTCATACTCACAGCACTGGCTATCCGCCTAGAAAGCAAAGGTCCTATTATTTACAAATCCAAACGTGTAGGAAGCAATTATCTGATTTTTGATTTTCTCAAATTTCGGTCCATGTATACCGATGCCGACAAACATTTGAAGGATTTCAATACGCTCAACCAGTATCAGCAAGAGGAAGATATTTGGGGAGAAGAGCAAGAGACCGAAGAAATTCAAAAAGTGGACGAAGAAGAAATTCTCCTGATATCTGATGATTTCGTTATTTCCGAAGAAGATTATATTCACAAAAAATCGAAAGAGAAAAGTAATGCTTTTGTCAAGTTGGAAAATGATCCTAGAATAACGAAGATAGGGCGCTTCATTCGTAAATATAGTATTGACGAATTACCACAGCTTATTAATATCTTAAAAGGAGATATGTCCATAGTAGGTAATCGCCCTCTCCCACTCTACGAAGCCGAATTACTAACTAGTGATGAACATATCGACCGCTTTATGGGACCGGCAGGACTTACCGGGCTATGGCAAGTAGAAAAAAGAGGTGAAGCCGGCAAGTTATCTGCGGAAGAACGCAAACAGTTGGATATCAAGTATGCAAAGACATTCTCTTTCTGGTTGGACATCAAAATTATTCTGAAAACAGTTACTGCATTTATTCAAAAAGAGAACGTATAACCTTTTACAGACGATGAGCACCTACATTTACATAATAGATGACCTGGTATTCTTCTTCGTGGGGATTGTTATTCTATACCTCTTTGTATTGGCAGTTGCATCGCACTTCAAGCGCATTGTCTATCCAAAAGCTGAAAAGAAATACCATTGTGCTATCCTCGTTCCGGAAGAAAGTCCGCTTCCCGTAATCTATCGTGAAGAATCTTACGAATTCTTCACATACAATGATTTGCATCAAGGAATCAATACTCTTGACAGAGAACACTATCAACTGGTCCTTATCTTATCAAACACAGCCATTTCTCTGTCTCCACTCTTTCTGGAGAAAATCTACAATGCGTATGATGCCGGAATACAAGCCATTCAATTACACACAGTTATTGAAAATCGCAAAGGTTTCTGTAATCGTTTCCGTGCTATATGCAAAGAAATAAAGAACAGCCTTTTCAGAGCTGGAAATACACAATTCGGACTGTCGTCTAACTTATCCGGAACCAATATGGCTATCGACTTGGGATGGTTGCAAAACAATCTGAGAAGCTCTAAAACCAATATCGAACGGAAGTTATTTCAGAAGAATGTATATATTGACTACCTTCCGGATGCTATTGTATACTGTCAATCAAGTCCGGTTCACCCATATAGGAGACGCCTCCGAAAGACAGCCTCTTATTTTTTCCCTTCGCTTTTGGAAGGGAACTGGAATTTCTGTAACCGAATAGTACAGCATCTAATACCTTCTCCGCTAAAAATGTGTATCTTCGTCAGTGTATGGACATTGCTGATTACAGGATATAACTGGGCATTATCTATCGGCTGGTGGCTTATACTCTTCGGCCTACTAGTTACTTATAGTCTGGCTATTCCGGATTATTTGGTGGAAGACAAAAAGAAAAAACATTCAATATGGAGAAAAAGACATTTAAGCAACGAATTAAAGAAAAACCCAGTTTAAAGCAAGCAGTGTATCGGCTTATTATGCATCCTGTCAAAACTCGTCCAAACTGGTGGATACGCCTCTTTGATTTCATCTACCTGAAACGCGGAAAAGGCTCTGTGATCTATCGGAGTGTACGCAAAGATCTTCCTCCTTTCAACCATTTCTTTTTAGGAAAATATTCTGTGGTTGAAGATTTCTCCTGCCTTAATAATGCAGTTGGTGATTTGACTATCGGAGATTATACCCGTGTCGGATTAAGAAATACGATTATAGGTCCGGCCAATATCGGCAATCACGTTAATCTAGCCCAAAATGTGACCGTAACAGGACTCAATCATAATTATCAGGATGTGAAAAAGATGATCGACGAACAAGGGGTCAACACACAGCCCGTTGTTATTGAAGATGACGTATGGGTAGGCGCTAACTCAGTTATTCTTCCAGGAGTAACTTTAGGGAAGCACTGTGTAGTAGCTGCCGGAAGCGTAGTCAGCCATTCCGTACCTTCCTATTCTATATGTGCCGGATGTCCTGCAAAAGTTATCAAAACCTATGATTTTGAAACAAAAGAATGGAAAAAGGTGGAAAAAACAGTATCCGGTAATTATAAATAGTGAGAATAGCTACGCAATATACCTCATAAAGGTGATTGTGACACCCACTGAAACGCTTTATCTTTGCAGTATCAGAATTGAATTAATTAGTCATAATTTTATTACGTAGCCACATTTAAGTAAAAATGAAATAGAGTCCCGCCGAAGCGATTTCGTCGGGATTTTGTTTTTGTTTTAAGCACAGATTACACAGACTTTAGGTTTTATTAATCAGGAAACATAACTCCGTTAATCTGTTCCCCAAATAAAAAAACGAGCTAATTCCTTCTATGGAACCACTCGCCTCGCATCAGAAAAGCCTTTGGGGGCTTTTCTTCTCATTACCTCTTTTTTCCTGAAAACTAATCTTCTTTTTACCTAAAAACGTGTTACCTATCGTTATCCTTTTACCTTCTATTAAAACTTTTCCTATTGAACTAAAACCATTAATACCTTAAATTGTCAAATCTAATACCTTTAACCTTTTTCTTTTACCTTATAAACTAACAGTTTCTCAACTGCACTGCAAAGGTACGAAATATTTTCGTGTACGCAAACGGTTTTGTGTTTTATAACACTTTCAGTAGTTACAAATCTTTCACATCGCTAAGCGTAACCAGCTTATTTACAATAGCATAGATAGTCAGACCAGCTGCACTGTGTATTTGCAATTTTTTGCTAATATTCCTCCGGTGAGTAATCACTGTATGAATCGATAAAAACAATTTTTCCGCAATTTCTTTATTAGTCATACCTTTTACCACACAGATCACAATCTCTTTCTCCCGTTGGCTAAGTGCGTCCTGACTATCCACTTCATCCTCTTCCGAAGACATATCCAACAAACCGGCAATTTTCTTGGAAAGAGTTTCCAGATCATCGAATATGGAGATCGACTCGTCATACTTACTTAGCAATGAAGCATCCACAAAAGAAGTGACCAATGCTATCAAACGTATCTTTTTGCCAGATACTTCTTCCCGGAACTTATTTACGTCAAAATAATCGCCAAAAGTCGGATTTACAATCAACATTTCAGGGCATTGTGTCCGCAAGCAATCATGCAAAGCCTCAGCAGAAAGTAACTCTATTGGCTGCACCTTTGCATTAGGAAGACGTTTCAATGCCGCAGTCAGTCCTCCACGAATAATTACAGAAGTTTCTGCAATGGCTATTCGAATAACTTCGTTATTTTTCATTTTCTCTTATCCTCCTTTCCAACTTCAGAATGGCAGGAACAAAAATATAATCTTCAACCTTGCAATGGGATTCCAATCCCGCCTCACAAGCATAAATATCAAAAAGGGCTGCATTCAGCAAATTTTCGTTCGCCTTGGCAGGGCAATATTTAATTATGATATTTTTCAGTTCTGTCAACTTCTCCCCTACTTGATCATGATGCTTAGAGAACGTACTGATCTGGTAGTTTTTAGGAGCATCCCCTTTAATCAGTAAATCCACATACTTAAACACTGTTTTTTCTTCATAATCCATGTGCTTGCGCACCTCCCTTGTATATTCATCGAAGAATTTGAGAATAAGAAAAGCGACATCATCCTGAGAACAGTCTATCGCTTCAATCAGTTTACGACGAATAGCGGGAAGGGAGAAATCAAGAAAATAAATATGCGCCTGACGCAGATAATCTATCAATCCTGGAATGGAAATTTCTCCGTCATCTCCATCCAACCGGGAAAAACCTTCAGCTATAAAGTTGACAACAATAAGAAAAGTCCGACAGTCTACTCCGTTAAGTTCACAAACTTCTTTGACCGTTTTATCACCAAATCCCAACGAAAGTCCGAAACGACTCATCACTTGCAACAAAGAATAGTTATCACTGATAAGATCAATCATCTTATCGGTTGGTTTATATTTCTGTAAATTATCCATTTATACCTATTTATGTTTAGATGCTGCAAAGAAACGGAATATTTCACGGAAATACAATCACCATTTATAGGTATTTCAATTAATTACGGATTACTAAATACTAATTATATGCTAGTAATTTCTAACAGGAGTTTAGGCTGGCTACTCTTTTTTTAGTAATTTTGTCGCTATTAAATTGTAATTAGTAATTTATAATTAAAGTGATATGGCAAACGAACTCGAACTGAAATACGGCTGCAACCCTAACCAAAAGCCTGCCCGTATTTTCATGAAGGACGGCGAACTCCCCATTGAAGTACTGAACGGACGTCCCGGTTATATTAATCTGTTGGATGCATTCAACAGTTGGCAGTTAGTGAAAGAGCTAAAAGAAGCTACCAGGCTACCGGCTGCCGCTTCCTTTAAGCATGTAAGTCCAGCCGGCGCTGCCGTTGCAGTGGAAATGAATGATACACTCAAAAAGATTTATTTTGTAGATGATGTGAAGTTGTCCCCATTAGCCACCGCCTATGCACGCGCACGTGGTGCCGACCGTATGTCGTCGTATGGAGATTTCATCGCATTGTCCGATACCTGTGACGAAGAAACCGCACGCCTTATTAATCGTGAAGTATCTGACGGTGTGATTGCTCCGGATTATACTCCCGAAGCATTGGAAATTCTCAAAAACAAGAGAAAAGGTACATACAATGTAATCAAAATAGATCCGGCTTATCGTCCGGATTCTATTGAACACAAAGATGTTTTCGGCATAACCTTCGAACAGGGAAGAAACGAACTGAAAATTGACGAAAGTCTTTTGAAAGAAATGCCGACACAGAATCAAGTAATTCCTGCCGATGCAAAACGTGATTTGATTATTGCTTTAATCACTTTAAAATATACGCAATCCAACTCTGTATGTTATGCTAAAGACGGACAGGCTATCGGCATTGGCGCCGGACAGCAGTCACGTATTCATTGCACACGCCTCGCCGGAAATAAAGCAGACATCTGGTATCTACGCCAACATCCGAAAGTGATGAACCTGCCTTGGATTGAAAAAATCCGTCGTGCAGACCGTGACAATACGATTGATATATACATATCAGAAGATTATGATGATGTATTAGCAGACGGCATATGGCAACAGTTTTTCACTGAAAAACCGGAAGTACTGACTCGCGAAGAAAAACGTGCATGGTTGAACACAATGACAGGAGTATCTTTGGGATCAGACGCTTTCTTCCCCTTTGGAGATAACATCGAACGAGCACATAAGAGCGGCGTCAGCTACATAGCACAGCCGGGTGGTTCTGTACGCGACGACCATGTTATCAGCACTTGCGACAAATATAATATGGCAATGGCATTTACAGGAATTCGTTTATTCCACCATTAAAAAACATAGTTAATAAATAAGGGGCTGCCTCAAAAAGCAGCCCCTTATTTATTAACTTATTATCAAAACAGATTAATACAATTCACTTCCATCTACATTACCCGGAATAGTAGAGTCAAACCAAGATAAATCTGTCTTGTTTGTTACCCATTTATTGTAATTCTTATAAGCTTTTACCACTGATGATTTTTCTTTCGGATATCTCCATGCCGCTTCATCTGCAGAAGTTCGTGGAAAATCCAATGCCCAACAATACATATCTTTCATTCGGAAATAAAAACCTTTCGATACATCCGAACAATCTTTCCCGTTTCCCAACAAATTCATATCCATTTTTGATGTCGGAGCAAAATCCGTTAAATGAATCTCATGCGAACGCTTATTGACAAATATAAACGGATTAAACTTCATCATAGAAACATTGCTAGTTACTGCTTTTAATGGGATAGTCACAACCAACTCTTCTGCCGAAACAAAAGAAGAGCCTTTTTCTGTATTGATAAAACCTGTTTCACCACCAGCAAAAGGTTTACTTATATCTTCCCAAATAATGAAAGTAGCGTTTGAGTCTCCACTTTCTAAAATAGCTCCCTCTACTTCTGCTACATCAATATCATTCGAAGCCAACGGTAGTTCTATCCCAAAACCAATTTTTGTATAACTTGCCGCACCCTTAGCAATCGGTCTAAACCGCATTTGGATACCGTTAATTTTATTATCCACATTTTTATAGACACCATATGTATAGTTCACTACAAAGTCATTTAAATCATAATCACCGGGATTAGGCCATTGATCTTCGAAAGCTAACGTACCATGAATTGATTCAGCCACAGTCACATCTTCATCAACTGGAATATCTTCACCCGGCCTAATAGCTTTTTCAGGAGTAGCCGTTACCTTTACCATTACATCATTGAAATCATAATCAGCCTTCCTGTCTCCAAAAGGACGGATATCAAAACCTGTCACACAACAATTATAGCCGCCCAATTCACGAGTTACTGCTTGAGTTTTACCCCATGTATTCAATTCTGGAGTAGAGTAATACATTCCATTCACATCCCCATTAACGGCAGGACTCATCGTATTCTTAAAACTATATGCAAGTTTATCTGTTATAGCAGTACCGTCTTTCTTAAATCCGGCACGCGCAACGGCAAACCCGATTCGTGTACCATTTGGAAAAACCTTACTATATTTCGAGCCATCCCAATAAAGCAACTGAACTTTTAAGCCTGACGGACATTGCAACTGATTTGTATTAGGCAGTAACATAGTCATGTGAAGTTTATAAACATCACTTTTTAAATCCCCCTCTTTATAATTATAATATAGCAATGAATTATAAACAGTTTGATTATCCACACAGAAACCACCGTCTCCAACATAAGTCACCCAAACCTGAGCTCCGTCCTCATCAACAATTCTCAAATCAGAATTCTTTGATAAATCCGCTGTCTGAACATTCTTTTTTTCCGGATACCAACTATCAATCTTATTAATCAATGCCGGAGAAAGTTGTTCTTTTGACACCAACGAGCAACCTCCCTGAACAGGTATACCATTCTCATTCACTTCGTCATTTTTATAAGGAATAAATAATTGATAAAGCCCGCTGATTGGACCAAAAATCTGTGGAATTTCATCTGCAGCAGCACGAGTCACAGTAGCAGCCTGCGGGAAAGCAACTCCACGAAAATTTAATGAGCTAACATTCCGTACATCCACTTCCTGCACCTGCCCATATCCTGCAGTAAGTGGAGCAACAAAGACTTTAGAAAGATTATTGGCGACGACTACATCCGCATTCAATTTACCGGAAGCATCTGTATATCCAACAAAAATAGGTTCGACAGAGATAATTCCTTCGCCCGTGTAAGGTTGACTTGCAAATATCCCCATTTTTACCCCTTTCTGTGTTTTTCCTTCTCCGTCAGTAGCAGTAATAGATATGCTCCTCTCTGTTTTTAGAGAAAAATCTGTAGATAAACCAAGTTCTGCATTTTCCAGTTCTTCCTCATTCTGAATAGATAAGTTTTTTTCTTCTATACATGAAGCGAAAATCAGACTGATGATTCCAAAAGAAAAATACTTTAAATTTCTCATATTCATATAATGTTTGTTTTGATCGACCCAAAGATAGCTATTTTAAATAAAAGTATCAAAAAACATAGTTATTTTATCCCCACTTATGATGAGAATGAGACTATTATTCCATTATTAATAGGGATTTTCTATTTCTACAAGGTACCCTATCTTTGCAGCATCACATTAAAAAAATATCAAAGATGAATAAAATTGGAGTATTTTATGGTTCCACAACCGGAACAACCGAAGACGTCGCCCGTCGAATTGCAGAGAAACTAAATGTTCCTTCCGCACATATTTTTGAAGTATCTAAACTTACAGAGGCTTTAGTCAATGAGTATGATGTACTTGTGCTAGGCAGCTCTACTTGGGGAGCCGGTGAACTGCAAGACGATTGGTATGACGGAGTAAATGTTTTAAAGAAATGCGATTTGTCTCATAAATATGTAGCCTTGTTCGGTTGCGGTGATTCCGACTCATATAGCGATACATTCTGCGATGCCATCGGGATTATTTATGAAGACCTGAAAGACACGCATTGCAAATTCTGCGGAGCAGTAGATACGGCTGGATACACATTCGATTCTTCCATAGCGGTCGTAGACGGCAAATTTGTCGGACTTCCAATTGATGAAGTCAACGAAGACAATCAGACAGAGGAACGTATCAGTGCATGGGCTGAACAAGTAAAACAAGAAATAAGCTAACCTTTACCTTAATATAAACAATTGTTTGCATCATGGCTACCAAAAGAATCATTCCCGGTGAAATCCGGATTTTCCTCAATCATATTTATGAGTTTAAGAAAGGTATACGTAACATGGTACTTTATACAATGAGTAAAGAACATGAAGACTTTGCCGTGCGCCGGTTGAAGAACCAAAACATCAGCTATATGATACAGGAGATAAGTACTAATAAAATCAACCTGTTTTTTGGTAAACCCGAATGTATGGAAGCTATGCGACATATTATCACTCGTCCTTTAAATCAATTGACAGCTGAAGAAGATTTCATTTTAGGAACAATGCTGGGATATGATCTTTGCCAGCAATGCAAACGCTATTGCAACAAAAAAAGAGGTATTAAGATTGCTGTTTAAAAGATAACTTTGGCTTTGTAAGCTTTGTTTGTATGTAGTTTGTACCGAGCAGAATCGTTTCTAAAAAGACAGATAATCGGAGAAACGTTTTCCAATGGAAACTTGTTATACCAAGAAACGATTCGCTCAACAACAAACTAACAAAAAGCAACGTTATGACTCAACAACAAGAACAATTCAAAGCCTATACTCCAAGGCGAGAACTATTTACCTTGTTGAGTGACAAATTGCCATTCTGAGAATATCAGCAGGCTTCACAATCTTTCTCTCTATAGGCAGGAAGTATTCTTCATCTCATCTCTAAAGACAAAACTGACTGACTGTTCCATTAAATTAACGGGAGTAGGTAAAATGGCAATCTCTTGCCTGACGGCAGATGTGCATGAGTATAAAACATAAGCTAATACTATCAGCAGAGAGGTACTTAATTTTTTGAACATAAAGGCTAACTATTTATGGGTTAATGTCTTGTTTTAATTGACTGTCTATATATAATACAACTAAAACATCCAAACTACTAAAAGGAGAAAGAAAGATTATAGTGATTTATTAGATTTCATGTCCTCTCACATATCAAATTATGATAATAAAAAGAACAATATGAGGGTCAGTATTATAAAATAATATATATTCGCTTCATAAACATAGTAATTATATGTCACGAGAGAAAATATTAATCAGAACTTCCTGGGTAAGTACAATTGGCAACGCCATACTTTCCGCATCAAAAATCATTGTCGGATTATTTGCAGGCAGTTTGGCTGTACTCGGTGACGGTATTGATTCGGCAACCGATGTAATCATCTCTATCGTAATGATTTTCACTGCACGCATCATGAACCGCCCACCTTCAAAAAAGTATGTATTCGGCTATGAGAAAGCGGAAGGAATCGCAACCAAAATCCTGTCGCTCGTAATATTTTATGCCGGTATGCAAATGTTGTTATCCTCCGTTGCCAACATCTTTTCGGATGCAACAAAAGAGGTTCCTTCGGCTATTGCGATATATGTTACTGTATTCTCTATCATTGGAAAGCTCTTGCTGGCCCTGTATCAGTATAAACAAGGAAAGAGAATTGATAGCTCTTTACTGACAGCAAATGCGATCAATATGCGTAATGATGTTATTATTTCATCCGGAGTTTTGGTAGGACTGGTCTTTACCTTTATATTCAAACTACCGATACTCGATTCAATCACAGGATTAATAATCAGTCTCTTTATTATAAAATCGTCTGTCAGTATCTTTATTGATTCTAATGTCGAACTAATGGACGGTGTTAAAGATGTGAATGTATATAACAAGATCTTTGAAGCCGTAGAGGAAGTCCCCGGCGCAAGCAACCCGCACCGTGTAAGGTCAAGAATGATAGGGAATCTTTATATGATTACCCTCGATATAGAGGTTAATCCACAAATTACCATCACACAAGCCCATGAGATTGCAGAATCGGTGGAAAAAAGCATAAAAAGTTCCATAGATAACGTTTATGACATTCTTGTACACGTAGAACCTGCCGGTGAATGCCAGACAAATGAAAAATTCGGAATAGATAAAGATATGGTCGAAAAAACAATAAATAAACCATAATTAATAGATATAATTGACCTTTGTCACATATGTTACAGTTTTAATCTATATGCCCGTATTATCTTTGCAAAAAAATAGATTATGGAACAATTACATGCTCATGAAGTCCTTCACATGATGAAAGGTAATAGTTACTCAGAATCATCATTAAAGAAGGCAATTATTGAAAAGTTCGGAGAAGATCAACGCTTCTATACTTGTTCGGCAGAAAATATGGATATTGATGAACTTATAGAGTTTCTCAAGATGAAAGGTAAGTTTATGTCTACCGATGAAGGTTTTACCGTAGATATCACAAAGGTTTGCAATCATTGACTCTGCCTTCTTACTAGAATAATAACAGCTTTCATTTTGCGGATATGAAAAATGAAAGCTGTTTTTTATATATGTTTATCTGGAGACAAATCTTTTATACACTGTTTTAATAGCTAATCTTCACTCCTGCAAAAAAACTTCTCGGCAGTGCGGGACCATAGATATAGCCGGAATCACGGTTTGCTCCTCTATCAAAATCTTTCTGATAGGCTTCCAAAATATTCTGAACACCACCGCTAAGTTGTAAATCAACTGTTTTATATAATTTAAAGTCATAAGCAAGTTTCACGCCCAAATCTAAGAACTTCGGAGTTTTAACAGCTTCCGCTTTTCGTTCGGGCATATCACCCATTGCAGCATTTTTGGCTGTAATATCCATGCGTTGCACAAACATACTACCAGTATATGTACCTGACAAGGCTATTGATAAAGGTTTAATCGGAATATAGGTAGCGGTGAAATAGCCATACACATTGGGAGTACGGAAAATCGTCCTCTTGGCAGGCACATCATCATGCCACTTATGCGGTTCATCATATCGGCTACGCTGCAATGTCAATCCTGCCTGTACTTGCAACAAGGAAAGATAAGCCAGTTTCCCTTCCAGCGTTACCCCCACTACTTTGGCACCCGGACCATTACTACGTAATTTCACCAGAACACCGTCTCCACGATTATAAGGTTCACCCAGCACAAAGACATCTGTCAGTTTTGTGTAGAATCCTTCTATCAGAAAATTAGTCTGAAAAGCGCCAAAACGATGATAGATATCTGCGGATGCACTAAAACTCTGCGACTTCTCTTCCTTCAGATTCTTCGCCCGTTCAATCATGGCAACAGTTCCACCTACATTTTCAATATGCATATCCTCATCAAAAGCCTGAGGAGCACGAAAACCGGAAGAATAACTCAAACGCAAGTTGATATTCTGCGTAGGATTAAAGCGCAAATTGGCACGTGGGCTAAAAATGATATTATCTACCATATTATGTTTATCGAGACGTCCTCCGACCAAAATACTCCAGCGTTCATTCTTCCACTCATTTTGCAGGAAGGCGCTGTAAATATTCACTGTCTGATCCGTATGACGATCGTATCCCCACATATTATCTTTCAGCCGGTCACGGTTGTATTCAAGTCCCGCAGTGAGATCGGAAGGCATGAAAAGACATTTATCAAACGTATGTACGTATTGGGCACCCCCCATAGCAATAAGGTCTGTTGTCTTTCCGTATGCTTTGAGAGGGTCATTCCCGGGACCGTAATAACTGTCACGGTCTGTATTGGCAGCCGACGCGAAGATACTCAGACGATTCTTTTCATTTGGTGAGAAATAATCATATTTCAAACTCCCGCCGTCTATCGAATGTTGTAACTGCTCCGCAATATGGGCTTCGTGAGGTGGACGGTCCAACATATCCCCACCCCGGCGAAACTCCTGCATATGGTGATATTCGAATGTCAACTTTGAATATGTACTTGTCTTCAGATAAGAACGGAAACCGACTGTTTGATTCTTCAATTCAGGAAGTTCTGTAAATCCGTCGCCGTCATAGTCATATCCGGACCGATGACGGTTTTGTCCGAAAATATACAATCCCGCACGATGATCGTCAGTCACCAAAGAAGCATTCAACGATGTGTTATTATCAAACGAGGAACTTCCTCCGACAGAAGTAATGGTATGCGACAACTGACCGGAGTTACGTAAAGGTTCCTTCGTAATGATATTAATTGTTCCAGCAATGGCTGAAGAGCCGAACAAGGCTGATCCTCCCCCACGCATGACCTCTACTCGCTCAATCATACTGGCAGGAATCTGCTCCAACCCGTATACTCCCGAAAGAGCGCTGAACACAGGACGCGAATCAATCAATATCTGCGTATAAGGCCCGTCCAAACCATTGATACGGACTTGCTGGAAACCACAATTCTGGCAGTTTGTTTCTACACGGACACCGGGTTGGAAGTTCAATCCCTGCGACAGAGTTGAAGAATTAGTCGTTTCAAAAAGTTTCAAATCAACAACATTGACCAAAGTCGGAGCCAGACGCCGAGTCGTTTCACTGCGATTGGCAGAAACCACCACTCCGTCTAAAGCGATCGCATCTTCTTCTATTTCAAAATCTTCCTCTAATGTCTTTCCTCTCTTCAGGGTAACGTTGCGAGTAAGTGTTTTATAGCCAACTGAACTCACTTCGAGAACAAAGCTACCTTCCGGCAGGTTCTTCAGAAAATAATGCCCGGTTGCATCAGTCACAGTTCCTATCGTAGTGCCTTTCAGTGCGACTGTAATATAAGGCAAATGTTCTTTCGTCTTTTTATCCAATACATGACCGATAATATTTGCATCAGATTTTTTCAGCTCAGGGTAATCCGGATTCTCAGCGAATGCGGCCGATAAGACACAGCATAGGCTGACCAGGACTAATAGATATTTCTTCATTGTCGTTAGTCTTTTAATCGTTTAAATTCAGAAAGTAATAAAGGAAACGGAAACAATAATAAGTACTGTTTCTAAAAATAAATAGCAATTTCGATAAATGTAGACTAAGGGACAGGAGGTGCCCTAAGAGAGACAACACCCGGACAAGACCGGCAATAACACGCACCTTGCGGACGAATAAGAAGAATACATAATAATGATAAAACGGAAACAACAAATATAGGTAATAACCCGCTATCTGTCACCAACACTTGGTTCAATAGATGAAGTAACTGAAACTCGACTGTCGTGTGATTGTGTTCGGTGCCCTTCTTAAAAGGATGTGAGTGGACAATTGTAACCCCGTTTACTACATGAGAGTGAGTAAACAAAGTAATCCCTGCCATGTACGAAATAAATAGTACAGGCAGAAAAAACTTTATTATATTCCGATACAGTTGTCTCATTCGTTAGTTTTGTGTAACAAAAACAATAGCGTTTTCTGCGAAACAAAGATAGGGATTGTTTTATATCCGAACAATCCCCATTTATGACGATTTCAGAGCTTAAAAGAATTATTAAACCATTATTAATAGCTAATCTTTACTCCCGCAAAAAAACTTCTCGGCAGTGACGGGCCGTAAATATAACCAGAGTCACGATCTGCACCTTTATCAAAGTCATCCTGATAAGCATTGAAGATATTCTGTATGCCAGCATTTATCTGGAGATTCATTGATTTATAAAGTTTAAAATCATAAGCCGCCTTTAAACCTATATCAAAGAAATCTTTTGTATTCACCGTAATCGGGTTCTCAAGGAATCCGGGGACTGGCTCGTGAGGAACCAGCATTGAACCGGTATATGTACCCGAAAGCGCAATGGATAACGGCTTTATCGGTGTATAGGTTGCTGTGAAATAGCCATAAGTGTTAGGTGTGCGCATCATTTTCTTTACTGCCGGTGCGTCCTTATTCCACGTATGCGGTTCACTGTAATGACTCTGTTGCAGAGTTACCCCTGCCTGAATCTGGAATTTATTCAGATAAGCCATTTTTCCCTCCAATGTAAGTCCCATTACCCGAGCTCCCGGTGCATTATGACGTGTACGTATCAGAACTCCGTCTACAACTTCGCCGTCGGTAAGAGCAAAGACATCTGATAATTTAGTATAGAATCCTTCAATCAGGAAGTTTATCTGAAAAGCGCCAAAACGCCGATAAACATCCGCAGAAGCACTCAAACTCTGAGATCTTTCTTCTTTCAGATTATCAGCAAGTTCAATCATTGCTACTTTACCACCTACATTTTCTACGTGCAAATCCTCATCAAAAGCCTGGGGAGCTCGGAAACCGGATGAATAACTCAAACGAAGATTGATATCCTTGGTCGGATTGAACCGCAGATTGGCACGGGGACTGAAAATGAGATGATCTATCAGGTTATGTTTATCAAAACGACCTCCGAGCAAAAATCCCCAACGATCATTCTTCCATTCGTTTTGTACGAAAGCACTACCGATATTTACTTTCTGATCTACCGTACGGTTGTATCCCCACATATTGTCTTCCAGTTTGTCCTGATTAAATTCCACTCCGGCAGTAAAATCAGAAGGCATGAAAATACATTTACCAAAGCTGTAAACATATTGTGAGCCTGCCATCCAATTTAGGTCAGTAGTGTTTCCGTAAGCATTCGGGTCCTGCCCACCTCCATAATAGCTGTCGCGATTGATATGTTGCGCAGATGCGAATACATTGAAACGGTGTTTCTCGTCAGGCGAGAAATAATCGAACTTCATACCACCACCATTGATAGAATGCTCTGTCTGCTCAGCCACATTCGCTTCATGAGGCGGACGGTTGAGCATATCTCCTCCTCTACGGAATTCTTCCATGTGATGATATTCGAAAGTCAATTTGGAATAAGTAGTTGTCTTCAGGAAAGAACGGAAACCGACCGTTTGCCCGTGTATCTTCGGTATTTCCGAATATCCATCTCCGTCATGGTCATACGCCGACCGATGACGGTTCTGACCGAAGATATATAAACCTGCACGCTGGTCATCCGTCACCAGTGAGGCATTCAATGCTGTACTGTTATCAAAAGCGTCACCGTCGCCAATCCCAGTAATAGTATGCGACAACATACCCGAATTACGAATCGGCTCCTTCGTGATGATATTGATTGTACCTGCAATAGCAGACGAACCGAACAACGCCGAACCACCTCCGCGCATCACTTCCACACGTTCAATCATGCTGGCAGGAATCTGTTCGATGCCATATACTCCGGAAAGTGCACTGAAGATAGGACGAGAATCCAGCAGGATTTGTGTATAAGGACCGTCCAGTCCATTGATACGTACCTGCTGGAAGCCACAGTTCTGACAATTGGATTCTACGCGAACTCCCGGCTGAAAATTCAGTCCTTGTGCTAAAGTTGTCGAATTGGTATTCTCAAAGATTTTCAGATCGACAACATTCACCAATGTCGGTGCCAAACGACGGGTTGTTTCATTGCGATTGGCAGAAACAACGACACCGTCCAATGCTACCGCATCTTCTTCTATTTCAAAATCTTCCTCCAGCGTATGTCCCTTCTTCAAGGTCACATTCCGCCTCACCGTTTTATAACCTACAGAGCTAACTTCAAGTACGAAATTTCCTTCGGGAAGGTTCTTCAGGAAATAATGTCCGGTTACGTCGGTTACAGTACCGATTGTTGTTCCTTTCAGAGCAATAGTAATATAGGGCAAATGTTCTTTTGTATTTTTATCAAGGATATGACCAACAATATTCGCATCCGATTTACGCAATTCCGGATACTCAGGATGCTCGTGAAGAGCAGCTTGTCCTTCAAGAGCAGGCAACAATGCACAGCACAAGCAGACAAGCGAAAATATGTATTTTTTCATTTTTCGTTTATAATTCGTTCTTCGTTAAGTATTCACATGAAAAATCAGACAATACCCAGCCTCAAACAAGGCAGAATATCATCAGCTAAATAACTGAAAAACGAATCGCAGGCGGTGCCCGGAGTGCAATCACTCCATGATATGGAGCATGAGAATGTGTATGCTGCGGACGACCGAACAACAGACACAATAAAAAAGGGATGAAAAGAGAAAGAGCAAAAATAACAGCCGCACCGTCCGTCGTCAGATGAGACAGGAAATGAATATGTATCAGCTCGACTGTTGAATGTTCATGTGCCGTCCCTTTCTTAAACGGGTGTGAATGGACGATTGTCACGCCATTGACCACATGTACGTGGGCAAAGAATGTAAGGCTTACCAGATACGATACAAAAAGTATCGGCAAGAAATAGCGCGTTATATTCAGTAACAATCGTTTCAACTCATTTCTACTTTAGGACGGCAAAGATACAAACTTTTTTTTTAACAATCAATTTTCAGACAGAATACTGTTAATATACGGCTGAAGCTATCATTTGTATAAACAGAATCAGGAATACCATAGCAATCGGATAAACTGTTGCGTATGCCACACTGGGAATATTACTGTCTACCATTGAATCGGCAGCAGCCAGACCGGGCGTACTTGTCATACCACCGGTGATAGTTCCCAGCAAATCGAGTAAACTAATTTTAAATATCAGACGCCCCACAACTGTTGCAATAAGCATCGGCACCAAAGTAATGGCTGCTCCTACACCGAACATCAGTAGCCCGCTTTCCTGAAAAGTAGCTACGAGATTTTTTCCGGCAGAAGTACCTACTTCGGCTAAGAAAAGAAGCAGCCCTAATTGGCGCAGCAACTGATTGGCAGGTCCCGACATAGACCAAATAATAGGTCCTGTCTTACCGATCGCACTCAGTACGAGAGCTACCATTAGGACACCTCCGGTCAATCCCGGTGAGAATGACAGACTTTCGGAGAAAGAGATATTTATTTTGCCAAACAACACTCCCAGTACAATCCCCATTGCAATCGGGAAGAAGTCTGTATCCGACAATTTCTTCGCATTATTTCCCAGTAGGCGGGCTATACCTTTAAGTCCTTCTTTCTCTCCCACAACCATTAACTTATCGCCGAATTTCAAAGCCAAATCAGGCGACGGGGATAAATCAATACCACTTCGACGAATACGGGTCACTGTGCAACCAAAGTTTTTCTGTAAATTCAAATCCCCCAATTGCTTGTTTATCATGTCCTTTTTGGTCAATAACAAAGACTCTATTTCCTGTGTTTTATCCAAAGGAAGTTCGCCTTCTTCACGCTCGCCTACCAGCACTGCGAGTTGATTTAGTGATTCTTCGCTACCTACTGCTTGTATATAGTCTCCTTCGTGCAACACGGTAGAAGCAGTAGGAATAGATATTTCATCACTATGTTTCAAACGAGAAATAACAGCTCCTGTCATTCCTCGAGCATTAATCTGCATCAGACTGCGGTTGAATACGTTTGAATTAGTGATACGATAGATGCAGGTAATCAATTCAGGGAATTGTCCACGACGTTCTATCTCCAGGCGACGTGCTTCTTTATCCAAGTCCACCCGCATGATTTTAGGCAGCAGCTTAACAAACAAAATCACACCGATAACTCCAAACGGATATGCGATACCGTAAGCAATGGAAGCCAAAGGTGAGTGTGTACTGTCAATAGCGACGGCTAAACCCGGCGTACTGGTTAATGCTCCGGCAATCAGACCTACCACACTGGGAGTATCAATGTCGAACGCATACTTCAGTCCTACCGCCGTGAGACAGGCGGAACAAATGATAAGCATAGTAATGAGAATCAACGTCTTCCCCTTACTACGGAAAGAATCGAAGAATCCGGGTCCTGCCTGAATACCGATAGTAAAAATAAAAAGTACCAAACCGAAATTTCCCAATTCTTTGGGAATGATGACGCCAAAGTGCCCGAAAAGAAGTGCGATAAAGATTACCGCCGACACATCAAGAGATAACCCCTTAATTTTAACTCTTCCCAGCATAAATCCCAACGCGACAATCAGGAAAAGGGAAAAATAAGAGGAGTGCAACAAGTCAGTAAACATAAAAATAAAGGTTAGTTAGTTTTAAGGGCGCAAAGGTACGGATTTTATTTCAATCCGCACAACATTCCATCTTACAAGTGATTTCCTCACACGGCTTTTTCATTTAAGAAATATTGTTCGTCGCTCGTTATTGTAGTAAAAATCCTTATATTCGTGCGCAGCGATGCGGAAACATCACCATAGGTGTTTCTTCTTATCGTTCATTTTTGACGGGATACTATCTCCTTGTGTTGACGGTTTGAATTCTCTGCATATTTGGAAGAAATGGAAAATGTTATCTTATATTACTTTGTAAACGAATGCGCTTATCGATGCTCCTCTACTCTATAATACAGTTTTTCCTATTTTTACAACCAGCTATTCCAATATTAATAAACTTGATTTCTGTTTATAATAAACTTTTGGATAGTTTATTATAAAC
>OWIL01000575.1_pt1 | contig 22907 bp, 27 predicted proteins | sample 1732871 | NCBI WGS metagenome assembly OWIL01 (sample SAMN05065763, study PRJEB22554) | human gut metagenome | biome: ENVO:2100002; feature: ENVO:00000062; material: ENVO:00002003 | host: Homo sapiens | place: USA
CGTTTCATATGTTTTCCCATCATAGCAATACGCCATAGTCATCACCTCTTCTCTTTACCACACCAGTATACCCACTTATCGTAAAAAAGCTATTCGGACATACCACTAAAATATTACCTTTATACCTGTCTATTATAGACAATAAAAAACCTGCTACAAGGATGTCTTTCCTCATACCAGATATCAATACTTTCTTCCTACTCCATACACATTTTTTCTCATTACTTGTGTATCATGTACCTATATTGTCATGTAATCCTACTGTGTACACGCTATGTACAGTAAGCACATGGGGTTCAGTTTACATCGGCAAGGACAATCGCAGGCTTTGAAATCAGGGCACGGGCGATAGCGACGCGCTGCTGTTGGCCGCCGGAAAGGTTATTAGGCAGATTGTTCAGTTTATTCTCCAGCGCCAGCATATGCACAACTTCATCCATAAACTTCTTGTCTACCTTGTCGCCATCCAACTCCACGGGCAGCACAATATTCTCGTAAACATTCAGCACAGGAACGAGGTTATAATTCTGGAAGATAAATCCGATCTTCCTCCGACGGAAAATCGTGAGCTGTTCATCATTCAGCGCAGACAATTCTTTTCCATCTACAATCACTTTGCCAGTAGTCGGCACATCCAATCCGCCGATCATGTTCAACAGTGTGGATTTTCCGCTGCCGGAAGTGCCGACGATGGCGACAAATTCTCCCTGCTCAATGGAGAGGTTTACGCCGTCCAGGGCTTTCGTGATGTTCGGCTCTGCACCATAGTATTTTTTAAGGCCAGTTGTTTGCAAAATGCTCATAAAGAACACCATCCTTTCTTTTTGATAAATCCATTGTAACGGCCAAACCTCGCAGAAATGTCACGAGCCACAAAAAATTTCAGCAAAATCCGGCCCCAAATGTCACAATCCTGTGACATTTCAAATACTGGTGTTCCTGGCTTACTTTCGGAGCAGGAAAACGGAAAAGACAGAACCTTTCCCAGCCTCCGAAGCCACCCGGATATAGCCGCCCTGCAAGGAGATAATCTCACGGGCCAGATATAGCCCAATCCCGATCCCATCTACATCATGTACGGCGTCCTCCCGGTAAAACCGTTTGAAGATCGTTCCCTGGTGCTGCTCTGGAATCCCAATGCCGGTATCAGCAATGTCAATCTTCAAATACATTTCCCAGCACTCTACCCGCACACGGATTTGTCCGCCCTCCGGTGTGTACTTCACTGCGTTATCCAGAATGTTAAACAGCGCCTCGCTTGTCCACTTCCGGTCATGGCACGCCTCCAAGCGCTCCGGGCAATCTACCTGGACGTCAATCCGCTTCTTTTCGGCACTAAGCAGGATGCCGCCCAATGCGGCGGCGAGGGTGTCATAGATTGGCTGCTCCTTTTTCTCTAAAGAGATAACACCTGTTTCCAGCCGGGAGGTCTTTATCATGGCCTGCATAAGAAAGTCCAGTTTATCAAGCTGGCTGGTCTGCGCCGCCAAAAATTCCTTTTGCTTCTGTACCGGCACCTCCTGGTCTATCAGAGTGCTGTTAATCATTTTCAGGTTTGCAATCGGTGTTTTTACCTGGTGGGAGATGTCGGAAATCAACTCCTGCAGGTCGGCCCGCTCTTTTGCGATGTTATTTTTATTTTCCTGCATGACTTCATATAATCGGTCAAGACGGAAGCCTATTTTATAAAACAGGCTTTCTTCTTCTACGCTCTGCCGTGGCTGCTCAGCCCCGGACAACATATCGTCCAGCATGACGCAAAAGGCATCGGAGAATTTTACCAGCTTCCGGCGGATCAGTACCACAAAGCAAATGACGCAGAGTAGTATAAAAAAGCTGAACAGGAATACACACCATACGGCGGCCGTGTTCCGGGTCAGCATATAGACAGAGGCAGAAATGAATCCTGTTGCTAACAGTAGAAGAACCCCTAAAAGAACACAGGCTTTATTGATGGAGAGCTTTCGCATATTCATTTCTGTGACCCTCCAATCCACATATATCCCATGCCGTACACGGTCTTGATATACTGGCGGCCATCTGTTTCTATCTTGTTCCGTACCCGGCTGATTGCAGATGTCAGGGCATGTTCGTCCACAAAGTTGCCATCCGCGTCCCACAGCTTTTCAAGAAGTACCTGCCTGGTCAGGACAATCCGCGGATTTTTCGTCATGACCTTTAAGAGCCGGTATTCCAATGGAGTGAATACCAATGGCTCGCCGGAAAGGGCAGCAGTCATTTCCGGAAAATTGATTGTAAGCGCACCGTCCTCATAACAGTCTCCGCTGGACTGCTTTTCAAGCCGCCCCAGCACCACTGCCAGCTTTTTTTGAAAGACGCTCATAGGAAATGGCTTTGTCACATAATCGTCCGCACCCAGCTCGTAGCCTCTCAGCATATCACTTTCCATATCGTTTGCGGTCAGGAAGATAATCGCCGTATCAGAGCGGCGTTCTTTTGTCTCCCAGCAGAAATCAAAACCATTCCCGTCCGGCAGGTTTACATCCAGCACGATCAGATCATAGTCCTGCTTCGTCAGAAAATCTTCTGCCTCCTGTTTTGTCAATGCGGAATCCACCGTATATCCCGCAGCGTTTAAGTTATAGCATAAGGTATGGTTCAAGAGGTGGTCGTCCTCAACTACTAAAATACGCATCCTGTCACACTCCTTTATGTTCAGCGTAGCACCCAAATGTCACAGAAACCTCACGGAAAAATTATTTTTTTCTTTTATCAGCCGGTTTTTCCGCACTTTGGGGTATCAGCCAGATTCGACTAAGGTGAATTACACCATCAATCCGGTCCTCCGCACATAGTTTCTGCACCCGGCGCTCGGACAATTCCCATTTCTTCGCAGCTTTTTGTACTGTCATATATTCAAACATAGCCCACCTCCTGTTGATAATTGTATTTCCATTATAGGCGGTCAACCGAATAATAGCAATGGCATCATTGCGAACAAATTTTACAAAAAAATCTGCCGCAGTTGTTCTTATGACGGAGTTTTATAGAGCAGACAGATATACAAATTTATACCCAATTCCGGCAACACTCTCGATAGCTTTTCATGTGTCCTCACTCCCCAATATTGATTTACCACAAGTATGAACTGCAAATGTTACACAAATGTCCGAGGTGACTCTAATTTCCGGTAAAAGCAAGCTGAATCGTTACAATTCTCGGACATTTCAAAATATCTAATTTCAAAATATCTAATCAAGGAATGGCAAAAAATCAGTGGAGCAGCTAATGAATCGCTGCACTGATTTTGCTAAACATCTAATTGCATATTCATTCGCAGTGGCATTCATTTTCCCCATTTATGAGGAGCTATAAACAGTAACACCATGATTAAAATGTAAACAGCATAAATGAAGTATGTTATGGCATTACTCCAAGGGAAACCTGCTGTTGGATGAGAGATAGCAAACGCAAAAAATGCGATTGCAACAACAAGCATAATCAATGCGATGATTCTGGATTTTTTCTTGAACGGCATAGTTATGCACCCCCTGTTCATTGTAATTGTCGGGAACAAAAAGCTGACTTGCGCCTTAATCTAACGATATTTTGCCGCTTAATCGAACTTACTCTGTCAATCGCAATCGCTCCACAACCGATAGTTTAATGTCGGTTATGTATGCCCATATAGGCACAACAAGACAGATAAGCAGCACCAGTCCAGCTACTAATACCAGCGGGATAAAAGGATAGGAGAAAACAGCGTAAGAGGCCTCTTTGCTAAATATTACATATAGCACGATGAAGATTGCCGTTCCAACAGTTGCCACAAGGGAAATAGAAACGCCCCAATAGCAAAAACCTTCCATAGATAACATCCGCTTAATTTGCCGCTTTGTCATTCCAACGCTTTCAAGGATAGCTAATTCATAGCGCCGAGTGCTTACATTGACAGCCATTGTATTGACAAAATTCATCACTCCAACCAGCAGCAAAATTACGGACAGCCCTGTTCCTAAAACATTTGCCGTAACGAGATAATCCCGCATTTCTTCTCGCCGTTCATACCGGGATATAATATCAATATTAGAGTGCGCCACGGTGATTAGCTTTAATTCTTGCAGTATATTTTCGTCCTGTTGCCCATCTGTATCAAAAGCAACCCGGAATACTCTATATTGCGGGAAAAGTTCTTGCAAAGCCGCTTGACTGATATACAAATCAGGAGCCGTCCCATGCTCATTGCCGCCCCCTGCTCGAAAACCTTCGTTCAAATAACCATTCGCTACAACAAAGGAATGTTGTCCGTGTTGTGTCTGTATCGTTATTTCCTGTCCCGGTTGAATAAGACCCTCTGCTGTTTGGGACAGTAGCACAACATTCCCTTGTTCAAAGGCAGACACATCAACAGGCGTGTTTAAGGTTTTATTGATTTCTTCTAAATATGCGCTATCAATTCCAAAAATCCCGCTGAAAAAGTTTTGCTGATAAGTTTCTAACTCTGTCGAATCAGAAAAATCAACGCCACTCACTCCGTCCAATGACATAAGGAAGTCGTGAAATACAGTATCATCGTATAAAACATCTACTGTTACTTGAGGATAAGGCGCATAGGTCAACCGCAAATTCCGGGTACCGTCAATCTGGTTAATCTCTGAAACCATTTCACTGGGAATTAAATCTTCATTTTCGTGGATACTATATGTGAGTGCAAAATCGCTTACTCCCCATTGGTTAACGTAATTCTCCGGGCTTAAACCATACAATAGTCCTGTGACGACCAGAAACAGGGAAAGCCCAAAAAACAGCGACGCAAAAACGAGGGCTGTACTCTTAACATTCCGAAAGACATTGTTCCACGCCATTCTGGATAACTTCATTTTGCCGCAATTTTTAATGCTGATCTTAGTGCTGGCTGCTGTATATCGAAGTGCTGCTATTGGTGAAACGCTTCCGGCAATTTTGGCGGGCTTCATGCTTGCAATCATAGCTGTTATGAACGTGAATATAGCTGCTCCGATAAAGATAAATGGTGAAAAAGATACTTTCGTTCCTACATCAGAGTTTGCTGAATACATCATATTCAAAAAATATGGAACAATGCCAAAGGAAACAACTGCGCCGAGCAACAGGCCAATCGGAATACCAATACAAGAGATTTTTGCTACCTGTTTATAAATTATTCTCTTGAGTTGCTTCTTGGTCATTCCAATCGTTTTAAGGCGACCATAAAATTGCACATCTTTTGCGACAGAGATATAGAGAATATTATAAATAAGCAGATAGCCGCTAAAGGATATAAAAACTGCTAATATAATCACAGCTAAAATAACAGAGCTACCATTTGCCTGACCTAATGGAACAATTTCAAATGCTTGCTTCTCTGTAAAGGCAATCTTGCGCTGCAACCTCTCACAGCTTTTATCAACATCATCATTGCCTTGGAAACGGATCATAGCGGTAACGCTATTATCTAACGATATATTTAGGCTATCCTTAAAAGCGGTCGAAACATAAACATAGCCACGATTATTTGTGCGTGTTGACATGTAGTCTGTATAATATCCCGACAGCAAAAAAGTATCAGTAATATAATCGTTGCTGTTGCCGATTTGGTACGATAACGCAATTTCCATTCCTATTTGCGGATCAGAAATGCCCATCTGTCCAAGCGCCCATGTCGGCAGCATAATTTCGTTTTTACTTGACGGGTAATTTCCTACAACGCCCGATATAGTAGGCAGACGGTGGGATTCCCACTCTGCATCATCTATCCATACTATACCCAATCTTGCACTTTGCAGTTGTTGTGCGTCAACGCTGCCCAAACGCTGCTGTATACCCACATCAAGGACAAGGCTTGATCTTTCAATCTCAACCAACTGCTCTTGTGTTGGATTTGTAATTCCTACATCTGCGGTAGTACCCATCAACCGGATTTGCTGCATTTGGTAGGTTTCAAAGTAACTAAAGCCAATGCTAAATACTGCGGTTATCATAAATGAGGTTAAAGCCAAAGCAATTATGGCAAACAAGTTTCGCTGCCGTTCATGATGAAAGCTGCGCCTTGCCAGTTTTTTTACAATGGCACTGGTGTCATTCTCAAAAGGCCAAGTCATAGTCTGCCACCTCCTTACTCCACAATCTTGCCGTCCTCAATGCGGACAATCCGATCCGAAAGACGGGCAATATCGTTGTTATGAGTAATCATTACAACAGTCTGGTGAAACTCTGTACTGGTACGCTTAATCAGTCCCAGCACCTCGGCACTGGTCTTGCTGTCAAGGTTGCCGGTCGGCTCATCCGCCAAAACGATAGCCGGTTTGGTAATCAGGGCGCGGGCGATAGCCACACGCTGCTGCTGGCCGCCGGAAAGATTGTTCGGCATATTTTTCAGTTTATCTTCCAGCCCCAGCAGGTGAACGATCTCGTCCAAAAACTTCTGATCCACCGTGTCCCCGTCCAGTTCCACCGGCAGGACAATATTCTCATACACATTCAGAATGGGAACAAGGTTGTAGTTCTGGAAGATAAAGCCGATGTTGCGGCGGCGAAAGATGGTGAGCTGTTCGTCGTTCATTTTCGACAGCTCTTTGTCTCGGACAATGACATTGCCGGAAGTAGGGGTGTCCAGCCCGCCCATCATGTGAAGCAGGGTGGACTTGCCGCTGCCAGAGGTTCCCACAACGGCCACAAACTCGCCGTCCTCCACGGAGAAGTTCACGCCATCAAGGGCGCGGGTAATGTTCGGCTCTGTGCCGTAATACTTTTTCAGGTCAATCGTCTGCAAAACGCTCATACTCAAAACTCCTTTCAAGGCTTTCTGCCTGTTGATAAGGCTATTGTAAAACCCAAATGTCCGCGAAATGTTACAGCGGCTAAAAAATTTCAATGAAAATCAGGGTGAAATGTTACAACACTCGGACATTTCAACCGAAAATCTGCTACTGGCAGCTTTATCGGCACGCTATGGCGAAAAAATTTACGGCGGGCAACCGGAAATGGCCGTCCGCCGCGCTCTATTTTGTCGGCAGCATAATGGAAAATTTCGAGCCCTTGCCCGGCTCCGAAACCACTTTGATATAGCCGCCCTGCCGCGTTACGATCTCGCGAGCCAGATACAGGCCAATACCCACGCCCTGCTGTTCGTGTACTTCTTCTTCACGATAGAAGCGCCGGAAGATGGCGGCCTGATTACTTTCGGAAATGCCCTTGCCGGTGTCAACCACTTTAATCTCCACATACATTTCCCACGGCACCACCGACACCGAGATTTTTCCGCCTGCAGGGGTGTATTTCACCGCATTGTCCAACAGGTTAAAGAGGGCTTCGGATGTCCACTTGCTGTCATGGGAAACGGTCAAATCCTCCGGGCAGTCTACGGACACGGCGATTTCCTTTTTCTCCGCTGCATACACGATCCCACTCATGGCCTGCGCCACGGTATCAAAGAGGCGACCAGGTTTCTTATCCAACTGGATCACGCCTGTTTCCAGCCGGGAGGTTTTCACCATAGCTTGAAAAAGAAAGTCCAGCTTATCCGTCTGGGTGCGGATTCCCCGGATAAAATCGGTGCGCTCCGCTCCGGTCATAGGCTTTGAAAGCAGCGTGTCCGTCGCCATTTTCAGATTGCTCACCGGTGTTTTCACCTGATGGGAAATATCCGATACAAGGGTCTGTAACTCCTGCCGTTCCTCGTCCACCTTGCGGCGGTTCTCCTGCATGATCTGGTAAAGCCTTGCCAGCCGGTGTCCGATTCTGGCAAGCTGGGTTTCGCTGTCCTCTGGGCGCTGGGGCGCTTCGTTCCCGGCGATCATGTGATCTAAGGTCTGGCACAGGTCGGCGGTAAACTGCGACAGCCGCTTTCCAAACGCCTGCGTCAGTACAAAAATCCCCACAAGGGCGCACAGCAGCAGCGCCCCGCCAGTCAGCAGCACCGTCGTCTGTTTTGTCACAAGAAACAGGGCTACGGTGATCCCGGACATAGAGAGGACAAGCCCCATTGCCACTCGGCCAAACAGCCGCTTTACTGAGAGGTTCTTAACCTTCATTTTGCCTCGCCTCCCGTCCATTGATAGCCCATGCCGTAAACGGTCTTGATGTAGGGCGCGCCGCCGTCGGATTCGATCTTGCTGCGAATCCGGCTGATGGAGGTTGTCAGGGTGTGTTCGTCCACATACTTCTCGTCTATATCCCACAGCTTTTCCAAAAGCTGCCCACGGGTCAGCACTTGCTTTGGATTTTTGCGGAACAGGTTCAGCATTTTGTACTCCATCGGGGATAGGGGCAGGGGCTTACCATTTAGAGAAGCTATCTGTTCTGAAAAATCCAGAAACAGCCGCCCATCGTTGTAAATATCCTTAGCCGGTTTGTGATGTTCCAGCATAGCAAACATAGCTTTGATTTTTCGCTGCAAAGCCCCAATCACGAAAGGCTTTGTGATGTAGTCCACCGCGCCTACCTCATAACCTCGTATCTGGTCGCTCTCCTGATCGTTGGCGGTCAGAAAAATGACAATGGTGTCCGGGTACTGGGGTTTTATCAGCTTGCACAACTCAAAACCGTTCCCATCCGGCAGGTTGATGTCCAGCAGCACCAAATCAAGCTCACGCTGTCGCAGGACTTCGGCTGCGGTTCTGGCATTTAGAGCAGAAGTCACACCGTAACCGTCTGCGGTCAGGTTATAGGCTAACATCTTATTCAAAAAACTGTCGTCCTCGACAATTAAAATCTGCTTCATATCCTCACTTCCTTTGCTATTTGCAGATAGTATAACAGGCAAATGTCCGAAAACTATTACAATGAGCGAAAAATTCTATTTTCTTTTTTGCGACTGTCTGCCGGTTTATGTGCGTCTTTGGGAATGAGCCATACCCGGCTGAGATGGACCACTCCATCAATCCGATTTTCTGCACATAATTTCTGCACTCGACGTTCAGATAAATCCCATTTCTTTGCAGCTTCTTGTACTGTCATATATTCAAACATAACCAACCTCCTGAAAATTATATCTCCATTATAGTCGGTCAACCGAATAATAGCAATGGCATCGTTGTGAACAAATCCCAAACAAAGGTTCTCAAAACTACCGGTTATACCGAAAGTCAGATTATCCCGAATATTTCATAGAAACCAGCGACAGAGGCATTTCTTAAAGAAACACTTGGGATAATTTTCTCTTGCGTCACAAACTGTAAAGCCGCCTTAATGTTTCTTTATTACTTACCGTATCTAATAAAGGCCACAAGGAAAGCAGAATCTTACCCTGTGACCTTTTCTATGGCGCTTCAAATTTATAACCAACGCTGACAATACTTTTGATGTAGTCCGGGGAATCAGATGTAGTTTTCAGTTTCCTCCGCAGATTACTCACATGGTTATTGACGGCTTTACGGGAATAGTAGGAATAATCCTCATTCCAGACCAATTCCATAATCAGTTCATAAGTAAATACCCGCTTCGGGTGTGTGATTAATAAAGCAAGAATGTCAAATTCCTTAGCTGTTAATTTGATTTCCTGCTCACCAATATATACAAGTCGCTGCTCTTGGCAGAAGTATAAATCACCCATGCGAATCTCTGTAAACGGTTCATCAATGACTGTCTGTCCCCTATTAGTTTCGGAAATGGCGAATGGGCTGTCGGCAGGATTCTTCTGTTGCTTTTGAGAATCAAGAAGATAATTTACTAACTCCTGACGCTGACGGGCGCTTAACAACACAAGCAGCTTTTCCGCAATTCTGCCGCCAGATTCAGATATATCAAATACGGCTAATTTCCCATATCACCACCCCTTTCACTACTGTATTCTAAAATTTATCTACAAAATGCTACCCTTCTTGAGTTATAGATGTTGACTACATTCAGTATATACTTAAAAAATCATACCGTCTTGTACGGTAATCACGCGGCTGCTACTCTTAGCTGCATCCGGTGAATGTGTTACCATAATGATTGTCTGGCCGCTATTTTGGTTAATCTCACGCAGCAGGTTCATAATCTCGGCCCCGGTCTTGCTGTCCAGATTGCCAGTCGGCTCGTCTGCAAATAGAATTTCGGGGTTTCCGATCAGAGCGCGGGCGATTGCCACGCGCTGCTGCTGACCGCCAGATAATTCGCGGGGCTTATGCTTACGGCGATTAGCTAAGCCGACAATCTCTAAAATTCGATCAAGCTGCTGTTTGTAGCCGCCCATATTTTTGCCGTCCAGGAGCAGGGGCAGCATGATGTTTTCCTCTACATTCAGGTTGGGAATGAGGTTATAAAACTGAAAGACAAAGCCAATTTTCTGCCGCCTGATACGGCTCATTTTTTCATCCCCAAAACGCGAAATATCCGTACCGTTCAAAAGGACATGGCCGCTGGTTGGAGCATCCAGACCTCCAAGAATATAGAGCAGCGTGCTCTTTCCTGAGCCGGACGGCCCCATAATAGACACAAATTCCCCCTGCATGACCTGTAAGGAAATATCTTTGAGTACCTTTGTGGTGGTGTCACCAAGGCGAAAATCTTTTATGATATGTTTTCCCTCAACGGCTATATTGCCAACGAATGATTTCATTTGAAAAAACCTCCCATCTTCTTGTATTATTCAAATTTGATTTCTTCCACCAGCTTCATGCGGCGGCTTTTAAAGATCGGAACAGCAGAGCCAAGCAGGGTCACAATCATTCCCATGCCGCCAGCGATCAGGAATGTGACAGCATCCAGTTCCGGCACCATTGAGATTTTAGGTCCGGCCACAAGAAAAATCGTCTGAATTTCCATATAGGAAACAAAAATTGCTATAACAGCTCCGATCAGGCCAGAAGAAAGCCCCTCAATCAATGTCATTTTCATGTTCTGCCGATTGGAAAGTCCCACAGACTTATACATGGCAATGCTTCGTCGCTTTTGAATATAGTTAATCAACAGGTTATTGATAATCCCCACAGCAGCCAGTAAAAGGATAAAATAGGTCATGCTGTGCATAGGCCGTAAAAAAGCTCCCACAGTAGACAGGGCATCTGTGTTAAATTCCTCCACCGTCCTGCTCCAATTTGATGTTTCGCCAAACAGGTCCCGAATTTGTACCATAATAGCGTCCGGGTCTGCGGCGGTATAGGCGAGGAAGTCATAGGCAGAGACATCAAAATCGGAAACTGCATAGGTGGAAGAAATCAACGCTTCCACATCCGTAGCCCTTGATTTGAAGCTGCCCACTACCAGATAATCGTTTTGTCCAGTGCCACAATTCAGGGAAAGAGTATCACCTATGTCAAAACCGGTGCGCTCCATGCAGCTTTCACTTAACAAAATAGCTCTTTCCCCGTCAAAGGCCAAAACAGCTTTTTCTTCCATGCCTTTTTCCGTATAGTGGAGTGCCAGCATGGAGCTGTACCATTCCAGATTATCAGTTGCCTCCAGGCGGCTAAAGGTCATACCGTCTGCCTGCATCCGATTTTCATATACAAAGACAGGAAGTACCTTTTCAATTCCATCCATATCCTTAACCCGCTCTACAAAGTCCGGCTCCATGTACCCGTCTGCAAAGCCTTGCAGCTCGGCCCCATTGAAAACATCGCTTACATAGGTGGTTACAAAATTCCCTATAACAGTAATAGCAATCACAGCAGAAATGCTGATAAACAGCAATGTGATATTTTGCGAAGTGTTTTTGTTATCCCGCATATTCCGGGCGGCTAATCTGCCCTCATTACCCAAGACCGCGCCGTAGAAATATTCCAGTCCCACAGAGATCAAGTTCGTCAGCAGCGGAACAATCAAAATTGTAGCGGCAATCAGCCCCAGCAAAGAGAATCCACCGGCCAGATACAGCATATTTCCTGATGCCAGCTTTGGAAGAATAACCGAAATTACAAAAAGCACAACACCAGCGCCAACAATAAATCGCCTGGGGATATGTTTTTCTTCCACGTTGCCAAGAACCACATTCTTGATTGGCAGGCGGCTCGCCCGGCGTACCGGAAGCCATGCGGAAAGTAAAGACACGACTACTGCAATGGCAAAGGAAAAAATGATGCTGAATGGAGAAATTACAATAGGAATCTCAATGCCCTGCGAAAGAGATTGACCCATCCCCTGTAAAATCAGTTTCAAGACCACCGTTCCCACTGGAATACCAATCAGGCCACCCATAACACCATACAGTGCACTTTCCAGCAGAAGAATATGGGTCATAGCCTTTTGTGTAGCTCCAATACTGCGGAATGTTCCAATCACCGGCAGCCGGTCTAAGGTGATTACCTTGTAGCTGCTGTAAATGATAAAGACACTCATTGTCAGGGAGAAAAAGCTAATCAGGAAAAACGGCATGGATTTTTGTCTTGCATCTGCGGTGATCTGCGCCTCGTTTACTACTTCGGACACTTTATATTCACCGTCAGGAAGTGCCGCCGCCAGCTCATTTTTCAATTCAGCGGTAGTCGTTCCCCCGGCCGGTTCAATGAGAATTTCTGTATATCCGTCTGTCTTTCCTAACAGCTCGGACAATGTAGATAAAGGCAAAAGGGCGGTTGCACCTCTTGTATGCCGGAGAAAAACCGTATCGTAGGCAGCAATCTCCGCCACCTCTAAAGTGATCGGCTGTCCACCAATTTGCAGCGTGATTGTATCACCTGCTTTAATTCCATATTTTGAAGTAAAGCGGTCTGGCAAGATCACCTGATTGCCAGTAAAATCCGTAATTTCGCCGCCATTTGCTAAACGGGGAGGATTGATTTGATTGAGCTGGGTAAGGTCAGCCGCTATCAAGTCAATGGTTTCATAATAACCGTTTTCGTGGTAAAGAGCCGAACTCTCCAACATTCCAACGCTGGCGCTGATTGAGGATAATTTCGGCAGGACGCTGAAATCAATCCCTCCATCTGCCGCACTTACAGATAGTGTCGCGCTACCAGCCATACCGCGAGCCATTTTCCTCTGTGCGTTCTCATACGATGCACCAATGGAAAAGGATACGAACAACAGGGTTGTAGAAAGTAAAATTGACAGCAGCATAACAGCCGTTCGTGTTTTTCTCTCTTTGACATTTGTGAAAATGTATTTCAATATGATTTTCAAAATAACACCTACTTTCTATCGGATAGACTTGCACCATCCACTAATGCGTTCTCGATTGCTTTTAACACGGTATCGCTGGTAAGAGTAGCGCCAGAAATGGCGTCAACTTCTAATGACTGTTCGGAACATACCGCCCCGGCGATCTGTTCAGCCTGCTCCATATAGGAGGCTTTATGCTCCACAACATCAATACCGATAATTTTATGGTTTTGTATCTCAACTTTAACGACAGCAAATAGAATTTTGTTCTGGCATACCCCGATATACTCACCATCTGCAATCGTGTTCAGATCAACTGTGCCTATATCCAAAACTTGCGGGCGTAATAAGAACGCCACAAGGATAAAGCCGACACAGAGTGTAGTCGCAATCGTCAGAAAATATGAAACAACCTTTTTTGTTTTTTCTTTCACGTTGTCACCCTCTTATAAATCAAGAAAAAGGTTGGTAGCCATCACTAAAACAATGATAGACTACCAACCTTAATCTAATTTTCAGGCAACCTTAATTAACCTTAACGGAGAGAAAATTCAATTTGAAATGCAGTCCCGACAGTAGGAATGCTGGAAACGGAAATTGTGCCGCTGTGTATCTCAATAATACCTTTGGCAATAGCCAGCCCCAATCCGCTTCCCTCTGGTTTTTGTTCGGTGTTGGTTCCACGATAATAGCGGTCAAAAAGATGTTCAGTTGTTTCTGGTTCCACTCCTTTTCCATTATCGGCAACATAAATTTCCAATGTGGAATCAGATACCGACAGACGCAGAGTAACTTCGGTATGTTCTTCCCCATGCACAAAGGCGTTAATGATTAAATTCCGAAAGGCTCTTGTTAAAAGCGTCTGATCGAATGAGTACAAAACGATTTCTTCTGGACTTTCAAAATGAATGGTACGGTTTTCATATTCAGGGGTATTCAAAATATCAATCGCCAGTTCTTTAAAAAAACGCACGATATTCTTTTCCTCCCGGTTGATAGGGAGCATACCATTTTCTAATTGATAGGTCAGCTTCAAATCGTCAATAAGTGTTTCCATATAAGAAATATTTTTTAGCATAATTCCAGCATAACGTCTGCTCTGTTCCTGACTTTTCCCGCCGGTTTCCTGTAGGATCTCCGCATACCCTTTTATCGGGGAAAGCGGCGTTTTCAAGTCGTGGGTGATATTGGCGATCCATTCTTCACGCATTTTGTCGGTCTGTACTCGCAGTTGATCGCTGGCCCTGATTTCTGAATCTAACGTGTTCAGACTATCATACAAATCATGGAACATGCCGTGGTCTTGAACTGGAAGATAGCTGCGGACAGAAATTTCTTGAATGGATGTCGTCAGCCGCTTCATTGCTTTTGTTGTAAAGACTCCATAGAGAACGCCCGAAATAAGGACAAGCAAAAGCATAGCCGAAAGGATAGGTAAAATGATGGTTTTACCTCCTGCAAACCATTCCCCGTTGACATACATTGTGACTTTAGAAACAACCACAGGAAAATACAGAATATAAATATAATCTGTTCCGGCGTTGGAAGCTATACCAACAAAGGTGGTAGTTTCGCTATTTTCTAACTTTCCCGTTTGAAAAAGCTGCAACAATTCCGCACTGGAATATGTCGTATTGGCCTGCTCCGGCTCCTGATAACTGAATACTTCACAGCCGGAGGGGTCTAAAATCTGGATGCCAACCCCATTGTCCCGTAACAATGCTATCCCTGCCTGCCTAATCTGCGGCGCAGCTTCTATGAAAATAATCTGATTTTTGAAATCTTCTGTAAATGTTTTAGGCCAGTCGCTTCTTGCGATTATGCCATCTGGTGTCTGAATGGAAATCGTCATAAAAATAAGACATCCTGCCAATAAAACAGCTCCCAGCAACGACAGAAAGAAAATCAGGTAAATATGAAATATCGTGCGATAGCCTGATCGTTTCATTTAATCAATCCTCTTTTTGAGCTTGTAGCCCAAACCTTTCACGGTGATAAGCTGCTGTGGGGCAGAGGGGTTATCCTCAATTTTTTCCCGCAAATGACGGATATGCACCATAATAGTGTTATCACAAATGCTGCTGTACTCACCCCATACCTGTTCATAAAGCCGTTCTTTACTGATAATTTTATCTGCATTTTCCATGAGGTAAGACAGTAGCAGAAATTCACGGCCAGTCAATCCGATTTCCTGTCCGGCTTTATAAGCCCGGCAGCTTTCTTTATCAATAGAAAGCGGTCCAGCGGTCAAACAGACCGCGTCATTCACGGCAAGAGCTGTTTGATATTGTTGGCGGCGTAGTTGGGCTTTGATACGGAACACCACTTCACGAGGGCTGAATGGTTTTGTAATGTAATCGTCGCCACCGTAAGACAGGCCGAGAATCTTATCAATATCATCATTTTTTGAGGATAGAAACAGGATGGAGCAATAGGAAAATTCCCGGATTTGCTTGCAGACTTCCAGACCGTCAACATCAGGCAGCATAATGTCCAAAACAATCACATCCGGCTGATATTCCCGGCAAATGTTCAAAGCATCCAGCCCGGTATAGGCTTTCTGAACAGAGTGAAATCCCTCTTTTTGTAGTATTTCCTCTAACAAATCAACAATATCCTTTTCATCATCAACCAGTAAAATTTTGCTTTCCATTTTGGCACCTGCTTTCTTTTCTTCGGCCATCCATAGGTTTTTGTGCTGTTTTTGGAATAAGCCATATTGTTGCCATCTTCATAGCTCCAGGAATACGTCCTGCGGTACATAGATAATTTATCCTTCGGGGAGTAATGCCCCATTTTTCACTTGCTTCTTTCAGAGTCATGTAATCCATATCGCATACCTCCAGCATTCTTATTATAGTTCTTTTGCTCGAATAATACAACAGGAGATTGCAGTCTCTAATAAAGGCCACAAGGAAAGCAGAATCTTACCTTGTGGCCTTTTTATGTCACTTCAAATTTGTAACCAACACCAACAACACTTTTGATGTAGTCCGGGGAACCAGATGTAGTTTTCAGTTTCCTCCGCAGATTACTCACATGGTTATTAACGGCTTTTCGGGAATAGAGCGAATAATCCTCATTCCAGACCAATTCCATAATTAACTCATAAGTAAATACCCGCTTTGGGTGGGTGATCAACAAAGCAAGAATGTCAAATTCTTTAGCGGTTAATTCAATTACCTGCTCGCTAATACATACAAGCCGTTGCTCCTGACAGGAGTATAAATCGCCCATTTGAATCTCTGTAAACGGTTCATCAATGGCTGTCTGCGCCCTATAAGTTTCAGGAATGGCGCATGGGCTGTCAGCCGGATTATTCTGTTGCTTTTGGAAATCGAGAAGATAATCAACTAACTCCTGACGTTGGCGGGTGCTTAACAGCATGAACAGCTTCTCCGCAATTCTACCGCCCGGTTCAGATATATCAAATACAGCTAATTTCCCATGTCGTCACCTCCATCAGTGTAGGTATTTGTGCTTTCATTTCGACTGAATAAAGTTGTCATTCGTCACTGTTAGCTTGACTATATAAAAACATATCCCCTTATAATACGGAAACAGTTTCTTGTTTAATAAGAATATTTTTTCCTGTAATGTATCAGGCAGATGGCAGATACGACAAACATAATTCCCTCTGCGACAGGTACAGCCAGCCATACCCCCGTTATTCCCCAAATACGTGGCAGTAACAAAATACCCCCAGCCAGTAGGCCGAATGTCCGCAAAAAGGAAAGAACTGCAGATACTTTTCCGTTTGACAATGCTGTAAACATTGCGGATGTAAAATTATTCAAACCGCAGAATAGAAAGCTATATGAAAAAATAGTGAAACCATTCGCCGCAATTCGATAGACTTCTGATGTATCATTCGCAAACAGCCGTACAATATAGGAGCCGCCAAACATGGAAACCGCAAATATCAGCACCGATGCTGCCGCAATAAACCGCATACTGATAGAAAAAACTTTTTTTTGCTGAACCTCATTCCTGTTTCCATAGTTAAATCCGATGATAGGCGCTATTCCCATAGAGTAGCCGATATACAGCGTGTTCAGCAGGAATTGGGAGTAAATGATAATCGTGATTGCCGCAACGCCATCCTCTCCCAGCAGGTTCATCATAGTGCGGTTGAACAAAAATGTTGTGACGGCTGTTGCCAACTGGCCTACCATTTCGGAGGAACCGTTAAAACAGCTTTCTCCGATGACTGCCAATTTCAATTTTGGCCTTGTGAAAGACAGCGTTCCTTTGCTCCGCGCAAAATATGCCAGCCCGGCGACCGTAGGGATCAGATAGCCGAAGCCTGTCCCCAAAGCAGCACCCTGGATGCCCAGGCCGCAGGGGACAATGAAGATATAATCCAAAATGATATTTGCCACGCCCGCCAGGACAGACAGCCCAAAACCAAGACCCGGTTTCCCAGCCGTCACAAACAGGTTTGAAAACAGCGTTTGCAGGATATTGGCCGGAATGAATAGAAACAGCACCATGAGATAATCTTTGCAATAGGGAAAGAGCAGATTACTGGCACCAAGAGCATAAATAATGTTGTCAATCCAGATTGTCCCACCCAAAAGAATGAGAAACCCAATCACCACACCTGTAAGTATGAGCAAAGTGAAATCTTCCTTTGCCTCCTGATTTTCACCCGCTCCCATTTTTCGGGAAACAATCGCGTTTCCGCCCGTTGCAATCATGGTAGCCAGTCCCACCGTGATGTTGATAATGGGGCACACGATATTGATAGAAGAAAGCGCATCCGTATTCACAAACTGCGCCACAAAGATCGTATCTACAATAGTGTATAGTCCCATAAAAATCATCATTACGATGGTAGGAAATGCAAATCGCAGAAGCGATGCCGCGCTCCATTTTTGATCTAAAATGTTATCGTTCATCATCGCCTTTCTCCTGTTTTGGTGGTAGAATGAGCCGCTGGGTAGGATAGCCAAATTCAGTGAGAATCTCTGACTCGGCAAAGCCCAGACGTTTATAGTCCTCTCTCTGTCCCGTATCAGCTTTATCTCCCTCGCGGAAAGTAGTAATACTGATTTCACGACCTACAAATATATTGCACATCATAAAGTCAAGGAAAGCCTTTGCCACTCCATAATGCCGGTATTGCGGATGTACAGCCAGAAAGTCGATGCTTCCGGTCTGATGGGAAAATGCAGCGGCTCCAATTATGGTTGAGCCATCCCGCATAATAAGGGCTTGCCGCTGTCCGACATATTGCCTGACTTGTTCCAGATGGGAGCTTTCATCAAGGCAGGGAAAACCGTCAATGACAAGTTTAATAAAATTCATCCAATCGGAAATATCTGCCAGCGTAGCATAAGAAATCTCTTGCATGATCGTATCAGGAACAGTTGGATTTTTGTTCAATGTAAATTCCAGTTGCAAAGGATAAAAGACTTCGTTTTGTCTATATTCCAGCGGCGTTTGCTTATACATGGATTTGAAGATGGAAGTAAATGCCTGTTGACTCTCATAGCCAGCAATCAGCGCAATTTCGATAATCGGCTTTTTAGAAAACACCAATAGCTTTGCCGCCTCGGTCAGCTGCCTGCGCTGGATATAGTCGTGAAGTGTGATCCCAACTGTATCTGTGAACATTCGGTGCAGATGGTACTTGGAATAGCAAACCGCATTTGCAACAGTGTCTAAATCTAATTTTTCATTGAGATGCGCTTCAATGTAAGAAATCACTGCCGCTATATTCTCAACTTTATAGCTGTTCATGGTTTCCCTCCTTTCTGCTTTCATTATAACAAAGCGAATCATGCCGCTTTTCATTATTCTTGCTGTCTTTTCATATATCATATGACCAAGAACATCTACTCCGGGGCAGGTGACAATGATCTGTTTATCTCCCTGTGACTGTCGTCAGAGCAGCATATTATCTTTGAACAAGGCGTTCACTCTGCCAGTATTCTTCAGCCAGGGCAGATTGGGGTTATATGAATTTAATTCTTTCAGAAAAAGCATTCACAGTGCTCGTAAGGGGGTAGCCCCTTATCGGTGATTTCAATATCATCAGCTTTAATCATACCGTACAAATAGTAATCGCAGTATGTGTTTACCATTTTACCCTGAAGATCAATTTAAGCGGCTTCACAGAGCGAGATAAATACTGGCCGTTACTGCCCAAATAAGAAAAGGTGATGATTCTTCCAAAGAGATACCGCCGCCTTTTCCCTGTGCAGCATAAATTGGGATTCCTGCCGCACTAATGCTATCAAAATCTCTGTAAATGGTCCGAGTAGAAACCTCGAATTTGCAGGCTAATCCATAATATTTCCTGTTATGACGGTATACGCTTTCTGAGATTGATGAGGCTAAATACATCATCCATAATTTCTCTATCCCTTATATCCAGCATCAACCATTTCTGTCCATTGCCGGTTTTCGTGTTTTTGAATACTGTCTGCACATAGTCGGAACATTGCGGCATAAGAAACTCTGCCTCCATAAGTTCATGACCTCCTACAACTACGAGAGCGATAAAATAGCCTTGCATCGGATAGAGCGTACAAAGAGACTTTCCACCTTTTTTATACTTAATATTCCAGCCTGCCTGCATGGAACAGCGGCTGTGTTCCATGCAGGGCCTGGTCCGATAGGTGGACTGGATATGGTTATTAAAATCTATCCATAACGGATTGTTAATGTATTCCGTGACTTGCTCCAGCGATGGAGGTTGTTCATTTGAATATAGCGCATTCCAATCCATCATAAATTCCTCCTTAGCTTTTATTTTTCAGTGGCAGGGGCTTAACCCAAATTTCCATACAAGCCATACCCTCTGAGCCACGATAATACTTTTCTGCCGAGAAAGGCTCCGTGGTTAAATTGTGGTGGGGCAGCCATATACCAAAAAGGTATTTGCTGGCCTGATCTAAAGCGACCGTCACCAAATCCTCAAAATTTTCTGCTTCGACTCTGCAAACGATGTATTCTCCTGCCGAGAGTTCTCTCTTAACAAAACCATCCTGTAGCCGATCCGGAATATTTTGAACAAGGCCACCTGCAAAATAAGTGAAAAGGTTTTGTGAAGTACCTTCCGTATGGGACATTCCCATTTCTACAGTAGTATTTAGATTGGCTTCGATTGAAGCCTTCTCCATGTGATAACGCTTCCAAAGCTGTCCTGGCACATCTACACCTGTGCTTTCACCAATCGGTATTTGTTCAGAAATGCGAACTTCCGTTTCCAGGCCGAGATAAATTTCCGGTTTTTCCAATGTCTTTCTCTGGATCTCCAAGACGATATTTCCTACCACCAGTGGAACCCCTTCGTCTACTAAAACATAATTCATGGAAACTTCCGGCTTGTCGAATGTATTGAGCATTGGTAAATCCCTCCTGTAGTTTTCAGGCGTAATCCCATACGTTTCCTTGAAAGCCCGTGTAAAATTCGCATGGCTTGAAAAGCCATAGTCCAAAGCAGCGTCAAGAATCCTCTGTTCGGTACTTTTCAGATTTTCAATAACCTTTGCCAGACGGCGGAGCTTCACATATTCCTGAACCGGTTTATTTACCAGCCGCTTGAACAAGCGCTGAAAATAAAAGGGGGACAGACCTACAGTATCTGCCAGTTCTTCCGTTGAAATTTCTTTTGTCAGGTGTTCCTCGATATAAGTCAAGGATTGTTCGATTGCTTCATATGCGTGCATTGCGGCACCTCCTATATTTGATGTCCAAATTATATCATTTCATTTTTTGCCGGGCTTTTCACGCAATGCGCTTTTTAATTAGGAAAATGCACTTTGTAAAATAGAAACCTTAAACCACCTCAATTCGTAAAGAAATAATGTGTGTTACTTATTAACTGTTTCTGCTAATTTTTTTATTTCACTCTCGTTTATTTCTGGTTCAGTAAATCCCTCATTAAAGCCGTCAATCTTTTTCAAAGAATGAAACAATTTTCTATATAGAACATTCATTTTTTCGTAGTCCATCTTGCCGCCGACAGAGGTTACATAGGAAGCATGGTTTATTAGCTCTATTGGGTAAAGTGTTTCAAAAAATCCCTCTGTATCTTTCGGGGTATAGCAACAAACGAACAATCCAATCTTCGTGTGTAATAGCTGTTTTAGATTGCGTTTACAAAATTGCGTAATTTCTTTTTGGATTTTACCCATATACACAGAACCGCCAATAAAAACAGCGTCATATTGAGACAGATTGATTTTATCTGCTTTTGCTGAAAGTATGTTTACTTCACCATGAAGATAAGTCTTTAGGATTTGTGCGCATTCTTTTGTACAGCCGTATTTTGTGGCGTGCACGATTGCAGTTTTCATTAAATTGCCTCCTTACGGTAAATCATGTCAAACTGTTCTATATGTTTTCCCAATATTTCTTTTGCCTCTTTTTCCTTTTCAGCAATGCCGTCATATTTATTTAGCAAAAGAAAAATTGGTGCAAAGAATTGTAATGCCATGACTTCGGAATTGGCTTGCCGCATGAAGCCTTGTTTTATCATTTCTTCAAATAGTCTAGCTTGATACGAAATAGCAGTATCAATATAAACTTCCCGATATATGCGGTCTATTTCCTCATTTTTATACTTTTCAATGGAAAGCATTTTACGAAACTGTGAGGCATAGGGGTCTTTCAAGTAAAAACAAAAAATATCACTACTAATTTTTTTCAAAACCTCGTTGCCACCTGTTGCGTATTCCCTTGCCATTTCTCGCAATTCGCCATTTGGAAGCTGAAAAGAAGTAGCCGCATCCCTAAAACGTGATTGCATTGTGTCTACCAACGTATCAAAGATTTCTTGCTTGCTTTTGTAATGCTTGTATAAAGAGCTTTGCTTAATTCCGACTTCTGCCGCAATGTCACGCACTGTTACACCGTCATAGCCTTTATCAGCAAACAGCTTTAGTGATTCAAATAAAATGGTTTCTTTCGTATTTCTTTTCGCCATGCCAATACCTCACTTACATATAATCAAAACGAGTAGGAACAGAATTGTAAAGCCATATACGAGAACCCTCAATAAATGCAATTTGAACAATACTCACAACAGCAATAATGAAAAAAATATTTTGCCTGTATACCGGTTTGAAGATTGATATTATCCCAAGCACCCATATAATCACACTTGCCACCCAAAAGACAATGGATTGAATGCTGCTAACGGAAAACAGCCCCATTCCTACACTGCCATCAGTAGCATAGATAATAGAGTTGGAATACAGATCGCGGACGTTCGTAAAATACCACAACGTACCGTGAAGCAGGATAAGGAGAAGAATAATCATACCCCATTTTTGGATTGCTGCTCGGTTTAAATATCCCCATATTATATAGCCGAGATTTGCCCCCAGCAAAAGCGTACTGATAATTGCAACGCTGTTCCCAAAATATAGTTTTAACATAGTCTTAAACTCCTTTCTGTTTGGCTACCGTTTGTTCTCTTTTTATTTTAGCTACTTTTTGTTCGCCTGTCAAGTCCTTTGCAGAGATTATAGAAAACTCTTTGCGGATATATGCTCTATTCATGTCAATAATATAAGTGCCGCTAATGCGATTCAGACAATAGCTATTCTCACTTTACGGCGGCCTTGATTTGTTCAAAACCGCCGTAAAAATCAGAACATGGGATAAAAGCTGCCGGACAGCGGCTTTTTTCTTTTGCCGTCGTCCGGCAGATTGGGGCTATATGGTTTCAGTTCTTTCGGAAAAAGCGTTCATAGTGCTCGTAAGGGGGTAGCCCCTTATCGGTGATTTCAATATAATCAGCTTTAGTCATACCGTACAAATAGTAATCGCAATATGTGTTTACCATCTTACCCTCACGGATAAGTCCCTCACGCTTGAAGCCTGCTTTTTCCAGAGTTTTATACGATGCAATATTTTGTACATGAACATCAGCCCATAAACGCTGTAAT
>OWIL01000619.1_pt1 | contig 21528 bp, 10 predicted proteins | sample 1732871 | NCBI WGS metagenome assembly OWIL01 (sample SAMN05065763, study PRJEB22554) | human gut metagenome | biome: ENVO:2100002; feature: ENVO:00000062; material: ENVO:00002003 | host: Homo sapiens | place: USA
AGATGTAGCTCCGTCTCGTGGGCTCGGAGATGTGTATAAGAGACAGGTACAGATAGTAGCGGTCTTTTGGCAAACTGGCAAGGTCAATGATACCAAACAAAGAGCTATGACTTGGCCATGCATCCGTATCATAGGGAGAAGGCTCACCCAGATAATCGAATCCTGTCCAAACGAATTGGCCGATAGTCCAGTCATAATCATCCGCCAAAGCAAAATCTTCATCTGGAACATTAGACCAGGCACAATGCTCCAAGTCATATCCGGAAGACTGGTGATCATCGTACTTCGCATCCCCGCGTTTCTCTACAGGGAATTTATATACGCCACGAGAACTAACGGTAGAAGATGTTTCAGAACCAAGTACTATATTCTGCGGCAACAGTTCATAAGCTTCCAGATAACGGTGTGCACGATAATTAAAACCGGGCACATCAATCATGGCGGCAAAACCATTAGCAAGAACGCAAGTCACCTGATCCATGCCGCAAGTAACAGGACGTGTCGGATCTTCACGATGACAGATATCCTGCAAGAAAGAAGCGACTTTATAGCCTACAGGACTACATTGGGTAGGAACTTCATTACCGATACTCCACATTACGACACAAGGATTGTTGCGGAATTGATGCAACATATTTATCATATCACGTTCTGCCCACTCGTTGAAATAACGGTGATAGCCATTCTCACATTTGGCAATGTCCCATTCGTCGAAAGGTTCCAGCATCATCATAAAACCCATTTCATCACAAAGTTGCACTAACTCCGGTGCCGGCATATTGTGAGCGGTGCGGATGGCATCACAACCCATATCTTTCAGCATCGTAAGTTGACGGCGCAATGCAGCAACATTGATGGCAGCGCCTAACGGACCAAGATCGTGGTGATTGCACCCCCCCTGGAACTTGCGATGCTTACCGTTCAGGAAAAATCCTTTGTCGGCAATGATTTCTATGCTGCGGATGCCGAAACGAGTAGTGTATTCATCCGTTTGCTTGCCATCGGCATAGATTTTAGAAACAGCTTTATATAAATAAGGTGTCTCCGGCGACCACAAGCAAGGAGCATTCACCAGGAAGTTCTGTTCAAAAGGCTGACCATGATTAATCTTACGGATATTATCCTTCGTTGCAACGACTTTCCCATCGGGAGAGATTATCTCTGTCACGATACGGATATCTCTTTCTTCATCATTGGCAATAGTGGTCAACAGACGTACTGAAGCATACTCATCAGAAACATGAGGAGTAGTCAGCTGAGTACCCCATACAGGAACATGTACTTTATCGGTACTCACTACACGCACATTGCGATAAAGTCCTGCGCCAGGATACCAACGGGAAGATTGTGGTTTATTTTCCAAACGCACGGCAAGCGTATTGTTTTTACCGTCTTTATTCAAAAGTCCGGTGACATCACAATGGAAAGAATTATAACCAAATGGCCAGAAGCATGCTTCTTGTCCATTGACATATACACGGGCTTCGCTCATGGCACCATCAAAGACAAGTGTCGTCTGTTGATTGACGGGGGCATCGAACCTAGTACGATACCATCCGATGCCAACATACGGAAGTCCACCGGTACGTCCGGTCTTGACGGAAGCTTTCTTCTCGAAGTTCTGCGTTACCGCCACTTCTTGCAAATCGTTGCTGCGATCGAAGGGACCAAAAATGGCCCAGTCGTGAGGCACGGTTACGGTTTCCCACTTCCGGTCGTCAAATTCCGGCTTCATGGCTTCCGGAGCTTCCCCCTTCATGAACTTCCAGTTCTTTTCAAGTAGATACTCGCTGCGCTGAGCATGCAGGGAGGCAGCGAGTAAGGTCATTAAGAATAAAGTCGATAGTTTTTTCATTATGGTATATTATTGATTAAATGCGTCCATTGCAACGGTCGGTTTGCCACTTTCATCAAAAGCACCTAATGTATAGCCATTCCAACCACCATAGGATTGAGGTTCCCAGTAGAAGACACCCAAACACTCATCTATAGCCTTCGATTGAGCTATCAGTTCGGTCAGGAACTCTTTCGACGTTGCGGCCTCATCCCATGACATGCCGACTTCACAAATCATCACTTCCTTGTTGTAGCGACTTACCATATCTTTCATATTGGCGATACAAGAAGAAGTCATCGTCTTCCAAGTATCCGTACCCGGATAAAGGGACATGCCGATCACGTCATATTGAGCATTGTTCTCTTTCAGTACATCGAAAATCCAGCGATACAGATTGTTATCGTCTCCTCCTTGCAAATGAACAATCACTTTGGCATTAGGGAACACTTCTTTCACAGCCACACAACCGGTAGTAATAAAGTCTGAGAAATTCTTTTTATTCTCAACATATTCCACGCCATTACCACCCATGCCACCACTTACAGCAGCATCCGTATCCCACAGCATACCGGGACCTGTTTCATTCCCCACCTGCACCCATTCGGGAGTGATGCCTTTATCCTTCAGGGCACTCAGCACATCCTTAGTATGAGCAGTCATTGCCGCTTTCAATTCATCCAAAGACAATCCTTCCCATGCGGCAGGTTTGTGCTGACTTCCCGGATCTGCCCAAACGTCACTATAGTGGAAATCAATCATCAACCGCATCCCCAGTTGGTGAGCACGCCAGGCTTTCGCCAGTACGTCATTCTTATTACACCAACCATCCGAAGGATTCACCCATACACGCAGACGAATAGAGTTCATTCCCAGATCGCGCAGTAAAGTCATGCACTCCGTTTCACGACCGGAGGCTGTATAAAACTTCTTTCCTGATGCTTCCATCTGTGTCAACCAACTGACATCGGCACCTTTGGCAAAGCCGGTCATATCATAAATCGGTTCTTCGGGGAATGTCGGTTTATCGTCGTCACTGCAAGCGGCGGCTCCCAATAGGAGCAAGCCTGCTACTAATATATTCATAAGTTTCATAATTTCTCTCTTTTATTCAATGGTATAGGTTGCATGAATTAAATCTACGGTCAGAGTATATGTACCCGGAGCCAGTGTGGCATCATCTGTAATGCCATTGCCTTTGTAATAAAGCTTTCCACCATTTCCGCCATATACATAATCCCAGTTATTATCGAACAGGTAAATCTTAAAGCCCCAGGCTGACGGCTGTGTAATAGTGATACTGCCACTGAACACACCGGCGGTAGTTGCGGCCGGCAGTGGTTCGAAAGTCCACGTTTCATCTTCCAGTTTATTAAGACCGGCAACGTAAATTTCACTACCTAAAGCCGTTAACTTATAAGTTAATGCTTTCAGCGATACATCAAAGAAATAAAGACCGCCATCGGGAGCCGGGATATTATTCTCAGTACCAAAAGCCAATGTTCCGGCATTAGCATCTCCTTCACCCAATTTATAAACATCTCCCCAATTTCCATCTTCAATGGCAATCTGATATCCCCAGGGGGAATTGACATCCGCCACTCCTGCATATCCCAAATTATCTTCATCGTAAAGACGTAGATGATTATCGAACGTCCAGCTATCTTCACCCTCACTGATACCCAGCATATAAAGGGTTTCTCTTACCGGTTCGGGTTCGGAACTGCCACTGGTCACTTCCGCCTTCCACTGTTTCGGATTACTCAGGTCGATAACCAATGTGCACTCTCCCGCAGTAGCAACATTTACCGTAATATCACCTGCCTGCCCGCCAAAGGTAAGATTTTCTCCGCTTTGTACAAAGCCTACAGGAGTTTCTATTCCGGGATTCTCATCCGTATCGGACTTTTCCGTCCCGGTAGAATAGTCATATAGTCTGCCGATACCTGAAACTTTCAGATTTACATTTCCGGCTTGCGCAGCATTGAAAGTAAGCGTCCACTTCACATTCGCACGGTCGAAAGTCATTTCACCTGCAACGTCACCTGCAACGGTCAAGGAAGGAATATAAAGTGCCGACCAGACTTTCTTACTGGTATTTACATCTACATAGTAGCAGCCGCTCCGTCCCGGGAACCAGAAGTTCCAGCGCTTGTCAGAATCATTTTCAGAAGACATCAGGAAAGCTGTTCCGGTTACACCGTCATTTCCCCAAATAGTACCGTCACCTTCTTTCAGATAGTAATTGTACCAACCGGAGACTCCCATAAAACCTACATAATCACCATTGGAAGCAGCCGAATAAAGTGTCAGTCCGGTATCAGCCTGTTTGGTATCGAGAACGTAACCCACACTCATATCAATGGTGTAAGGGGTAACGGATACAGTAACCGTATTACTGTAAACCGGCTCCATATTGCTTCCGGTCTTCGACATCAGACGGAAATAAAATGTATTGGCTACATCCGGAGTAGCCCCCAGATTCTTGGCTACCGTATTTAAATCAGCACCCGTATAAACTTTAGAAAGGGAAGTTTCTACAGACTCCACCACCGCAGACGAAAAGTCACTGGCAGTAGATGCCTGTAAAGTCATCGTTATCAAATCGGGAGTTGATACATTCGGATCGCTGACAGCCAGATTGTCCCGCGTCCATGCCAGTGACAGAACAATATCCTTACTGTTATCCTGTGACAGAACGACTTCACTTTCCGAAGCCATCAGATCACCGGCTTCTATACTATTCAGATATATTTTGTCTCCATCCTTCTCGCAAGCGACAAAGCACACAGCCGCTACCAGCAAAAAGAGGAAATTAGTTATTGTCTTCATAATCTTCATAAGGTATTAATAGTTTTCATTGTATAAATTAGGATTTGCCGTAAGGTCTGTAGTCGGAATAGGATAGATATTATACTTACTATTAACTGCACGACCGTCTTTCACTCCACCTTTCCACTGCCACAGATAACTGGAAGTAGTAAATTTATCATAGCGAATCAGGTCCGTACGACGTGTACATTCCCAATAAAGTTCACGGGCGCGTTCATCAAGGATAAAGTCCGGAGTCAGTTCGCCGCTGGTGACAGCACCTGCATCGCTACCGAATGCACGCTCACGCAATTCGTTCACGTAGCCCAGTGCAGTAGTAACGTCACTACCGGAACCACCGCGTACCACGGCCTCAGCCAGCATAAGATATACATCGGCCAAACGGAACAACGGAAAATCTGTATTCACTCCACCGTCTACTGTATTCGAAGCAGCTTCTCCGGCATCAGTCAGGTTCGTCCACTTCTCCACAAAATAACCATTACTCTGGTTGTCTATCACATCTACTGTCTGAGTCTGCCCTTCGGTAAAGAACATGGCACGGCCATCACCCTCCTGAAACAACGCAGGAACTTCGCCACGAATGCGGAACATTCCCCATGCACTGGTCACACCGTATTTCTCCGGTTTCTGATAATCGGAAGCATTACTTACGGCACCGCAGATAATATAGGTAGTACTTCCCCAGGAAACTGTACGTGCAGCATCTACCGGCAATGAGAAAATGATTTCATTGGTACGTTTGTCATTATCAGCATTGAAAAGCTTCGCATAATCATCTTCAAGAGTATAACCCGCCTTAATTACCTCTTTACAATAGGTGATGCAATCCGTCCAATGTTCATTACCCGTATATATTTTCGCATTCAGATAAAGTTTAGCAAGCAAAGTGTAGGCAGCTTGTTTACAGGCGCGGCCATACTCGCAAGCATTGCGGTCCAGCAAATCAGTATCGATATCTTTCAGTTCGGACTCGATGTATTCAAACACTTGCGTTCCGGTGTAACGAGGCGGAAGGAAGCTACCCACCGGATCGTTTTCTGTTACGAACGGGATATTGCGGAAAAGATCGAGTGCATGATAATAGGCCAAAGCACGGATAAAGCGAGCCTCAGCACGGTAATGGCGGATGTCTGCCTGTTCGCTTTCAGTGAACTTGGCAATCTGATCATCACCCGCATTGCGCAGGAATTCGTTACACAAAGCGATAGTATAATAGATACGGTAATACATATCCGATACCCAGGTATCATTAGCATCCCAGGTCAGATAAGTAAGATCACCTACCTTATCACCTTCAAGCCAGGTAGATGCCAGTTCATCGGTGCCACACTCCTGCAAATTGAAATAGCAACGCATATAATCCTGACCGTTATTACTACTGAGATCAGCATTACCACCGCCTTTTTCCTGTCCGGCAGTAACAAAAGAAACATAGAGTTTGCCTAATACGGCTTTGTAATTGGCGGCTTCTGCATATACATCGGCAGAAGTGGTTTCTTTGTGCGGAAACTGATCAAGATCGCCCACACAAGAAGAAAAAATGAAGGTACTTATGAACAGTACGGAATAAAATATCTTTTTCATTGTTTTTTCAGCTTTAATGATGACTTAGAATTCAAATCCCAGACTCAGTGAATAAGTGCGCGGATGCGGATAGAAAGATACATCCATACCGTTAGGCACTTCCGGGTCGACACCTGTGTACTTGGTAATGCAGAATACGTTTTGTACCATTACACTGGCATTCATACTGAACCACTTGCAAATACGACCGAAGTTGTAAGCCAGTGACAAATTATCCATTTTCAGGAAAGAAGCATTCTCAATGTAGTAATCTGACAGATACTGGCGATTCTGAAAACCAGTCTTCAGGTAACTGCTATTAAGATTATTCAACTGATATGTATTATAGCTGACAGTACTCCATGCCCCGGTATTCATAGCCATACCATTATACACATAGTTTCCTACATTGGCACGAAGACTGGTGCTCAGTGTCCACTTCTTATAACGAAGCGAGGTACTGAAACCATAGATAAAATCGGGAGCCGGAGACTTATAGCGATAGAGATCATTACTGTCTATCACACCGTCATCATTCAGGTCGGCATAGGCACCTTCAATGGGTTTACCGGTTTTCTCATCATAAAGTTGATGATATACATAGAACATATAGGGTTCATAACCTTCACTCAAGACCTGGAACTGATAGCCGTCAATCCACGGACCTACCGCTGTGTTGGTAACAGCACTGCTTTCTACAAGTGAGAGGTTCTTTACTTTCATCTTCTGCCAGGTCATATTGAAGCTGACATCCCAGTTCCAATCCTTAGTTTGTATCGGAGTGGCATTCAAGGTAACTTCAATACCTTTACTATCCACATTTCCCACATTGGTCAATATAGTCTTATCGAAAGTACTTCCGGCAGGGGCAGCTACGGTAGCAAGCAGATCTTCAGTCTTACGCGTGTAGAAATCAAAACTACCACTGATACGGTCTTTCAGGAAACCAAAATCAAAACCGGCATTCCAGGAAGTAGTGGTTTCCCACTTCAGATCGGAAACATAGGCTTCGGGACGATAAGTATTGATAAACTGATTACCAAACTGTACTTCCGCACCAGTTTGACTGTAAGTATAGACAGGCAGATAATTATAGTTGCCGATGCCATCCTGTTGTCCGGTGACACCATAGCTGGCACGAAGTTTCAAATTACTCAGCACAGTGTTATCTTTCAGAAAAGCTTCTTCGCTCACTCTCCACGCCAGAGCAACGGAAGGGAAAGTACCCCAGCGGTTGTCTTTGTTGAAACGTGAGGTTCCGTCACGGCGAACAGTAGCTGTAAGCATATAACGGGAATCGAAGGTGTAGTTCAAACGGGCATAATAAGAAATAAGTGCATGCCGCTGGTCAGTAGCTGCGGAAATACTTTGTACAGCTCCCAGAGTGTTCAGTTCACTATACAACGGGGAAGTACTTTTCCAGAACTGATAATCATAACCGACAGTGGCATCGATATTGCTTTTCCACGAGTCAAGGTACTTATTATAGTTAAGATAAGTAGTCAGCAAGCGGTTGGTGTTCTTTTGCGGTCCATAACTGTAATCACGACCACCGGTAGTGTAGTACTGCATAGCCTCAGCAGGAACGTAAACCTTTCCCTTACCTTCTGCATAATCGTAACCCAATGTAGCATGAAATTTCAGATCAGGCAGGAAATGTACCCGATAATCCACATCCGCATTGCCCACAAAGCGGGTAACTTTACTAGTTGATTTATTTTGCTTGATATAGCCCAAAGGATTGAGAACAGCAGCATTTACCGGCTCACCCACATTGTCGAGTGCTTCCAGATATCCGCCAAAAGCATGGCTACCGGAATAAACAGGTAAAGTGGGATTATAGGTAGCAGCAGCCCAAATAGCACCGGTTTCGGCAAAACGGTTGTTATTGACAGAGCCTTTTACATTAACATTTACTTTCAAGTGGTCGTCAAAGAAGCTGGGAGACAGAGAAACACTACCCGTGAGACGTTCCGCCTTGTCAGTTTTCAATAAACCGCTCTGGTTATAGTAGCCGATGGAAACTCGTATCGGAAAATTCTTTGCCAAACGTCCGGCAATGCTGACGTTATTATCCGTTCCGAAAGCATTCTGGTAAATCTGATCGTTCCAGTCGGTATTGGAAGTACCCAGCAAAGCACGCTGTGCATCTGTACCACGACTGTTGATCACATCTACAAACTCGTCATGCGAAAGCATATCGGCAAGTTTCGTACGAGTTTGTATGGAGTTGGTAGTACTGAGACTTACTTTCATACGGTCATTGCTGCCTTTCTTGGTAGTGATAATGATAACACCGTTCGAAGCACGTGAACCGTAAATGGCAGTAGAAGAAGCATCTTTTAAGATGGTCATACTTTCAATGTCACTCGGATTAATCAAACTAAGAAAGTTTCCGGTATTGCCACTGATACCTCCTGCTTCGAGGGGTACACCGTCGAGGACGATAAGCGGATCGTTCGAGGCGTTCAGCGAAGCACCGCCACGGATACGGATGGTACTTCCGGCTGTGGGTGAGCCACTATTACTCATAATCTGTACACCGGATACTTTACCGTTAATAAGTTGTTCAGGCGAGGAAATCAGTCCGGAATTAAAATCCTTACTACTGACATTGGAAACAGAACCGGTAAGGTCGCTCTTGCGTTGCGTACCGTAACCAATGACAACGACGTCACTCAACATCTGTGCATCGCTTTTCATTTTCACATTTACAGTGTTACCGCTTGGCACAGGTACAGTTACAGTTTCATAGCCTACATAAGATATTTGTAAGGCGGTAGCTCCCGAAGGAACAATGATGTTGAAATTTCCATCAAGGTCGGTGATTACACCCGTACTGGTACCTACTACCAGGATACTGGCACCGATTAGTGGTTCGTTCGTGTCGTCTACAACATGCCCGGTTATTTTCTTTCCCTCTTGTGCGAAGGCCGGGCTGACAGTTCCTAACAATGCGATACACAGCAGGCAAAAGAACGCTGTGACGCGAAAACTTAAGATTTTGTTTCTCATACGTGGTATTTGTTTTAAAGTGTTACATAATCAAATCTAAAGAGATGTGTCATCTGCGGATGAAAAATTGTAGTTATTTTATTCAAGCCAGATACTCCCTATCTCTATTTCCGCAGTCTTTTCAGCAACTCCGTCAAAGGAGAGTTCAAGAGTTTCAATCCCCTCTCCCCTGAAAGGTATTTCAGTCTGCGGACGGAAATAATGATCAAGGAAGACCGGATAGGCGTGGGGAAGCAAAGCGGTATTCGTTTGTTTTAAATCCTGCAAGGGTACACGAATGATACCATCAGTCACAGCGGCACACGAAGCAAGATAGGTATATCCGTCAGAAGTAATGAAGCCGGCTTTTAGTCCTTCGGGGATCTTCTTCGCATGGATACACAAAGTATGGCAGGAAGCGAGTCGCTCAGGGCGTCCGTTTATATCGTCCTTAATATAGCAACGAAGAACAAAGACGGGTGCCTTATCTTTAGACTCGAAGGTGATGCGCAGGGTAGGCTTCTCTGTCGGTGCATTTTGTATTAATTGCCGGTTCGTACGGCTCCATTCGGGCATAGTATATGTTTCCAATTTACTGTCAGCATCCACTATTTCCAGCAGAGACAGTGATTTTTCAGGAGCGACTATGTTGGTTTCCCACAGGGTAGCCGAAGTATAGTCCCAATCCAGTGGACTCCTGGCTACTCCCGAAGGAAACGTTTGTCGCTTATCGCCTTGACAAACGACGATGTTATACCTAAAACAACCCTCTTTTATCTCTGTAGCAGGTACGGTAGCACGATAAGTGTAACCGCCTGTATGATTCATTTTCAGATAAGGATTCTTTTCATTCCAGAAAGATATCTTATCTGTGTAGATAATAACGGAATCGGGCATTTCATTACCCGCCACAATGGCCTCTATCTGTAAATCTTTACCGGCATCTACTGTCTTGGCAGGAGAATGAGTAACAGTAAAACCTTTATTATCTGAAATGGATGGACATACATATTCACCAAGAGTAATATTCTGCCAATGAGCATCAGCAGTCCATTTACCGGAAGCAGATATACCTTCACGCTGTAACAAATAAACGCCCGGACGGAGGGTAGAAATCTTACCATTCGCAGCTTGTGTACTGAATGTATTTCCATTATTCAAGCCGTTCACCCGGAATTGCTTACCTAAATCAGGTAAATTCAGAGTCATATCCCATGCACCGGAAACAATGCGCATTACTTCTTTATCCAAAGAAGGCTTTGTAAACGGATCACTAACCTGTACCGCATCGGGCATTACTTCCAAGCGCCAAACACCCTCTTCCAAACGATCCAGCCAATAAACTCCCGTACCTTCATAATTCACCACCGGAGATTTGCCACAACCTGCAATTGCGCGAAGCTGAGAAATATCTTTCGGACGGGTTTGAGTTGTATTGGAATAGTAGAATTTCTCTCCGTCATTCAGTTCGCTTAAATCCTGCACATAGCTGACACGGAAATCATTGAATAATGTATCTGCCGGATAATTGCCAAAACTCTCTCCTCTGCCCACTTTCTGCGCCGCTTCTGCGGCAATCATCAATCCGATAGCCTTATTCGGGGTGTATGCTACATTCAGGTAATGAGTCTGGTATTCAGTATTGTAGGCCGCCATGTCGATAGGATCATAAGCAAACTGAGTAATCCACTGGAAACCGGCTGTACGGAAAGTGCGTACAGTGGCCGGATACATATAGGAATAAAGAATATCAGCGGGATCAAATTCATAAACCATACGGGCCTTCTTATCGAAACCTTTCAGATTAGAGAAAGGAATATCATAACGGTCAACGAAAGGCAAGAAGTTCCCCTTGCGGGTATGTCCGGATACAAGCCCAATGGGATACCATTGATAGGTAGTGCCTTGTATAGCTGTAGAATAATAAGCCTCTACCACATGCTGGTTATGGCTGACATTGTAGAACACCGGTTTGCGGTTGCCTGCACGTTTCAGGGCGGACAGCATCTTATTTATGTAATTACGCGTTTCGACTACAGTGCCGGGATGGCAAGGCTCATTGTTTATTTCAAAGCCTACGATATAAGGATCGTCTTTGTAAGCATAACCTGTATAAGGATTCACGTGGCGTACAAGAGCAGCAATATACTTTTCCTGTGCAGCAATAGCTTCAGCATCGTTGTGAACGGCACATTTATCATAATGAGATGAAAAACCACCGGTGGGTTGGTTGCGTTCCGGATAACCGTTGCCAAAATCAGTCTGTGCCGTGATAACGGTACGGATACCACGTTCCTGTAATTTATAGATAAGGTAGTCCAATAATTCCAGGTGTTCATTTTCCAGCAAGTTACCTTCTGCATCGGAAATTTCTACGTCCCAGATGTGAATACGGTAAGCATTCAGTCCCAAGCGTGCCATGTGATAGACATCACGGTCGATAGCAGTTTTACGGTCCACTCCCAGATAGCCCATCGCCCGATAGGCATGTGCAAAGGGTAAGGTATAGTTCACACCAAAGAAAGAAGCTTCTTTCTTCGTATCCGACCAACGCATGACGCCGCCGGCATCTACATAAATAGTAGGAACGCTTTTTTGTACTTTGTTCTGTGCCAGAGCAACTACTGCCAGCAAACAAATAATCAAGGTAAGAATGTGTCTCTGCATGTCATCAAATTCAAGTTGTTTTTTCTTGACGGCAAAAGTAATGGAGGGCTATTATTTGTCAAAGCAGATATCGGACATAAAACAACACAAAAAGGACATGCATTGATTATCAGTGATATCCATAGACAAATTCCGAATTAGAATATAATAACAACCAGAAACAATTAATCGGACGAACTGGTATTTTTTCTCCAGATTCTTGTAATTATTAGGCATAAAGAAGTATCTTTGGCACATTCTTTATACAAGAGATTAAATGAGAAGACACACCAACATACTAATTTTGCTGCTCCTCACAGGACTCTGCATTTCTGCAGGGGCGCAAAATAATCCCTATAAGATAGACGACTCATTATATCCCATCTTCCAACGTGCCATCAAATGGCGTACTCAACCCCAAGGACTACTTATTGCTGATACGCTTTATGCGGAAGCCACGCAAAAGAAAGACAAGAAAGCACAATGCCTGGCGTTAACAATCCCTGTCAGCTTTTATCTGAGTACCAATAATTATGAGAAACTGGAACAAGCAGCAACCCGAGCTAAAGAAGAAGCAAGAAAAAATAATTATCTCCAATATTATTATTCTGCCTGTACCAACGAAATAAACTGCCTGTTGAATAACGGACATTCATTGCGAGCTCTGCAAAAAGCTGAAGAAATGAAAATACAGGCTTTCAAAGATCAGCACGAGTATGGGATATTTTCGTGTATCTTCACTTTAGGGAACATTTACTACATGCGTCAAAACAGGGAGGTAGCCACAGAGTACTACAAAAATGCGTTGGAATATATGCTAAAGAACCTACCCGATCAGGACCCGACATATATGTATATAAACCTTTCTGAATATTATCGGGATAAAGGCGAAGGTGAAGTGGCTTTGGAATATGCAGAGAAAGCTGCTAAAGCCGCTAAAACCAATGAAAGTCGTGTAGCCTCCCTGCTAAATAAATGCGAAGTATTGTATTCCATGAAGCGTATTAATGATTTTAATGCTTGTTATGATGAATGCACGCAGGTAATAGAACAATATGGTGTCATTCGCAAGACAGCCGTACAACGCCTGCATATCTATAAACTCATTCTAAATAAAAATTACGATCAGGCACATACTGAAGCGGATTCCCTACGCAATTTATTGTCAGCCAACCAGATGCATCATGAAATATATCTGAAATCAGGAAACTATGAAAAAGCTTATATCTATAATAACTGGCTCCACAATTATCAGGATTCTGTCAACCGTCAGGTACAGTCATCAGACATCGCCGAACTAAATGCACGTATAGGTACTGAACGCATAAAATTGGACGCCAAAGCCCTGGAATATCAGAATACAGCACTCAACCTGAAGAATACCCAGCTGGAACTGGACCGGACAAAGTCGCAGTCTGAACTGGAAATGATGAATATCGAGAATAGTAAGTTAGTACTGGAAAACCGGAATCTGGATCTGGCACGCCTCAATGTAGAAGCGGAAAAGCAAAAAGCCATTTTAAAAGAGCAACAAAGCGCCTCCCAACATTACATCGTAACCCTCAGTCTTGTGCTCTCATTCTTGTTTCTTTTCACCTGCTTCCTGATATTCTACCTGTACAGACGCCGTAAAACAATGGCTATCCTACAGGAGAAAAACGAAGAGCTCACCGTTGCACGCGATCATGCTGAGGAATCGGACCGGATGAAAAGCTTCTTTATACAGAACATGAGTCACGAAATTCGCACACCACTCAATGCCATAGTCGGATTCTCACAGGTATTATCTACTCCGGACATGGAAGTTGACGACGAAGAAAAGGAAGAGTTCAGCATGCTCATCCAGCAGAATTCCGAGTTGCTGACTACACTGATCAATGATGTCCTCGACCTTGCCAGTCTGGAAAGTGGTAAATACAGAATGCATTTGGCGCCCCACCGTTGCAATGAATTATGCCAGGTAGCAATGGTTTCCGTTGTGCATCGTAATCCGAAAAAAGTGAAGTCTTATTTCACTTCCGATGTGCCGAATGACTTCCTGTTTGTAACGGACAAAGAACGCTTGCAACAGGTACTTATCAATTTCCTGACCAATGCGGAGAAACACACGGAACGGGGCGAGATTCACCTTCATTGCTCTCTTACGGAGAATCCGGGAAAGATAACCTTCTCCGTTGCAGATACCGGTCCGGGGATTCCGGCAGACCAGGCAGATTGCGTTTTCGACCGGTTCAGCAAGCTGGATGAATTCAAACAGGGCACAGGACTCGGATTGAACATCTGTTCCATCATTGCCGGACGCCTGAAAGGGGAAGTGAAACTGGATAAGAATTATACCGGAGGAGCACGTTTCCTGTTTATACTTCCGCTCGACAGTGTGCCTGATAAATAAAGTTCTGCTAAACAAAACTCACCACTCGTTGTTCTTTTCGAAACGATAACAATCTAATGAAGGAACAATGAAAAAGTTGACGTATTCTTTCTTGCTTCTGATGCTCCTGACATCAGTTCCGGCCCTGGCCGATTATGCACCTGTCAATGTGCAGACAGCACTGAAAAAGATGTATCCTGCCGCCAAGGATGTTGCCTGGTCACGGGATGAGACTTACTATGTAGCGGACTTTATACAGAATGGTTTCGACACAAAAGTCTGGTTCAACTCCGAAGCGCAATGGGAAATGAGACAGATTGACTGGGAAACAATGGATGAAGTGCCCAATGCCGTGTACAATGCTTTTGCTGCAAGCGAATATTCCGATGGAATGGTGCAGGGAGTCACCTTAGTTCAGTTTCCCAAACGGGAAGCGGTGGTTTCTGTAATTGTGGGAATGGCGAATACACAGACCAGGTACCAACTACTGTTCACCCTCGACGGTGGACTGGAGGATGAACGCAATGCAACCTATTTCAATAACCTGCTTGGCGCGGAAGTCTTCTTATAAAAGCCCCCCTTCAGACATACTGCTTCGGCGTCACCCCAAACTCTGCCTGGAAGCATTTAGAGAAATAGGAATGATTGGAGAAACCGACCATATACATCACTTCAGCCACAGTAAACTTCTGCTGTTTCAGCAGCATAGCCGCCTTTTTCATGCGGATGGACTTAATGTATTCCACAGGTGTCATACCCGTCAGTTGCTTTATCTTGCGATACATCTGCTTGTTATTAATATCGGTCCATTCACAAAGGGCATTCACATTCAGTTCGGAGTCCGAGATATGTTCTTCAATCAGATGAATCACGTTTGCCAGAAACTTCTCATCATAAGAAACCGCCTCTATCTCCTTCGGAGTGGAAAGAACTTCCATACGGGCTTTCGCCTCATGCGTCTCCCAGCTATGTAATAACTGCTCCACGCGCGAAAGTAAAATATCCGGTTCAAAGGGTTTAGGAATGAAAGCATCTATATGTAACTGGATACTTTCAAGCTCTGTTTCCTTATCACTTTTTGCCGTCAGCAAGATAATGGGAATAGTAGATGTGGGAATATTCTTCTTGATATGACGCACCATTTCAAGTCCATCCATTACGGGCATCATGACATCAGCTATAATCAGATCAGGCATTAATTCCATAGTGAGTTCCATACCTATCTTACCATTATCCGCTAAACGGCAACGATATTTGGTATGCAGTATCTGATAGATAAACTCTGAAACCTCCGGAGTATCATCCACAATCAGAAGCAATGGTGCATCCGAAGCAGGCATACCTGTATCTGGAACCACAACTTCAACTCCGGCAGCGACAGGTTCGATATCAGAAGAAACAGTTTCCGGAGAAACCTCTAAGGCAGAGTGTTCCATAGCAATCACCGGAAGGGTCAGCGTAATGGTAGTACCTTTATTCTCTTCTGAAGAAAGTTGAACATTACCACCATGCAGTTCCGTATAAGTCTTTACCAAATATAGTCCGATACCCGTTCCCTCCTTTTTGCCTGCCGTCTTGGGAGACTGGAAGAAACGCTGGAAAACATACGGCTGATCCTGCCGGGGAACACCTATACCTGTATCGGATACAGAGATATGCACCTCTTTATCAGAAGCCTGCAAACGAAGCGTTACCTCACCCTCTTCCGGAGTGTACTTCACGGCATTGGACAAGAGGTTATCCAAGATAGATTCCAGTTTTATGGCATCCATCTGTATGTATATCTTTTCACGGTCGGTATGAAAATGAAAAGTTAGTTTCTTCTCTTTCGCCTTCTCCTCTGCATACAAAGCAAATAAGCCACGCGCAAAAGATACCAGTTCGATTTGAGAAAGTATCAACAACGTATTGTTGCCACTATCCACCCGGTTGAAGTCTAATCCCTGATGAATGAGTGAATTCAGCTTCATGGCATTTCGATGCACCTGCTCCAGTTGTTTCTTCTCCTGCTGATCCTTGATACCGGGCAGCAACTTGCTGATAGGGGCGATAATCATGCTCAACGGAGTTTTTAGGTCGTGGGAAAGGTTGGTGAAGAACTCCATTTTCGCCTGCGATTGTTCCAAAATTTTCTCCTTCTCCATACGCTCCAGCTTCAAGCGATTCTTAACGCGGAAGAAGTTGATGGTCCAGACCACCAGTATCAGACAGAGCAAGACATAGAGCGCCTTGGCCCACGGAGTATAGTACCAGGGGGGAATGATATGAACCTCCAGTGTATAAGCCCGGTCCGATGGTTTTCCATAAGCGTCCAACTTACTCACCAACAGACGATAGTCTCCATAACTCAGGTTATTGTAAGTGATACGGTTCGTATTCGCTTTCAGCAAGTTCCACTCACGATCCACACCTTCCAGACGATATACAAGTTTGCTTTTTTCTTCAAGAGAATAAGGCAGGTCGGAAAGTTCAAAGGCAAGGTTATTCTGGTCATAAGCCAGTTCTATCCGTTGCGAGTAGCGGATACTTTGTTCGGGCAATGAGGAAGTGCCGGAGCGTCCGGTACCGGAATGTGAAAGATCAGTTTGTGAGATATTGGGCTGATACAGTTGGTTGTTGATATAAATGGCAGTCAGGATAAGCGGCTTTTCGGTGTGTTCCGCCAGCAGAGCTTCCGGTGAAGATATGGCAAAGCCATCTGCCGTACCCAAGTAAAATTCTCCGCTTGTCCGGTCGAAGAACATACTGGTGAAACGTTTATCAGTGATATTCAGCCGACGGATTTCCAGCGTTTGCTGGTCTGCCACCCAGAAACCGTCGGTAGTAGATATCCAGATTTTTCCGTCAGCCTCAGCCATGGAAAGTATTGCATAGTGATTGTACTCATCGAAAGGAAGCATGCGGATACTATTGTTATTAGGCTGTACACGCATCACACCACCGGGAAAGCCTATCCAGATATGACCGTCTTGGGCAGAGAGGATGAAGTTAGGGGTTCTTTCGCCTGTCAGCTCGTCCGGGGCGATATGGGTTATCTCGCCTGTGCGGGGATTTATCTTCTCGATGCTATTGGCACTGTTGTACAGCAATGCCCATACATTCCCCTCACGGTCGGGGATTAGCTGGTTGATGAACATACCCGAAAGACCGTTGTGTATGGAATACGTCTTCTCTGCCATATAGGGACCACCGGAAGAACGCATAAGATTCTGTTTGTCTACCACAAAAATTCCACCGAGACAAGTGGCTATCCAGAGTTTCCCTTCCCGGTCTTCAAATAAATGATACGCCCAGTTGGCATTGTAGCGGCGGGTGCTATCCACAATGCTATAATGGACGAACTGGCGGTTCTTCGGATCATAACGGCTGATGCTTCCATCGGTAGCCACCCAGAGTTGCCGCTCCCGGTCTTCATAAAGATGGCGTACCCGGTTGTGCGACAAGGGATATTTCCGATCACCCATTTTATACCAGGCCACATCTTGTTCTTCACCCAGGGGCTGGGTGAAACGAATCAGTCCGTTAGTTCCGCCAAACCAGTAAGTTCCGTGTGTATCGCGAAGCATGGAATAGAACTGGTTCCCCTCTCCCGTTCCGGTGATTTGTGAAATGGGGATATAACGCAACGCATTGTTATTCCGTGACATGGAAATTCCGTAATCCGTACCCAGCCAGATGTTATGTTCCCGGTCGGCAAAGATAGTCCAGATGATATTATTGGAAAGTGATTGCAGATTTCGGGAGTCGTGGACCACGTGCAGCAAAGGTTCTCCTTCCTGATATACATACAAACCGTTGTCCGTACCCACCAGCAACTGCCCACTGCCATCCAGTGCCAATGACTTGACGGAATTATCGTGGAAAGCATCAATCCGCTGAGTACGGCCGTCGGCAGGCGTATATCTGAAAAGACACCCTTCCGTACCGATCCAGATGCAGCCGCGTGCCGTATCTTCCAGTAGGGAATTGACAAACTGATTGCTCCGGTTGCCACTGAGAGGCAGGTCTATTTCTTCAAAATGCCGGGTAGCGGGGATATAGCGACAGAAGCCGTTATAGGTACCGATATAAAGAAGCCCGTCCGAAGAGCGGATCAGGGAATAGATGGTCTGGTGTGGAATACCTTCGGTAACGGCAGAGAGTTGGTGGTCGTTCAGCGAATAGGTATAGAGGCCGTTCAATGTTCCCAACCACAGCATACCGTCGTGTACAAGCAATGCACGGATATCGGTCGGAAGTTGCGTTTCCGGTTCTTCGTAGGTATCTGTGCGATAGTTATAAATCAGCAGACCATTGTCGGCACCCAGATAAAGATAGGTACTGTCTACCACTGTACCGCAATAAATCTGCGTATTGTTACGCTTGGCGAAAGTGAAATGTGGCTGCGTGGAATAACCGTCATAACTGAACAACCCTTTATTGGAACCGATCCATATCAGTCCCTGTGTATCTTGCAGGAAGCAATTGATTACAGAGGCTTCCGTCCCCAGACTGATATTATCGAACAAGCGATAATCCGGTTTCTGTCCGGACAGCTTAACGGGAAGCGTTATCTGCAAAAGTATAAGTAGAAGAAGAAAAACAGGTCTGCGCATACACTTCGGTTTGTTAAAGGTCGGGGACAAAGATAAAATTAATCTGTAACAAACGCCCTGCACCTTTCTAAAAAATTACCTAAAACCACTGGCATACAAAATTCATAATGGTGGGGAAGCAAGGCGAAAGCCCCATAGCCTACGAAGAAAATTCATTGGCTACAGGGCGGTATCGCATACTTTATAAAAATTCTACAAAGTTTCAATCTCTCCCGATGTCAGCCCTGTAGACTTTACTATCACGTCAACAGGAATACCCAGTTGCTTCATGTTGCGGGCTATGGAAAAACGTTCTTCATCTCGTCCTTCCGCACGTCCTTCAATCTTTCCCTCCAGTTTGGCAGAATCCAGCACATCGTTCTGAATCATCACGGCGCTCAGATGCTCGTCATAAGCCATGCGCTCTTTAGGGGGCATGGAGAAGTATTTCAGTTTCTCGCGAGCCTCGCTCAGACCGGGAGCGGTGGTATCGGGGCGAATGGTACCGTCCTTCAAATATTTCATCCATTCTTCAAGTGGTGTGACAGCCACTTTGTCGAACTCATTCACACGGATAAGGACATATTCGGGAAATATCTCGGCTGGCATGCGGGAGACAATGGCATCACGCTCCTTGACATTCACCTGAAGGTGGTCGCCCGTATGGACGCCTACGAAATGGTTCTGACCGTAATACAGGTAGTCGTTTCCCTTTCCGATATCGAAGTAGAGAACGCTGATGGAGTAGATTTTCTTCACCTTATAGTACGTTTCACCCAGCGAGATATGCTCAGTGATAGCCTTGGGAACGCCATAAAGAATCCGCTCCAGATAATAAAGTTCGCGGGTATTCTGTATCTCGATAATGATGATCTCGTCCTTACTGTTACGGGCCTTGATGTCCACACGGTTGAATTTATCTTCAGCGGACAGTTGATTGCTTTCACTCTCCAGAATTTCCAAAATAGTGACTTTCTCACCCAGAAACACGGTGAGGAAACCTTCAAGCACGTCGAAGTTTGCCTTCTGGCGTAACAGGCGCTTGATGGCCCAGTCGAAACGTACATATTTGTCTTGAAGTTCTTCCATTTCTCTAATTATTAATTTGGAATACATAACTTTACCCACAAAGGTACATCTTCTTGCGGAAAAGGGCAACAAACATACGAAAGAAAGTGAAAGGGACAGGATAAAAAGAGACGCCGGTTGGCATTCCTTGCAAAGTCAGCTTCAGTGCGGCTGTCAGGTATTGGCACGAAATAAGAAGGTACAAGGATATTACGGGCTCTACGAAGTTTAGCCAATCCGCTTTCCGGCAATATCGTTGTGGTCGCCAGCATGATGGCAATCACAAAAGCCAAAGCACTTGTTAAAAATTCATATATTGATAACATCTTTCCCTGCCTGTTCAATACCGGCATAAAGACAATGGGACTTTCTGTAACGTTTGCAAACGTTTGCGCAAATCACTAACCCGATAACTGTCAATGAAGAAGCGATATTTCATGTATTCAGCTATTTTTGCAACCGGATAAGTCAGTTCAATAAGATAAGCTGCACCTCAGCAATAAAAAAACAAGCAAGCTTATTTTGTATTGTTTTTGGTTTGCACTACCTTTGGATAAAGGAATACTTAGAGAATACCATGAATAAACCGCAGATTACCATCAAGGACATAGCACGGGCGTTGAACGTCTCGCCCTCTACCGTGTCAAGAGCGTTGAAGGACAACCCGGATATCAGCCAGGAAACCCGCAACCTTATACATGCTTACGCCCGCGAGCATAATTATAAGCCTAACGTACTTGCAGTAAATCTTCGAGCCAGCCGTTCGAATACAATCGGTGTAATTGTGCCGCAACTGGTACATCACTTTTTCTCGTGCGTGCTGAGTGGCATTGAAAAGGCTGCCGCCGAAGCAGGATACAATATTCTGGTAGCGCAGAGCAACGAATCTTATGAACAGGAAGTGAAAATCGTACATTCATTCCTTGCCGCCCGCGTCTGTGGTGTGATTGCCTCATTAGCAAAAGATACTTCCCAATACGACCATTATCAGGACTTGCTGAATAACAATATTCCCATTGTGTTCTACGACCGCATCTGCACCGGATTGAAAACAGAGCGGGTGGTAGTGGACGACTATGCCGGTTCTTTTGCTGCTGTAGAGTATATGATACAGACAGGCTGCAAGCGTATCCTGTTTTATGGAGCAGCCCCGCATTTGGAAATCACCAAGAACCGCCGGAATGGCTATCTGGATGCCATGAAGAAATACAAGATTCCCGTAGACGACAGCATGATTATGTTGTGTGATACCCGGGAACGTGCCATATCCATCACCCCTGACATACTGGAAGGTCCCGACCATCCCGATGGTTTCTTCGCCATCAATGACGAAACAGCTTCAGGCATTCTGTATGCCTGCAAACTGGTTGGAAAGAAAGTGCCCGACGAAGTATCAATCTGCGGGTTTACCGACGGCGCCATTGCCCAAAGCACAGATCCCAAACTGACCACCGTAGAACAGCATGGAGAAGAAGTCGGAAAAAGCGCTTTCAGCATTCTGACAGGTAAGCTGGAAGGGGGCGATGATAAGAGTAGCAACAAGATTGTGAGGACGAATCTTGTAGTGAGGGGAACAACGAAATAACTGAACCTAAAATCCGCAAGCAATCTCAATGGCAATCTCAATTGCAGTAAAGAGCTTG
>OWIL01000638.1_pt1 | contig 21139 bp, 20 predicted proteins | sample 1732871 | NCBI WGS metagenome assembly OWIL01 (sample SAMN05065763, study PRJEB22554) | human gut metagenome | biome: ENVO:2100002; feature: ENVO:00000062; material: ENVO:00002003 | host: Homo sapiens | place: USA
GATTAAGAAATCAGCCGCCCTCTGGAAAAACGCCTGTATCTCCTTTGGGGATTTCCCATTGAAAAACTCCGGACTGGCGGTAATCAGCGTATCCACAAACCGGGTGCTGTCCCTGCGGGTGCGGCAGCCAGCTTGTTCAATGCGGCTTTTAATGAAGTCGTAGTACCTGCCCTCTGGCTTAACGATATGGAAGTTGTACTTGCTCCGGCTGGTGTCAATGTCGGGATTGCTGGCGTACTGTTCCTTTTGCCGTTCGTGGTGGGCTTCCAGCGGTCTTGCCGGATTGCCCTTGTGTTTTTCAAATCGCAAAATTGCGTGTTGTGCCATGAAACTCCTTTCCCATTCCGTTCCTTTCCGGGACTTTTCCACAGGAAAACCCAGCAGAAAATATCTCGGATCGGATAGGAATGGATAAGATATAAATAAAATCGTTTTAATCTCTGTATTTCTATATACCGTCCGGTTTTCGTACTTCAAGAGGATTAATTATCGTACTTGTGGAGTGCGGCTTTCAGTCCTCCGGCGTTCCATAACCGGATTTCTTGAAGTCGGTGTTTGGAACCGCTTCGTAGGATTTTGGGTAAATGCGGTTGGGTTTTCCACAGCCCTGCTTCTGGATTTCCACCAGTCCGGCATATTGCAGTTCCCGCAGGGTGTTGACCGCTTTCTGCCGTCCGCAGTGGAGCAGCTCCACTACCTCGTTGATGGGATAGTAGAGGTAAATGCGCCCATATTCGTCTGCCCAGCCATTTTTCCGGGACAGGTCTGTCCGGCGCAGGATAAAGGCATACAGTACCTTTGCTTCGTTGGACAGGGGTGTGAATGTGGGGGCTTCAAAAAGGAAATTGGGAAGCCGGGTAAAGCTGACCGCCTTTTCCGGCTGATGGATATAAATGGTGTTTGTCATATCGTGTTTTGTGGACGGTTAGAAGCCCGTTTTCGGGGGTAGACGGTAGTTTCTATTACCTGCCCCTGTTCTGTGCTTGCAAAGCCTTGAAAATCAAGGACTTTTCAGCCCCTAACTGTCCACAGTAGACCTCCTTTTCCGTTCACTTTCTGTTTTCTGCCGCCTGTGAACTCTGGCGGCACAGTCGGGACAGTATTTCGCCCGGTTGGACTTTGGGACGAACACTCTGCCGCAGACCGCACAGCGTTTTAGCTCCTTATCCCGGAAAATCTCCGCTTCCAGCGTTCCGATTTGCGGCAAGACCGACCAGCGGAACCACTTACAGCAGACCGAGAAAGAAATGGTCTGGGGGCAGGTGTGGGTGTCCCCATCGTCAAGGAGCATACAGTTCCCGTCCTCATAACAGCAGCACTCCCGGCGGATCAGGGCGTTTGCCTGTTTCCTCTGTGCCGGTGTCATGCGGTAAAGGGAACCGTCCTGCTTGCGCTCTATGGGCGGCAGTCGTTTATATGGGTTCTCTCTCATGTGTTCCCTCCATTTTTCCTTAGCCGTTCTCCCCGAAAAGGCTTCCTGCCCCATTCCTGCGGCGTGTTCCAGCGTTGGCACGCTCCCCGGACTTCGGGACATTTTGTCCCGAAGTGGCTCGTTGCGGTGCTTCCCATGCCGGGATATTCCTTTTCGGACGGTCATTTGATTTTCAAGGTGCTGTTCACCGATGAACTAAGATAAGTCTACACCTAAATGACCGCCTGCCCCGTATATCCATAAAGTCGGAAATCAGCCCGGAAAACTCACTATTTCCACGCTCTCGGAATTGTGGTAGAATACAAAAAGGAGGAGATTGTATGGACATATATGTTGAACGGATAGGGAAAGTGATAACTTTAGAGGAATGGAAAAAATATGTGCAATCAGACAAAGAATTGTCATTATCAGAACAAGGAAAGGGGATAAATCCCTTAACCCGTACAACAATGTATTTTGAAATTCCAGGTAGAGTTATCTATAAAAATGACTATGAGATTTATTATGAAAACGGAAAGATTGGCTGTGACGGTTTATCAGATGAGATTCAAGGAAAACTGATTGAGATAGCCCGGTTTTTTAATGCTAAAGTTTTCGATTGCGGTGAAGAAATAAAATTTGATTAAAGATTAAAGAAAAGAGATAACACATGGAATTATCTATACAGGAACGCTTAAAAGACCTGCGTGTGGAGCGTGGGCTGACGCTGGAACAGCTTGCGGAGCAGACCCACCTCTCCAAGTCTGCGCTGGGCAGTTATGAAGCGGAGGACTTCAAAGACATCAGCCACTATGCCCTTATCAAGCTGGCGAAGTTTTACGGTGTGACTGCCGATTATCTGCTGGGACTGTCTGAAACAAAAAATCACCCAAACGCCGATCTTGCAGAACTGCATTTGTGTGACGATATGATTGAACTGCTGAAAAGCGGGCTGGTGGACAATTCCCTCTTGTGTGAACTGGCGGCGCACCCGGATTTTCCCCGGCTCATGGCTGACCTTGAAATCTATGTGAATGGCGTGGCGGTGAAGCAGGTGCAGACCGTAAACGCCATAGTGGACACCATGAGCGCAACGATTATGAAGCAGTACAATCCCGGCTTGACCGACCCGCAGTTAAGACAGCTTGTCGCCGCCCACATTGACGATGACAACTTTTGCCGCTATGTGATACAGCAGGACATAAACGGCATAGCCCTTGGCCTGCGGGAAGCACATAAGGACGATTTTTTCAGCGTCCCGGAGGACAACCCGCTGAAAGGATTGTTGCAAGCCGCTGATGAAACCGCCAGCCCGGACAGCGACCCGGAGCAAGCGTCACTGGCGTTTATCTGCAAGCGGCTCCGGCTGAACTTTAAGAAGCTGTCCGAGGAAGAAAAGAAGTGGCTCAAAAGGATTTCGGAGAAGTCGGACTTGCTGAAAAATCCAAACCCACAGCGGGGGAGAAAGTAAGAGAATGACAAACTGGAATTGATGGAGGATAAAATGAGCATTATCGAAAATATTAATGAACGGTTATCTTTTGATATGGAAACCATTGGTTGCGGTGGAGAGAAGGAAATCGAGCAGGTATTAAGCAAATCACCAATACAATTACCAGATGACTATATAGAACTCTTAAAAAGCATTGTCGGTCCTCAAAATGTAGGAGTAGAGTTCTTGGTTAAAAACGATGGTTCATCAATATGTATTTGGAGCGCTAAGATGGCATTGACGCAATACGAAGATTACCACCGGATGTATACAGAAGATTTTTTTATTAGTAATGAACTTGTTGAATTTATCGAAAGCGTTTGGTTTTTTGGAAATGATTTGGGGGACTTGGTTTATTTTTATGGAAAAGGAAAAGACGGTCTTGGCTTGTATCGGGTAGAAGATGGTAGTTTGGGGGGTGAAGAAGCAGATAAAATTGCCGATACCTTTACTGATTTTTTGGTCAATGGTGTAGGAATTGATACTGCTATAACGTTATAACTTCCAGTTTGTCGGGGAAATAGCAAAGCCAGCCGAGCCAGTCAACGGTCAAGATGAACGGCGCATACTGCGCCGCCGTTGACAGTCCCGCCCGCCTTTGCTAACAGGCAATCAAGGCGGGAAAGCCCTAAAATGGCTTCCCGCCCATTTCAATTTTGAGAGAAAAATCCGTCTGCTTTTTCGTGAGTGTGTCCACAAGTTCGGGACATTTTGTCCCGAAGGACGGCGTGGGACGAGGGGCGGAGGCTTTCATATACGCCCTGTCTGCTGATGAAACCAGTCCTGCGCTTGCGGCTCCACGCCACGCAATCACAGCCCTGTTTTCCTGCCGTTTCAAATCCCCTTGCCCTCCCCGGCGGCAACGGCATTTTCACGGCAACGCCGACAGAGCGTATAACACACTACACTTTGCAAGCAAAGTCGTGTGCCAAGGGGCAAGCCCCTTTGGAATCCCCGGACAACAAAACAGGCGGTATGCTACCCTCTCCGGGAGCATACCGCCGTTTGTTGTCAGCAGCCCGTTTCTCGGTCTGCGTGTAGTTCCTTATAAACTGACCTAATGGATGATATTTTTGTCAGTAAGATGGTGACGCCAAGACTTACTACGATTCATGAACCGGCAGAAGAAATGGGCAAACGGTCTGCTAAATATCTTATTGATAAAATTGAGGGTAAGTCCAGGAATATAGTTAATATCACAATGCAGCCTACTCTGGTTGAAAGGAATTCTGTAAGGAAAGTTCATAGTAAAATCAGGAGGTAAGGAGAGATGGCAGTATATATTCTTGACAATTCCGAAGAATTGGGAGAGAAGGCAGCTGATTTAATTGCTAAAAAGTTAAATGAAGCCATAGAAAAAAGGGGACAGGCAAGAATCATTCTATCCACAGGGGCATCACAGTTTGAGACAATTAAGTATCTGGTTGAGAAGAACGTTGACTGGGAAAAGGTTACCATGTTTCATTTGGATGAGTATTTGGAACTGCCTGAAACCCACAAGGCAAGTTTCAGGCGCTACCTGAAAGAGCGTTTTACCAGCAAAGTACCGGTTAAGGTGCATTTTGTAAACACGGAAGGGGATGTGGAGGAGAATCTAAAGGAACTGACCAGAGAAATTCGAAAAGACATCATAGATATAGGCGTTATTGGTATTGGTGAAAACGGCCATATCGCATTTAATGACCCGCCGGCTGATTTTGAGACACGGGAAGCATACAGAATCGTGTCTTTGGAAGAACGCTGCAGGAAACAGCAGCTGAATGAAGGCTGGTTCCCAACACTTGATGAAGTCCCGTTCAAGGCCGTTTCAATGACTCCTTATCAGATTATGCAGTGTGAAACAATTGTATCCAGTGTACCGGGGGAGAGAAAGGCTGAGGCTGTCAGAAATACACTTAAGTCGGAAGAGGTTACAAACATGGTTCCGGCTACCTTACTTAAGACACATAAGGACTGGCATTTGTTCCTGGATAAAGAGTCATCATCGCTTATTGATAGTTAGTGTAGAGGGAGGAGAATTGAAATGAAGAAAATGATATCTGTTTTACTGGCAGGCATTCTGGCTGTTAACTTAGGTGCATGTTCTTCGGCAGCGTCCAAAGCATCTAAAGAAGCAGAATCCGCTGCTCCGGCAGGAACCACGGCCCAGCAGAGCGGCGGGAAGCGTACTCTGCGTATAGCAGGTGAGTCATGGCAGGTCACAAAGCTATATCTGAATGAAGCAGCTGAAGCATTTATGAAGGACCATCCGGATGTAACGGTTGAGGTTCAGACTTATGCAGATCCTACGGTTGTGTCCAATTACAGCATCAACTGGCAAAAAGGAGATACCCCTTGTGACCTGGTGGTTATAGATGGCGCTTCTTTTGCTGAACAGTTTGTTACAAAGGACCTTATAACATAAATAAGGCGATGTTTAAAGACGCAGGTCTTGTGGATGAGAACGGCGGGGCATTGGTTCCAAAGACATGGGATGATGTTTATGAATTTGCTAAGAAACTAACTAAGACAGAGAATGGTGTTGTCACACAGCAGGGATGTACTATTCAGTGGAGCAAGGATATACATGGGACTGTATTAGGAATACTTCAGGCATCCTGCGGTGGACTGTATCAGGATGACGGCATTACGGTTAACTTTCAGTCTCAGGAATTTAAGGATATACTGGCAATTTGGCAGAAAGGGGTTAAGGATGGAGTGTTCTCTACCGAGACATTTGCTGACTACGATGCAGGTAAGAACAGTTATAAAGCCGGTAAGGTTGCCATGCTTCTTCAGTCAGGTTCCAACTGGGTAGAGGCGATTCCGACCATTGGAGAGGAAAATGCGTCTGTTGTTCCCATACCAGGGGGAGAAGAAAATGGATCGGTTGGATATGTAAATGGCGTCATTATTCCCAAGTGTTCTCCAAGTTCTGATTTGGCAGTACAGTTTGTTCAGGAGCAGCTTCTGGGCGAATATACACAGACCAGTATCGTGAACCAGTATGGTAAGATTCCTGTAATTACGGAGTATTACAATAAGACAGAATCACCTAATTGGCAGAACATTAAGGGGTCCATTGAAAAGGCAGTCACCTATCCTCCTTATAAAGATTTGGGGGAATTTGTAATAAAATGTCAGGAGATTTTCCAAGCCAGCCTTGTGGATGGGACAGATGTGAATACAGCAGCTGAGGAGCTCCAAAATATGGTAAATAAGTTGGATAAGTAATTTGCAAAGGTGCTATGCAAATCATGTGTAGCACCTTTCTTGGCAAGGAGGCAGAAAATGAAGAGGACGTGGAGCGCAAAGAAACAGAAGGCATTTTGGGGAATATTATTTGTCTTGCCCAGTTTTTTGATTATAGCTGTATTTGTTGCATATCCCCTGTGCTATACAGCGTACCTAAGTATGTCTGAGTATGACTTTATGTATGACTTGACTCCCTCTTTTGTAGGAATTAAGAACTATGTGTCACTGTTTTCTGATCCTGATTTCCTTGTATCAATGAAGAACACAGCTGTATTTGCTTCTTTGGACTTCATTTTGCTGATGGTATTGTCTTTGATTATAGCATTGCTTATTTTCTTCTGTAAAAAAGGAACAGGTATTTTCAGGACTGCTGTATTTACTCCTATTGTAGTACCGGCATCGCTGGCATGTATCATATTTGGCTGGCTGTTCAGTGAAAATTTCGGATATATCAATTATTTCCTGGTAAAGATTGGACTTCCGCAGCTCACCCGTGCCTGGCTGACCTCCAGAAATACAGCCATGGGCACTACCATTGCAGCCAACCTATGGTACAATATAGGATTTATAACCATTCTGTTTTTGGCAGGGCTCCAGTCTATATCGACAGATATCCTGGAAGCAGCAGTGGTTGACGGTGTTACGGGAATAAAAAAGATTTTTTATATCGTTCTGCCAAGTTTGAGGGAAAGTTTTGTCATTACTGGTATATGGGGAATCGTTACCGCTTTAAAGGTATTTGTGGAGCCCATGGTCATGACCGGAGGAGGTCCGGGCAACGCCACCAGAACACTATATATGTATATATATAACACGGCTTTTAAATATTTTGATATGGGCTATGCGTCAGCCATGGCGTTTGTACTCAGTGGATTGATTCTCCTGTTTTCACTGATTAATTTGATGGTTTCGAAAGGAGAAAAAGAATGAAGGTAATGAAAAACATCCCCAGGCTGATTATGTTTGCAGTTCTGACCCTAATTGCAGTGGTTTTTGTAATTCCTATTTTCTACAGTGTATTTAATTCTTTTAAGAGCCAGAAAGAAATTTTGTCTACGACCATGACATTTTTCCCCAACAGCCCTTCCCTGGAAAACTATTTATATGTATTCCAGCACGGCTCACAGTATTTGGGGTATTACGTAAATAGCTTGAAAATCACATTTATTGGGGTAATATTAACAGTTATCCTAAGTGCCATGAGCGGATATGCCTTTGCAAGGCTTCCTTTTAAAGGGAGCGGCGCGGTAATGGCATTTATCCTGTTTGTCATTACCTTTCCTTTGGCAGCACTTTTGATTCCTATTTATATTATGGAATATAATGTGGGGCTCTTGAACACAACTATGGGTTTAGTACTTCCAAATGTAATGAATGTACTGCCGTTTTCGATTTTTATTATGCGGGGGATTTTTCTGGGGCTTCCTGTTGAATTGGAGGAGGCGGCAAGGATGGATGGGTGCAGCGTATTCCGGACTTGGAAAGATGTTATGGCGCCTTTGGCTAAGAATGGAATGATAATTGTACTGGTATTTTCCTTTTATAATATATGGGGGGAATATACCATGGGAAAGACACTGGCTACTCAGGACAGCGCTATGCCCATTGCGGTAGCTTTGACACTGTTAAAGGGTGATAGCTGGAATTTTGGAGTATTGGGTGCGGTTATAACAATGACAATCATACCTCCGGTAATCATATTTATCATATTCCAGAGACAACTGGTGGACGGAATTGCCATGGGGGCTGTAAAGGGATAATTGAGAGATATCAAGGCCTCAGCCACCCAAAACCAGGCAGATTCCGCATCACCCCAAACACAAGCAGCACCCCAATCATTACATAGAAAACACAGGCCTGAACCCGTGTAAGGCGTGTGCTTCCGGTCCTTACATACCGTACGGCCATCCAGACAGCCATGAACAGTCCCGGGGGAAGCAGTAGAAAGAGGGCTGCATTGGCCTGAAAGGCAGAAGCAAAGTCCAGACGGAGAAGGGACAGACACATCCGGCTTACGCCGCAGCCCGGGCAGTACAGTCCGGTGACGGTATGAAACAGGCAGGGAATCAGGGGACGTCCCGCCAGAATACAGATAAATGCATAAAACAGGCCGGCTCCCAGGAGCCCGCCTGTTTTTATGCATACTGTCCGAAGACGTTTATGCATTAGGGAGATATTTATTCAGCTCATTCTGAAGCAGGGCGTAAGCCACGATGCCCAGTCCGAACAGGCTGAGTAGCAGATAGACCACCGGTGCGCTTCCCCTTGGCTCGCCATGCTGGTCATGAAGCGTTTCAACTGCATTGCCCATCTGGTACATCCAGAACAGGCTGTAAATCCCACAGGTGATCAGTGAGAACAGAAAAACCAGTCCTCCGCTTGTACCCTGCCTGCCGGAGAGCGCGTTGGTTTCGTCGTTCAGTACGATCATCCAATAGATGCCGTAAATTCCGCAGGTAACCAAGCTCAGCAGGATACATACTACGATGTTGCGCTGTTTCATACATATATCCTCCTTGGTATGGTATGTTCGTGTAATACAGCTTAGATTCTATCATAGGCATAACCGTTTATCAACAAAAAGCGTTACAATGTTCATCTTTTTGCTCTCTTTTATCTCCTTTTTACACAGATTATGTCTTGGGCTCCGGGGAAATTGCTGGCACAGTACTGGCATTGCTGGCAAAATCTCATTTTTATGGACGAATGAGACCGAATATGTTATACTAACTAAGATAGGCGTATTCTGATTTTCGGATACGAATGGAGGCAGACTATGAGAGATAAAGGAAGGACGCGGGGGATTTTCAAGGTCTACCTGCAGTGGCCGCTCTTTTTGTCGGTCCTTTTAATCGTGCTGACTGCTGTTGTGGCAGCGGTATCCATAAAAGCCGGCATTATAGTATCGGTCTTTACCATTGTCTATATAGGGATTGCCCTTTGGCTGTATTTTTCAAGAAAAAGAGGCATACTTGCCGGGCTCATCGCATTTTCGTCCGCTTATGACCAGAGCAGACAGAACCTGCTGGAAGAGATGCTGATGCCCTATGCGGTGGCAGACGGCTCAGGACATCTGTTGTGGATGAACCGGGAGTTTACGGCAATCCTGGAAGAAGACAAGAATTCATATAAGAATATCACGGCCATGTTTCCTGAGATTACAAAGGAAATGCTGGCTACCGGCGGGGAGGTTGTGAGCCTTCACAGCTGCCTGGGAGACAGGAAGTTCCGGATTGATCTAAAGCAGGTCATGGTGGACAGCCTTGACGCGGCAGTGACCGCGGGAGGGCTGGAGGGACAGGGCTCGTCTGTTACGGCTGTTTATCTGCTGGACGAGACACAGACCCTTAAGTACATGCAGCAGATTAATGATCAGAAGCTGGTGGCGGGACTGATTTACCTGGATAACTATGACGAAGCCCTGGAAAGCGTGGAGGAGGTCCGGCGCTCCCTTTTGACCGCCCTCATAGACCGGAAGATAAGCAAATATATCTCCGGCATGAACGGTATCGTAAAAAAGATTGAGAAGGATAAATATTTCTTTGCCATCAAGCAGCAGTACATGGCCAGGATACAGGAAGAGCGTTTTTCCATCCTGGAGGATGTAAAGACAGTGAACATAGGCAATGACATGGCTGTTACCTTAAGTATCGGTATCGGTATGAACGGCGACAGCTACAGCCAGAATTATGAATATGCCAGGACATCCATTGACATGGCCCTGGGACGGGGCGGTGACCAGGCAGTGGTCAAGGACTCCGACAAGATTCAGTATTATGGCGGCAAGGCCCAGCAGATGGAGAAGACCACCAGGGTGAAGGCCAGGGTAAAGGCACACGCCCTCAGGGAGCTGATGGAGAACAAGGACCGGCTCCTTATCATGGGACACCGTCTGGCGGACATTGATTCCTTTGGCGCGGCAGTGGGCATATACCGCATTGCCATGTCCATGAATAAGAAGGCCAACATTGTGGTCAACGAGGTGACCTCGTCGGTGCGTCCCATGATGGAGCGATTTACGGGAAATGCCGAATATCCTGAGGACATGCTGCTCACAGGCCCCAAGGCAGCCGAGCTGGTGGACCAGGGGACCATGCTGGTTATCGTGGATGTGAACCGGCCCAGCATTACGGATGAACCGGCTCTTTTGGAGATGGTGAAGACCATTGTGGTTTTGGACCATCACAGGACCAGCAGCGAAATCATAGATAACGCGGTTCTTTCCTACGTGGAGCCCTATGCCTCATCCACCTGTGAGATGGTGGCAGAGGTATTGCAATATATCGCAGATGGTATTAAAATCAAATCTGCAGAGGCGGATGCCATGTACGCCGGCATTGTCATCGACACCCAGAACTTTACCAATCAGACAGGCGTCAGGACATTTGAGGCAGCGGCATTTTTAAGGAGAAGCGGTGCTGACATCACCAGGGTGCGCAAGCTTTTCAGGGAGAATATGAAGGACTACCAGGCAAAGGCGGACGCGGTCAGGAAGGCGGAGGTGTTTATGGATGCATTTGCCATCAGTGAGTGCCCAGCCGAAGGGCTGGAGAGTCCCACCATCATCGGTGCCCAGGCAGCCAACGAACTTCTGGAGATCCGCGGCATGAAGGCTTCGGTGGTGCTTACAGATTATAACGGAACCATTTATTTCAGCGCCAGGTCCATTGACGAGGTTAATGTTCAGGTCATGATGGAGAAGCTGGGCGGCGGCGGACACCGCACCATAGCAGGTGCCCAGATGCAGGGCGTGACCGTGGAAGAAGCAAAGGAACAGCTGAAAGACGTCATCCGCCAGATGATGGAGGAAGGCGAGGTATCCTGATTAGGGATACCCATAGACACAGAATCAGAAAGGAAGTATGAGACATGCAGGTAGTATTACTGGAAGACGTGAAGGCATTAGGAAAAAAAGGCCAGATTGTGAATGTGAATGACGGCTATGCCAGAAATTTTATTTTGCCCAAGAAGCTTGGGGTGGAAGCTAATTCCAAGAATCTGAATGATTTAAAGCTTAAAAAGGCCAACGATGACAGGATTGCGGCAGAGCAGCTAGCGGCAGCAAAGGAGCTGGGAGCAAAGCTGGATGAGTCCTCCGTTACCCTGACCATCAAGGCGGGAGAGGGCGGAAGAGCTTTCGGCTCCGTATCCTCCAAGGAAATCGGCAAGGCCATTGGGGACCAGCTGGGAATTGACATTGACAAGAAAAAGATTATGCTGAACGACCCCATCAAGTCCATTGGCAGCTTCGAGGTGCCTGTTAAGCTTCATAAGGAAGTGACCGCCAGACTGGCTGTCAAGGTAGTGGAAGCATAAAATCATAGCGCAGACACAGGACCCGCCTCAACAGGCGGGTCTCATAGATTCAGATACAGGAGACGAGTAATATGGAAGAAGCCCTGATTAAGCGGGTGCTTCCCCACAGTCTGGAGGCGGAACAGTCGGTCATCGGTTCCATGCTCATGGACAGGGAGGCAGTGATTGCCGCGTCGGAGATTGTTACGGGAAGTGATTTTTACCAGCAGCAGTACGGCATCATGTTCGACGCCATGGTGGAGCTGTTCAATGAAGGCAAGCCCGTGGACCTGGTAACCCTCCAGGACCGTCTGAAGGAAAAGGACGTGCCTCCTGAGGTGAGCAGCCTGGATTTTGTGCGGGACATCGTTACCATGGTGCCTACGTCCGCCAATGTAAGGTCCTATGCCGCCATTGTAGGTGAGAAGGCAGTACTGCGCAGGCTGATTAAGACCACGGAGGAGATTGCCAATACCTGTTACGCCGGAAAGGAGCCATTGGAGAACATTCTGGCAGACACGGAGAAGTCCGTTTTTAACCTGCTGCAAAACCGCGGGGGGCAGGATTTTGTGCCCATCAAGCAGGTGGCCATCAATGTGCTGGAGAAGATTGAGGATGCCTATAAGAACCAGGGAACTGTCACGGGAATACCTTCCGGCTTTATTGACCTGGATTATAAGCTTTCCGGCTTCCAGCCTTCGGACTTTATCCTGATAGCGGCCCGTCCTTCCATGGGTAAGACGGCTTTTGTCCTGAACGTGGTGGACTATGTGGCGGTGCGAAAGAGCCTGCCCTGCATGGTGTTCAGCCTGGAGATGTCCAAGGAGCAGCTGGTGAACCGTATGCTTTCCATGGAGTCCAATGTGGATTCCCAGAAGCTGCGGACCGGCTCCCTGACGGATTCTGACTGGGATGCGGTGGTTGAGGGTATCGGCGTCATAGGGAATTCCAAGCTGATAATCGATGACACCCCGGGTATATCCATATCAGAGCTGCGCTCCAAGTGCAGGAAGATGAAGCTGGAGTATGGACTCAGCGTCGTAATCATTGACTACCTGCAGCTCATGAGCGGCAGCAAGAAGGGCGGAGGTGATAACCGCCAGCAGGAAATTTCCGATATCTCCCGTTCCCTGAAGGCCCTTGCCAGAGAACTTCATGCCCCTGTCATTGCCCTGTCACAGCTGTCCCGTGCCTGCGAGACCAGGCAGGATCACAGGCCCATGCTCTCCGACCTTCGTGAGTCGGGAGCCATCGAGCAGGATGCCGACGTGGTAATGTTCCTGTACCGTGATGATTATTATAATAAGGATACGGAGCATCCCAACGAGGCAGAGGTAATCATAGCCAAACAGCGTAACGGCCCCATCGGAACCGTTACATTGATATGGAAACCGGAGTACACCAAGTTTGTGAACGCTGCCAGACCTCAGGGCGGCGGACAGGACACATAAAAATTTTTCCAGGGTGTCATAATATCCATTCTCAATGCATACACTAATAGTAAGGCAGGACATGCCTGTTAACTTGTGAAGGAGAGAATGGCTATGGATGAAGTACATTATCTGATATCGGATGCGTCCAAAAAGGTCGATGTGGAGGCCCATGTATTAAGGTACTGGGAAGAGGAGCTGGAACTTGATATTCCCCGTAACGAAATGGGGCACCGGTACTATACGGATTTACATATCCGCCTGTTCAAACAGGTCAAGAACCTGAAGGAGAAGGGGTATCAGCTGAAGGCAATCAAGCATGCGCTGAACCAGGTCCTGAAAAAGGACGGCAAGGCTCAGGGAGAGCTGTCCGACGAAATCCTGGAGCGCGACATGAACGCTGCACTTAAGGAATTTAAAGAGGAAGACAGCGGAACGTCCCTCAGCACTGTGAAGGGCGATGGCGTGTCCGTGGTTGCCATGGAAGAGAAGATGGAACAGTTTCAGCAGATCATGAACCTGATTATCGGACGTGCCCTGGAGGTGAACAATGAGAAGCTGAGCCAGGATATCAGCTGTCTGGTCAATGAGAAGATGGGCAAGGAACTGGAGTTTTTGTTCCAGGCTTCGGACCAGAAGGAGGAGGAACGGTTCCGCCAGCTGGACGAGACACTCAGAAGCTGCCAGAAGGGCGGACAGGCAGAGGCGGCAGCGGCCAAGGTTCCCTTTTTTAAGCGGCGCAGATTCGGGCGAAGCGGAAAAAAGCTCAGGGACGGAAAGTAAATGCAGATACAGCAGGAGAATGCGCCTGCACCAGGGGAATAACACCGTGGTGCAGGCGCCTTTTTCCGTTGTTTTTCCTTTTTTAATAAACAGGAAATGGTTATTTTATAGTACTTTCAATTTTCTTACGACCTTTATTTTTATATCGCTATTCCTTAAGAAATGTGTTAGAATGAATTTGATTTGAGCTTTTTGACATAAGAAGAAGCAGGAAGGATAAGTTCTTCATGAATTCAAAATACAGAAAATATGTTACATATACGGCAGCCGTAGGCGTGCTGACCCTCAGCGTTTTCCTGGGCGGCTGCACCAAGGAATCCTCATCAGAGGCGGGGGATGCCACGCCCTCTGAGGTCAATGTCATACAGGCTGTACCTGAGACCATTGCCCAGCTGGGGCTGGACGGACAGGTGCTGCCGGGACTGAATGACATTAACCTGCCGGACGCGGAGCCGGCTCCCGAGTACCTTAGGATTGGAGTGCGCCATGAAATCATCAAGAGACTGCAGCAGCGTCTCATGGATCTGGGATTCATGGACAACGATGAGCCTACGGATTATTTCGGAGAGATGACTCAGCAGGCAGTGAAGCATTTCCAGAGGCAGAATGAGCTGCCTATGGACGGTATTGTGGGCAATGTTACCTGGGATGCCATTATGTCTCCGGATGCCAAATACTATGCGGTGTCCAAGGGAACCCAGGGTGATGATATTGAGCGTATCCAGCAGCGTCTTTATGAGCTGGGATACCTGGCAACCGCTGATTTGGTAACAGGCAACTTTGGCGATTCCACGGAAGCAGCTGTGTTAAAGCTCCAGGAGGTCAACGGACTGGAGCAGGATGGAAAGGTGGGGCAGAGGACCATCAACCTGCTGTACAGCGATGAGATTAAACCTAACTTCCTTTCTTACGGTGAGAAGAGCGATGTGGTCCTGGCCTGCCAGGAGCGTCTCAAGGAATTGGGATATCTGACCACCACTCCGGACGGGGCTTACGGTGAGGATACGGTAGTGGCGGTGAAGCAGTTCCAGGCCAGAAATGACCAGGTGGTTGACGGATATCTGGGGCCATCCACCAGGATTGCGCTTAACAGCCCGGATGCCAGGGCCAACGGCCTGATGCTGGGTGAGCGAGGTGACGCGGTTACCAAGGTGCAGCAGCTTCTTAACAAGCACGGATATCTTGTTTCCGGCAATGTGACCGGCTATTACGGCGAAGCCACGGAGAACGCTGTCAGGAACTTCCAGTCCCGCAACGGACTGACTTCCGACGGTCTGGTAGGCGTCCAGACCATGGCCAAGCTGACCAGCGACAATGTAAGGCGCCCGGCGGCTAATTCCGGCGGTTCCGGTACCACCACAAGGCCGGGCAGTTCAGGAAACAGCGGCAATACAGGAAATAACGGCGGATCAGGCAATACGGGCAAGCCGTCAGGCAATACCACACCGCCTGTGAGCATACCTGCAGGCGGAGGCGCATCAGCCCTTATATCGGCTGCCTCATCCAAACTCGGGTCACCGTATGTATGGGGAGCGAAAGGACCGAACTCCTTTGACTGTTCCGGTTTCGTATACTGGTGTCTCAACCAGGTTGGCGTAAACCAGAGCTACCTGACTTCTTCCGGCTGGAGGAATGTGGGCCGCTACACTAAGATTACAAACTTTAATGACATCCAGGCCGGTGATATCGTGGTGGTAAGAGGCCATGTAGGTATCGCGGCAGGAGGAGGCACTGTGATTGACGCTTCTTCCAGTAACGGACGGGTGGTGCACAGAAGCCTGAGCCAGTGGTGGGCCAACAACTTCATCTGTGCATGGAGGATTTTCTAACAAACATAAAAGCACTGGAATATAAAAAGGAGGGCGTTTGGTGATGCAGACCATACTGGTATGTGATGATGACAAGCAGATTGTGGAGGCCATTGATATCTATTTGACAGGAGAGGGGTTTAAGGTAATCAAAGCTTATGACGGCTATGAGGCCCTGGAGTATCTGGATAAAAATGAGGTGGATTTATTGATTGTGGATGTGATGATGCCGGGACTGGACGGCATCCGCACTACCCTGAAGGTCAGGGAGAACAGCAGCATACCCATCATCATCCTCTCCGCCAAGTCCGAGGATGCAGATAAAATTCTGGGACTTAACATCGGGGCTGACGATTACATCACGAAGCCCTTTAATCCCCTGGAGCTGGTAGCCAGGGTCAAGTCCCAGATGCGGCGTTATACCCAGCTGGGGAACCTGAACCAGCAGGCGGACGGACAGATTTATAAGTGCGGCGGCCTTCAGATCAATGATGACAACAAAGAGGTGACCGTGGACGGCGATGCCATCAAGCTGACGCCCATCGAGTACAATATCCTGCTTCTTCTGGTGAAGAATGCGGGAAAGGTGTTTTCCATTGATGAGATTTATGAGCAGATATGGAATGAGGAGGCCATCGGCGCGGACAACACAGTGGCCGTGCACATACGCCATATCCGGGAGAAAATAGAGATTAACCCAAGGGAGCCAAAGTACCTGAAGGTGGTATGGGGTGTAGGATATAAGATAGAAAAGCAGTAGGTGGTTGTATGACAGATGAGAAGAGGAAATTCAGACGGAGGAAGCTGATCCTGACCCTGTTCCACATTATCTTTGTGGCCATGTCCGTATTCGGGATCAGCGCCATGTACCTTAACTCTAATTACGGAAAAGGTGTAAAGTGGATATACGAGGATGCATATGAGGATTCAGCCCAGTTTGACAAACAGCTGACAGAGGATATCGACCGCATATTTACCTATGTGGGCTATAAGGATATGTTTGAGACCAACGGAAAGCTGGATATGCATAAGGTTATTGTAAGGGTCAGCAATGGACCGGGGGAGCAGGGCACGGAGTGGACCCTGGACCGGATTGTGCGCTATATCAAGACCAGGGGCTACTATCTGGATGAGAATTTCCAATTGGCTGGATCGCCCATTTCCATGGACGATGAGGAGGAAGAAATAACCGTTGATTTCCAGAGCTATAATCCGGATTTTGTGGATGCGGACGCAGGAGAGGCTCCAAGGATGACCATGGAAGACCTGGCCCTTGATATACTGGTCCATCTGAGTGAATATTACACCATATATTACAATTACATAGAAAACGATACAAACCTGAGCTTCCGTATCGAATACAAGAGCGACAAGGGTGATATAAAGGTATCCACCAATGTGCCGGATAAGACCATGGAGGAGATAGTGGGTACGGGGAAGTATCTTTACGTGCCGGGAAATACCATCCGCATGGATACCAACATGGCCACGGTGCCTGCCAATGCGGCAACACTCCTTGAGATATGGAATCCCTATAAGAACGATAAGAACTATATGGTCCTGTCCGTGGATACCAGCTATCCCAACACGGATGCATACTCCATAGAAGCCAAGGCATATAAGGAGGCCAGGAACGAGTTCATCATGGGTATGGGCAGCGTCATACTGGGCGGCCTGGGATGTGTGGTCACACTGGCCATGCTGATGCTTATGTCAGGCCATACCACGGACGGAAGCGCGGAGATACGCCTGTTCCCCATTGATGATATTCACACGGAGCTCTGTCTGATTCTGTGGGCGGCGGCAACAGCGGTGTTCATCCATATAGGAAGATATGTGGGAATCCGTCTGTTCAGCCTGTTTGCTCCCAATGAACAATGGAATTACTGGAATAAGATGATTAAACTGGTCATTGTGTACGGGAGCGTTGTATTGTGCGGTTTTGATTTGCTGCGCAGGTATAAGGCCAGGACCTTATGGAGCAACAGCCTTGCAAAACGGGCACTGGAGGCTTCCAGGGACTATGTGGGAAGGGTCAGCTACGCAGTGGGGACCGGGTTCTGCTACCTGCTGTTTCTGGGATTCAACGCGGGTATGCTGTGGGGATTGATTTTCCTCTTTTTCTATAAGGGAAATAAGCTGAGCTACCAGATTATGTTTTACGTATTCGTGGTGCTGTATCTGGGATTGGATGGGTGGATATACCACCTGTTATTTAAGAAGTCAGTGCAGAGGGATGTTCTGGACATGGCGGTCAGCAGCATCTCCCAGGGGGACACCAGCTATCAGATTGATACTGCCCGTCTGTCCGGCAAGGAACGGCAGATGGCAGAGCATCTCAACAACATCAGCAGCGGTCTGGATTCAGCCATCCAGGAGCAGGTTAAGAGCGAGCGGCTGAAGGCAAGCCTGATAACCAATGTGTCCCATGATATCAAGACCCCTCTTACGTCCATTATCAATTACGTGGACCTGCTGAAGCGGGAGAAAATACAGGACCCCAAGATTGCCGCATATCTGGAAGTGCTGGACCAGAAGTCCCAGAGGCTGAAGACTCTGACAGAGGACCTGGTGGAGGCATCCAAGGCCAGTTCGGGCAATATGAAGCTGGATATATCGGATATTGACCTGGTAGAGCTGGTACAGCAGACCAACGGTGAATTTGAGGAACGGTTTGCCCTGCGCAGGCTGGAACTGATTTCCAGCATACCGGATGAGGTGCTTATCATCCAGGCTGACGGACGCCGCCTGTGGCGTGTCCTGGAAAATCTCTATACCAATGCAGTGAAATATGCCATGGAACACAGCCGGGTCTATGTGGATGTGCTGGACGAGGGCGGCAAGGCCATATTTACCATTAAGAATGTTTCTGAGTCATCGCTGAACATCAGCCCGGATGAGCTGACAGAGCGTTTTGTCAGGGGGGATGTGTCCAGGGCCACGGAGGGAAGCGGCCTGGGATTGTCCATATCCAAGGATTTGACCCGGCTTCAGGGAGGCGAGTTCCAGGTTGTCATAGACGGGGATCTGTTTAAGGCCGTTGTGTCATTCCCGGTAAAGAGAGTTGAGTTTAAGGCGGAAAAAACAGTTGGGGAACCGGGAGACATATCTCAGGATTTTGGTTATGAAGAAGATATTGTGGTATAAGTCCTGTTTATCGGAATTATGACCATGAGGATTTTTGGGAAAAAGGCGCCGGAAGATATCTTTCGGCGCCTCAGGTCTCACAGGCGGTCCCATTAGCCGTAGTAACAACGAACTGTGAGAAGTCAGCAGAAGCCTTGGTAGGCGAAAGCCGTCGCCTTGGATATGCAAGCGAATCCTTGATGATGGCACACCATCGCTGCCCTATAAGCATTCCATGGCGAAGGAAGGGTATCAGAGGTAAGCCTCATTTTTTCGTGGGATTGACCTTACCACGACATAGGTCTTTTATGCTGTCCGCCAGTCTTGACATGGACCTCATGCAATGCTTGGGATAGTCATCCCGACGGCGAGGAACTCTAGAACAGTTGCCTCTCAGCCGTGTTAAGAACGGTTCAAAAAATTTAAATGACAGCCATAGATGTAGTTTTAGTCTATGGCTGTCAATTTTTTCAGAAAGAAGCCGTCGTATGGCAATCTCAAGATTAACAGTATCTATAGAAAACTCATATCTGAAAATTAATTTGCAAATAGCCGGGATGCAGAAGCGTCATCAATAAACAGCTGCCAGTCCGGATGAGTTTTTAAGATGGTGGCTGGCACGGTTGGATCGACCGGTTTTGTGATAGTATTATAAATTGCTTCCGCCTTTACATCATGTGGTGCGGCTGTGATAATATGGCGGCAGGACATAATCTGTTTTACGCACATGGTGATGGCCTGCTTCGGCACAGCTCCTACGTTTTCAAACCATCCTTCACCGACCTGCTGCTTCCGGCAGCGTTCATCCAGTGTGACAATTTTGTAGGCTGTGTTTGTTTCAAAATCTGCAGGCGGGTCGTTAAAAGCAATATGGCCATTTTCGCCGATTCCGATTACGCCTACATCAATCGGATTTTCTCTCAGTTTCGTGGTCAGTTCGGCAATATTTTTTTCTACATTGCCCTCACCATTTACGAAATAAGCTGCTTTTAGCGGTACTCTGCTGACAAAACGTTCTTTTAAATATTTTCGAAAGCTTGCAATGTGGCTTTCCGGAAGAGCTACATACTCATCAAGATGGAACATTTCTATTTTTTCCCATTCGACTTGTTCTTTTACGAGTGCGTCGAGTGTTTCAAACTGGGAAGCGCCGGTAGAAAGAACTAGGCGGGCATAGCCTTGGGCTTTGATGGCATCATTTAATAATTTTGCAATTGCTGCGGCAGCATGACTGCCCAGTTCCTGCGGGGTGGATGATACGTTTACAGTAATATTCATGCTAAGCTCTCCTTTTACAATACTATTGTCTGATTCCTGCAACATAAACAGATGAAATGCGGATGTCATCATCGAAAATCAACAGATCGGCATACTTACCTGGTGCAATGCTTCCGTATTGATCTTGCTTGCCCAGAAAAATAGCCGGGTTTAGAGAGGCCATGCGAACGGCATCCCAAACAGGTAAACCGGCTTTTTGGGTCATGACACGTACCAAGCGATCCGTAGTAGCCACACTGCCGGCGAATCCGTCAAAGGCTGGCATATTGGCGATTCCATCTTTGATAATGACGGGAGTTCCATGTGCTTTTGAGCCCAGAAGCGAAGGACCATCCGGCATATTCGCACCACGCATGCTATCTGTAACAAGACAGATGTGGGAGTGATCCTTACATTTGACAATCAGTTTTAAGAGTTCTGGTGGTAGATGAATCCCATCAGCAATAATTTCTATGTTTAACTGGTCATATAAGTATCCGGCTTCGACCAGGCCAAGTTTCCTGTGCCCATTCTCCCGTGTGATTGTGGACATGGCGGAATAGAAATGAGTAAGTTGTGTGTATCCGTGCTGAACAGCCAGTTTAACAGTATCAAATTTGGCATTACTGTGGCCCATTAAGGCCAGGATACCACGGGAAGCTAATTCATCTCCCAATTCAAGAGCGCCAGGAAGTTCAGGAGCAATGGACCACTTTACGAGGTTGCCGCTCCCTCGTTTGAGGATTTCCATATAGTGTTCCCGCTTGGGACAAACCAGATATTCCGGAGGTTGGGCTCCCGCCTGAGCAGGAGAAAAATAGGGACCTTCCAGATGGATTCCAAGCAGATGTGGCATATGTTCGGAAACGGCCTTCGCTGCTTCGTAGGATTTAAAAAAACGGAATAGCTCCTGATCTGAGCAGGTAAGTGTTGTGGGACATAAGGCAGTAGTACCGTGTTTTAAATGTGCCCGAGCAGCAATGAGAATATCTTGTACGGTTCCGTCCATGAAATCCGCACCACCACCTCCATGGCAGTGTGTATCGATAAAACCGGGAGAAAGATAATTGCCCTGGCAATTGATAATTTCGGTTTCCCTAGTTAGATTTTCTGGAACAGGTTCTTGATCTATGGATTTGATCAAACCGTCTATGACATAAACATAGTGATTTTTCAACACAGCATCCGGCATAATGACACGAGCATTTTTGAAAATGATATGCTTCATGGATATTCATCTCCTTTGATTGAATTGTTTTCAGAATAGTAGAAAAAGATAAAAAAGTCAAGATGTAATTGTAAA
>OWIL01000656.1_pt1 | contig 20864 bp, 28 predicted proteins | sample 1732871 | NCBI WGS metagenome assembly OWIL01 (sample SAMN05065763, study PRJEB22554) | human gut metagenome | biome: ENVO:2100002; feature: ENVO:00000062; material: ENVO:00002003 | host: Homo sapiens | place: USA
CAGATGTGTATAAGAGACAGCTACCTGACCGTAAATATCCAGCCCCGGAGACCCGGAAACGTCGCTTACGGCCGCGGATGCTCCTCCGGAAGCGGTTACGCTGATGTTCATGCGCCCGCTCAGGCGGGCTTCAGGTGTCACCTGGGGGTTCTGCATCTGCTTCCCGTCGCCGGATGTTTTGCTTCCTCCGAAAAGGTCGCTCCAGTCCGGCAGCAGGGATTTGAAGTCGAAATTCGTGAAGTAGTCAGAGATCATCCTCCCCACGTTCCTGAGACTGTCTGTGACGCCCGTGTACCAGTCGAGGCAGGCCTTTGCCCATTTATCCGGGAGCAGATTGAACGCCGCCTGGAAAAGGTCGTCAAACCCGCTCAGCAGACCGCTGATATCTCCCTGGAAGAAGGCCTTCGCAATTGACAACAGCGACCCGAAAACTGCCTGGAACTTTGGTACAACCGTGTCCCAAACCGCGCCGATAAAGTCGGCCGCCGCAGATGCTCCTGCCTTCAGCGCCGGCCAAATGCTGTCCCAGTTGGCGAGCACAACGCCGGCTATCGCCGCCACGGCTGTCAGCACCAAACCAACAGGCCCGAACGCCCCGGCCATTGCTACGGCAGCAGTTCGCGCTGCAGTCACCAGGGTGCCGAACGTCTGCACCATCGAGATGATCGACGAACCGAGGGCTATCACGCTCATGAGCGTCTTCCCGGCCATGATCGCGCCCATGGCGTAAAGCACCGTATTGAAGCCGCCAACCGCATTGAACGCCCGAATCGCATAATCCGCCACGGTCAATACCGCGGAGGCGATGCCCTCGAAGTCGATCTTCTCGATCGTCTCGGCCAGCCGCTCGGCGACGGAAGCGAACTTCTGCGAAAAAGCCTCACGGTTCGCCGCGGCAAGATCGCGGAAGCGGTCAGACATGCGGATCACCGTGGGGGCGAGCTGCGCGCCTATCGTGTTGCCGACCGACCCGATAACGGCCCGCATGTCATCCATGTGGTCCGTCATTGTCGCGGCTGATGCAACCGCATCATTCGACATCACGAGCCCAAGGTCGCGCGCCTGCGCGGCCATTTGCTTGAGCCCATCCGAACCGCCGGCAAGCATCGGGATCAGCTTGCGGCCGCTGGCGCCCATGGTCGCCATGGCCATCTTCGCGCGCAGAGCCGGGTCCTCATTGCGCTGGATGGCGTCGGCAAGATCAAGAAAGACTTGCTCGACCGGGCGCATATTCCCGGCCGCGTCCTTCATCTCGATTCCAAGCTTCTGGAAGAGCGTGAAGGCGCTGCTTGACGTGTCGAGGCCGTTGGCGATTTCCGCCATATGCGTGCCGAGATCCTTGAGCGCATCCTCGAGATCTTCCGGAGCGGCGCCCGCGTGCGTAGCGGCATAGGAGAACTCCTGCAGCTGTTCCGCGGTAATGCCGATGCGCTGACTCATCTTGTCAAGCGCGTCGCCCGTACTTGCGAAGCTCGTCACGGCCTGCTGCAGGCTGAAGCCTACGGAGCCGGCAAGCGCAAGGAAAGGCCCGCCAATCCGGCCCGCTACGTCACCGGCGGTAGCGGCGACGTTTTGCATCGAGCGGTTGAAGAGCGCCACCTGCTTCTGCAGGTTCTTAAACTGCGTGCCGTCAATTACCTTCCGGAAGTTCCCCCACCGCGCAGACACCTGCTTCATGACGGGGGTCATCGTGTCCCGGACCGCAAGAATCGCGGTAAGTCTGAAATCCTGTCCCGCCATTTAGGTCTCCTTCAATCTCTCCTGAATTCGGTTCCACTGCTCCACATAGAGCAGAAGCTCCGACAAAGGAAGCGCGAGCGCCTCATCAGGAGAGATCCTCCAGCCGTAGGCCACATCAAAAGCCAGATCGACTAGCCCTGAGACGTCGAGCCCGCCTGCTCCCCGAAAAAACTAATCAGCGCCCAGCAAATCGCCATGAAATCCCTTGGGCTGAGCTTCTCGACCTCAGAGGGCGAAATAGCCGCGAGGCGGGAGATGTAGTCCGCGCAAACGCTCGGGCGGGGCGCCGGCGTCAGATCCGCGCCAACCGTGAAGGGGAACCCGAGCCGCTTGATAAGCTTCGTGTCGAGCCTCTCTTCCTTGAGATCGAGCTCCGTGACTTCCTTGCCCGCAATCTCAATCGGCGTTGTCAGCGTGTAGATCATGCAAGTTCTCCTGCGGTGCCCTCAAAGCGCAACGCCACCGTACCGTCAATGGGCTTATAGGGAATGTCGCCCACCATGAATGCCTCCGAAAGCGTGTAAACCATGCCGTTCGCGCACTCTGCGGTAATCGTCATCGCCGTTGATTCCATCAGCTTGCTGACGGGGAAGCTCTCCGGGACGATGAACGTGCCCGCGACGTACGGGACCGCGACCGTCTCCTTGAAGCCGACGACGCCGGTGGTCGAGGCCATGGTCTCGCGCGTCACCGAGTTAAAGGGGAACTCAAGGTCCCCCTGAAGTTCGAGCTGTTCTCCGTCCACCTTGAAGTAGCAGGTGCCGGCTAGTCTCTTTCCCATTTCTTAGTCCTCCGCGTACTGAAGACGGAACTGATTGAGGACCGCAAAGATGCGGAGCTGATTGACGAGATCGGGCGGGAAGAGGACATCCAGCCGATTCGGATTGTCTGCATTCCTTTCTACAATCAGGTACTGCTTGAAGAGATCCGCATTCTCGACGATCCCCGAAAGCTCGAGCTGCCGATAGAGCGCCACCAGCTCGCCGCGGATCACCGAAGGCGTCACGATCGCCTGTCCGGCACCGTAGCGTGTCCCGTCGTTCGCGAGCTTGTGGCGCGCGTACTTGGTCGTGATGAGCGACTTCATGCGGCGAAGCACGTATGCAAGCGTGTGCATCGTTTCGCTGTCGAGATACGATGCGTCCGCGTCGCCGAAACTGTTGCGCTGATAGGTCGTCACCGCGCGCTCAATCATGACCGTGCCGGATGTCGTCGTAAGCGTCGCAATGCCGTTTTCAAGAAGCGTCTGCCTGTCGGTCGTGATAAAGCGGCTCTCGGAAGGAGCGGCCATCACGCCGGTGAGCACGCCCGTCTGCGTGGGCCGCGCGGGGTCGGCTGAAATGAACACCGACGTCCGGGCGAGATAGGCCGCGAGCACCTCTTCGATCGGGGTCGGAAGCTCCGGCTCAACCCCCACAATCGTGCAGTGCTGGTCGTTTCGGGCGTTGCCGAACGTCTTCAGCGCATTCACGTCGCCGCGCTTTGCCGTATATACGTGGCCGTAAATCTGCCGAAACGGCGACCAGCGGCCGGACGTGTCGTTCATCTCCGTCTGGAAGGCGTCAAGCACCGCGGCATCCGAATAGGGGACGCCGATGAAGTCATACTGCGCATCGCCCATCGCCTTCACTGCGGGGGCAATTTCGGGATCAGTCGTGCCGCCGGCCATGGCCGCAAGCACTACGCCAAGGCCCGCAGGCGTCTTTTCACCGTTAATCGGCCCGCGCAGATTGAGCGCGAGCAGAATACCGTTGCCAAGCGAGCCCTTGTTGCGCGCCGTGAGCGTGCAGACCGCAGCCGCAGCCGCCGCGGTAACCGGCAGGTCCTTCTCCCGCGAAATGGCGTCGGCAAGAGCCTGCGCGACAACACCGGCCTCCGCGCCTTCTGCTACGGAGACCTGCACGCGCGAACCGCCAATGTAGAAGCTCAGGGTACCGGCTTCAGTCGCCTTTCCGGAGAAAGTCACCTCTGCCGAGGCGGCTACGGAGTTCGTCACGTCAGCGAGCGGAATGCAAACAAGCTGGCCGAAGCTATCGACCGTGCGATAGGCGACCACCATACGGGCCAGCTGAGACCCGCGGCCGAAAAGCTGCTTGGCCATGGCCGCGGTAGACACCGTCACCGGCTTACCGGCTTCAGCTGTGCCCGTATCGAGCATTTGGCCGATCAGGAGGCTCTGAGTGCTCTCCGACGGCGTGAATGCCGCGGAATTGTCTACCTCGGCATAAAAAAGCGGCACTCGCACGCCGCTCGGGATGGTGTTGAAAGAAACACTCATAGGTTCACCTTCAAAGTTGCTTCAATTTGGTTGTCCGGCTGATTCTTCTTGGTCGACGGTTCAACACAGTCAACCCTGATGTCTGCGCCCTCGAGAGGTCCGAGCTCATCGAGGTCCACTCCCTGCCACGTATCGCTGAGATCGAGATAGGTCTCGAACGAGAACTCGAACTGGAAAGCGAGACGGGCATCGTCCAGGTAGATCACCTGCCCGCCCGAGTAGACGATTTCGCCGAACTCATCAGCCGGTTCCTGCCGCCAGCTGAGAAGGCCCCGGAAAATTTCGAGCTTCAGCCCTTCTATCGAGTCGAATGCTTTCTGGCCTCGCTCATCGCAGGCGTTGCTCACCAGAACGATCACGGCAAAGGTGTTCGTCACGGTCTGCTGGTAGGCCACCCGAGACTCGTTTCCGGAAGCTTCTTCAGCGAGCGGGACGACATAGGCCGCAGGCAGAGCCGGAGCCTCATCCTCCGTAAGTCCTGCCCACTCGGCCGCCCCCGCAAAGCGGTTCTCGAAAGACGGGCACCTCCTTCGAAGTGCGGCAATGATCGGATCAAGTCTCATATCAGCCCCGGTTTAATTGCATTAGCCAAGGCGTCCGCCATGGACCTCTTGAAGTCGGGGGCCGCCTGCTTTGCGGCATCCTCGATGAAGTTCCTGCGCGGAGCCGCCACCTTTTCGCCCGGGCGCTTCTTATGCCTGCGGGCCTGTGCTTCGGTTTCCGAATTCGGCCCGCGGTGACCATAGACCACAAAGGCCGGGTAGTAAACCGGCATCGCGCTCGTCTTTGATGGAGATACCATCGCCGCATACCCGGAACGAGAAAGCCGCACGCGGATCGATCTCTGCATGCGGCCTGTCTGCTTGCCCGGGTATTGCCCGGCCTCTGATACAGCTCTTCGAGCGATAAGCCTTCTCGCTATTTTGCGGACTTCGTTGCCCGCGGCTCGGAGTGGCTTCCTCAGCGCCCTCGGGTCATAGTCAATATTCCGGAATCCTCGGTCTACTTGCGCGCTTACCAGCATCCCCCTTCTCCTCTACGTCCATGACGGTGAAGCGGCGCTCACCGCCGGCATCCGCAACCCGCTTCACCCGATAAAGCACCCCATCGATCACCAGCTCGGTGACGCCGTACAGATCCTGCGGCCGTGTCCGCCCTTCATAGCTTCGGATGTAGACGCGGTGCGTCACTTCCGAATTCACCTGCTTCGTCCCGAAATACATCCCCGATCCGACTACGGCGAGCTTCCCCCACACTTCATCTTTTTCGACGGTCGTCTGCGAAAAGCCGTTCCTGTCGTCCGGCTTTGCCTCTCGTACGAGAATCTTCACGCGGCGATTGAGTTCGCCAATTTCCGGAAGGTCCATGATCAGGTCCACGTTCTAAAAGGGTCAAGCAGCGCGCTCACAAAAGGGAGCGGCGACAAAGCCCCCTCCGTCGCCGAAGTGCGGTGCTCGTAGTAATAGGCGACATGCACGAGAATCCACTGCCGGATAGCCGCCGGGACGGCTTCCGGAGAATCGCCGTAGCCCTCGGTACCCTCGCGCGTGACGAGTCCGCGCTGCAACTCATGCTCGGCCATCTGCGTACCGGCAAGGATGAGCGCGGAGATTAGATCGTCATCAGCCGTGCTCTCAACTCTCAGGTGAAGCTTGGCTTCGTCCAAAGTCACCGCAGGAAGAGCCGTCGAAACTTCCACGCTCATCCTCTATCTCCTTACTTTCCGGTAGTGCCGGCCACGGCCGGCAGCGCAAGATCGCCGCCGACAAGAGCAGACACGCGCTCAATGCCGAAGCCGAGACGACGCTCGGCACGGATCGTCACGAGGTTCTTCTGAACGTTGTCGACGTCCTGCTCGAACATTTCTACCGTCATGCCCTGGCGCGTCCAGAGCGTTGCGGCCTGCGTGAAATCGCCGACCATGAACTTGCCCTGCGGAATCGCCGGGGTCGTCCAGATCGGAAGGCCCCAAAGCGTCTTCGGAGCTACAGAAGCCGGGTGCCCGAGGTAGTAGTCGCCGGAGGCGTTCTTCTCCATGAGCATCTGCGACCAGTTCACCGGATTGAGCAGGATGATGTTCGGACGGAAGAACGCCTTTTCAACCTTGGTCTTCGCAAAGAGGATCAGATCAAAGAGTGTTGCGTTCTTCGCCGGAAGGTCGGCCGTCGTCGCGCCGTGGGGCGTGAAGTTTCCGGTGGTAAAGATGCCGGTGAGATTCTGATTCGTCCCGTCGCCGGAAATCAGCTGGTCTTCGACCACCAGATCAACGCCGTAGACAAGGCGCTGATTGATGTAGGCGACGAGAGCAGGGCCGTCCGCCATGAGCTGCTTCGAGACGCGGGCAAGGTGAGCGATCGTCTTGACCGTGCCCGTCACCGTTTCAAAAGACGTCGAGCCGAAGGGCTTCTGCGCGGCTTCAGCGACGAAGGCCGCGCCGTTCACAAAGCCGTCATCGCGCTCCTTCACGTATTCAAACGAGTTCGTCGAAATCGGAAGCGACGGGAAGAGGCCTTCAATCGTGAGCGGGCGGAAAGCGCCGGGCATGATGCCGGGGCGACGGTACGCCTGGATGATGCCGCCGGTCGGAGTCGTGATCGGGTTGAGCGCAGTCGTCTCAGATTTGGCAAAGGTCTCCGAAAGCTCGACGCGAGTTTTCTGCGTGGAGCCTGCGGCAAACGCCTTGAAGCCGTCGGCGGCAATGAACTGATCGCCCGCGGACTTTGCTTCCGGCTTTTCGCCCTGAACCTTCACGCCCTTCTGCTGAAGCTCGAGGATCTGATTCGCAAACTTCCTCTGCTGTTCGCCGAGCTCGTCCAGGCGCTCCTTGTTCGAAGCGGCGGTTTCAGACATCTTGCCTTCGATCTTGTCGAGGGCGTCCAGTACTTCTTTGAATTCCATCTTTTATTCTCCAATGGATTTTTCAAGCTTCCTGATCCGTTCAAGAAGCTCCGTGGTCGCCTTCTCCTCGTCGGCTTCAGACTCCCTCTGATCCTGGAAGAGCTTTCTGGCTTTTGCGACGAGAGCCGTCGCGGCAGACTTCGAAAAGCCGCCTGCATCCCGCAGGAAACCTTCGAGGTCTCTGATACTTTCGATTTCATCCAGGTCTTCAGACCTGACTTCCGTGATGCGGGCCGCGCCGTCCGCCGGGAAGCTCACTACAGAGATCTCAAAGAGGCGTCCGACGGACTTGATCACCCGGCCGCCTTCCTTCTTCTCATCCTGAGCGCCGCCGCGCATGCTGAAGCCGATGGAAAGGCCGTCGACCGTTCCATGCTTCAGGGCCGCGAGCACCGCGTCAGCCTGCGGGTTCCCGGGGGTAAGCTCGCCCTCAACACGCAGGCCCTTTTCGTCCTCTACGGCCGAGGTCCACTTCCCGATAGGAAGTCCCCACTGGTGGCCGTAAAACATTTTCGGCATCCCGTAGGCGGCAAGCGTCTTCGTGAACGCGCCCGGCATAACGGTATCGCCATAGGAATCATTGCCCCCGAACACCGAGGCATAGCCGCTGAACTTGCGGCTCTCGCCTTCGAACTTCAGGTCAATGTCCTTCAGTTGAATATTCTTGAATTCCTTCATTACTGCCTCACTGGCTCGCCATTTATCGGAGAAGACGCAGGCTCCACTGCCCCCAGCTTCCGCAGCGGCACGAGGTTGCTCTGCGCCGTGAGCTCATCCCCGCCTTCTACCGGCGGGAGGTTTTCCAGGCGCCTGATTTCGTTTCGCGTCATCGCCCCGTTCTGGCTCATCGTCGAGTAGAAGGCCGCTCTGCTCGCCGGGTCCGTCCGGAGAAGCCCATCCATCTTGAACTCGATCGTGATCGGTTCGTAGTTCTTCAGCCTTCGCTCAAGTACCTGCTCGAGCTGCTTGCAAAGCGGCCCGATCGTGAATTTGTGGAACCCCGAAACGATCTGCTCAATGCCGGAGCCCCATGTCGTCTGCCCCGTTGTTCCGACAAGTACGCCGGGCACCCCAAACCACCGGCAAATCTCTTCAATCGTGAAGCGCCGCGTCTCTAGGAGCTGTGCATCAGCGGGAGAAAGCGACATCTGGGAATACTTGAGTCCTCGGTCCGCAATGATCAGCCCGCCGCCGGACGAAGTCATGCTCATCTGAAAGCGCGTCATCAGCGCGGCAACCTGCTCCGCGCTCAGCTTTGAATCAGTCTGCAGCACGCCCGTTGGCTTCGAGCCCTTCCCATACAGCGAATTCGCGTTGTCCTGAGACCGGATAGCCTCATTGGTCGTGGCGCGCATAAAGTCCAGCTTCGAAAGCCCGAGGAACCCATTGCCGAGGCCTTTCCAATGAATGACGTTTTCGGGCGCAAGCGCCGTGATGTCGCCATCCTGGTAATAGACGTAAACCTCTCCGCCATCGACGACGGAAACCTCCATCTGGTCGGGAGACAGCGGGACCAGCGCAATCGGCTCCCCGGCGCTATCGCGCTCAATGAGCGCATAGGCATTCCCGCGAAGCATGCGATTGACAACCATCGCCGAAAGAAACTCCGACGGTGTCATCCACCGATTCGGGCTTTCGTGCAGCAACAGCCACAGCCGGCTCATCTTGTCCGGCACCCGCACCCCGCCCTTGTCCCGGTAGACGTAGAGCGGAAGCGTCGAGATCGTCTGCGCGAGAATCTCTACGCACGCAAAGACCGCCGAAATCTGCAGCGCCGCATCGGGCGGCGTTAGCTTCGTCTGGTCAATGATCGGCGCCAGCGGCAGGCCAAGCTGCTGCCCGGACGCGGTGCCGAGCGGCCCTCCCCACCCGGTCACCCAGCTGACAAGTCGCCTTACAAACATTCATCACCACTCAAAGAAAGTTTCCTGACCCGACTCCACAAAACCCTTGAAGTCGTCGTTATCGTCGGCGAGCGCATTTCCCATCGCCATGATGAGCGCAATCACGCCGTCGATCTTTTGCTCGTACCTTTCCTTCCGCGGAAAGATGTTGTCCTTCGCGTCCAGCTTGGCCACGACGTTCCCCATCATCCACGTCAGAATCGGGTTGCCGTCATGCAAAAGCCGGCGGTCCAGTACCAGCGCCTCCACGCTTTTCATCGGGTCGCTCATGTTCTGTACCGTCATGCGGCACTCGACCATGGGCGCGTCATCCTCAGAAAGCGTCGTCGCCATTTGCGTCGCTTGCCATGGGTCATAAACCACGGCTTCGACATTAAATCTGCTGAGGTCTTCCCTCAGATCCTCTTCGACGACGTTCAGATCCGTCATCGCGCCGGGAGTGACATGGAGAAGGCCTTCTTCGGCCCATCCGGAATACTGAGAGTTGACAGCGTTTTCTACCGCTATCTCCGGAAGGTAGAAGTCACAGAAAATCGCGTACCTGGTAGGGCCGTCAGTTTCGATCGGAAAAACTTTGACCTTAGCGGTCATGTCGTTCTTCGAGCCTAAGTCAAGCCCGATGATGCATCGCTCGCCCTCAAAGTCCTCTAGCCGCAGGCTGTGGTCTTCACACTGCGCCCACGCTCCCATATCCATCCACGCGTTCGACGCCGAACACCAGATATCAAGGTGCTTCGTCTTGAAGTTGTTGATAGCTGATGGCAGCGCCTTCGCTTTTGCGAGAAGCGACAAAATCATTTCCGGACGAACGCTCACGCCCCAATTCGGATTTGCCTTCTCCAACGCCTCAAGCGTAGTCCAGTTGTCTTCCTCGTCCGCCGTGTAGATGATCGCGAACTGCGTCTCGTCTACCGCCTGGCGCTCGAGCACCCGCGTGCTCATCGTTCGGACTTCGTAGCAAATGCCCGATGTATCGAACCCCGCGGTGGTGATGCACCACAGAAGCGAGCTCCGACGCTTGCCGAGAGACGTTTCAACCACGTCATAGACCGCTCTGGTCTTATGCGCATGGAGCTCGTCAACGACCGCCAGATGCGTATTCAAGCCGTCGAGCGTAGAGCCTTCTGCGGACTTCGCCTGAAACGTGCTCCCCGTGCTCGGCACATAAAGCGCATTAGCGAGGACCTCAAGGCCGAATCGTTTCCTCAGCGGCAGATTCGTCTCGGCCATGCGCTTCGCGTCCCCGAAGACGATCTTCGCCTGATCGCGCGTCGTCGCAAAGGAATAGACCTCCGCGCCGGGTTCGTTATCCGCTACAAGGCAGTAGAGCGCTACGCCGCTCGACAGACAGCTTTTGCCGTTCCCGCGCGCGACCTCAATGTAGACGCGCCGAAACCTCCGGCCGCCGTCCTCTCTGCGCCTCCAACCGAATGCCGTCGTCAGGATGAACACCTGCCACGGCTCGAGCTTGATGCGCTGTCCGGCGAGTTCCCCTTTCGTATGGGTCAGGAGTTCAATAAAGCGACACGCCCTTGATGCCGCCTCCGGGTCCCATACGAAAGGCCCGTCCTCTTTCCATCGCTTTAAGTCATCGCGCTGCCTCTGGCACGCCAGCTTGACCCACTTGCATGCGAGCTGACTTCCGTCAAGCACGCGCGCCGCGTAGTCCGCCGCGATAGCACAGTAATCGCGAGTCTTCTTTGCAGTCATATGCGTCTGCCTCCGTGAGATGATTGAGGCGTCTCTCTTCCACAAGCCAACCCACGGAGGGTAAAAATGAACTCAGAGCCTCAAACTAAATTCATGCACGAGGAAGCTACGAAGATCATTGAGGCGGCGATCGGCGCCGGCCTCATAAATCTCCCGTTCCTTGCGCAGTGCCGCGCCGAAAGCTTCAACAAGCTCATCGACGCTCAGCTCCCGGACCCCGGCGATATCAGCCGAAGCTCCAGACTTGAGCGGACCTTTGAGGCCGAGCGGGAGATTCTCGCTCGCGACCTGACTGCCGCCGCGCGACGCGATGCCCTCTACCTGCGGCATTTCTTCGCCGCCCTTCAGGGTATCGAGCTCCGGGAGTGACCCGCCGCTAAGGCGATCTTGGAGCGTCTCCACTTCTTTGCGCAGATCCCAAATGAAGTAAAGGCACACCAGGATCGCGATGCTTGCCCCGATGTCCCCCGCAAGATGAAGCCATTCCATATCCATCATTTCTCCAAGAAGAGCCCAAACATCTCCCGCCATGTCCCTTCGCAGGGGACCATCAGGGCGAGAAAAACAAAAATCAGCGTCAGCTGCAGACAGCTCCAGCCTTTCCGGATGAAGAACTTCCGGCGGGGCGGGGACATCAGCGGGTGAAAGCTCGCTGCGAGGATGCAGCCTGTTCCAAGGCCGGCGAACACCCCACTACCGAAACACGCAACACGGTGAATCCCGCCGAGCAGTGCGCTCAGATAAATCAGCAGCTCCGTCATCTTCGATCCTTAAAAGTCTTCGAAGTCATCCTTCTCTTCCTCTTCCGCTTGAGCGGGTCTCACACGCGCGCGCGAGGCAGGCGTAAACCCCAGCTCTCGCTCACACGCCGCAAGGACCCCCTGCACGGCGACCAGACTCTTCACGTTCGGATGCTGCTTAAGCTCCGTCGATCCATCCATCTTCATGACCGTGATCGTCGTCCCGTCGTGGTCTACCGCCTTCGCGAGCTTTCGATAGAGCGCATAGTTCCTCGCCCACCGCTCCAGCACCGTGAAGTCCGTAGCGACGAGCAGGCCTTTCGGCGCATACTCGATCGCAATCTTCCACGCCGCCCGCGCCTCTTTCGTCAGCCCAACCGGCGGGGTCGGCGCCAGCTCAGGCGTCGTCGTCGCGGCCAGTTTTTCAAGCGAACGGCAGGGCTGAAGAGTGCCCTGGGCGGCCTTTACCGAATCCGGTTTTCTGGGTCTTCCGCCGGGCATTGAAATTCCTCAAATTTTGCACGCGTAAAAATCTAGGTAGGGGCGCGGTCTTGAATACGTGCGTAATCAACTTTCGACCCGCCTACCCCCGTCAGCGGCGTTTACGTGCCCGCGCTGCCGAACACTCGCGCAAATGTTTCGCCAAAGCTTCAGGTTGATCGTTTTCTTGGGCGCCTTAACGCATAGCGTTCCCAAAACCGCCATCCTCCGCGGCCGTCTTCCGGCTGTGGCAGGCGTGGCAAAGTGCCTGCAAGTTCTCTTCATCCCACATAAGATCTTCATCGCCCTTGTGCGGTCTGATGTGGTCAACGTCCGTAGCGGGCACCGCGCGCCCCTGCTTCAGACACTCCTCGCAAAGAGGGTGTTCTGAAAGAAAGCGCTCGCGAAGTCTCCTCCAACGAGCGCCATAGCCTCTAGCCGCCGACGAACCTTTCTTTTCGAAGCGCCGTTCCCAGCGCTCCCGCTTCTGCAGCTCTTCCCGCTTTGATCCTGCTTCCTTGTGCTTCTCGCAGTACTTCTCGCCGCGAGCTACTGGACGCCGACAGCCGGGATATGAGCAGAGAGACAGCAGCGGCATCAAATCCCCTTTGCAATAGATGACAGAACAGTCTTAATCAGCTCGATCGTGATCGGGATGGAAAGGCTGAAAGCTTTTTCCTTGACAGCCGCCCAAACCGTCTTAGACCGCAAAGCGGCCAGCAGGTCATGCCCTTCCATGGTGAGGCGCGGATACTCGATGTCGTAATACCACGGTGGAGGCGCCGGCTTCGTTCGCACCTTCACGCCTTGAACGAGTCCGGCTTCAATCAGCATGAGCAGATGCTCGTAGTACCGGTTCTCTGCCTCATGGGCGGCCACAGCCTCCGGGTCAGTCGTTGGAAGCTGTGAAGCAATGGTGAGGTTGTCGTCAAGCTTCTTCAGCTTTTCTTCTAACCGATCGCGCTCGATGTCCTCAAGGACTTCGCGCACATCGCCCCAATTTCTGACCATACCTTCCTCTCAAAGAGAAAGGGCCTCTCCGGAGAGAAGCCCTTGTGCTTTGGAACAGGAACCAGTGAAGCAAAGTGAAAAGCTGGTTCCGTCCCTGATTTGATTTTACGCGATCGACAGCTGAAGCCTGTGGCCGAGTGACCGAAGAATGGTCTCAATCCGATCGATCTTCGTTGGATGGTGAATGTCGAGAATCCTCGTCACTTCAGGAAGCTTCAATTCTGCCTTCTTAGCGAGTTCGGCGCGAGAAACACCATCGCGCGCCATCGCATTTGAAAGCAGAATTTTTGCAACCTGATTTGCGCTCAGACGAACAACATATTCACCGGGGAGCGCAGGCGACGCCTCCGGAATAAGTTCTCCATCTTTAATACGGAACTCGACACAATCCTCGACGGCATAACGGGCCCAATTTTCAAGAGGCTCGCCATCTACGGAATATGACAGAAGTTCGGGCAGATCCCGGCAACGAACAATCTCAGTGCCGTCCTCAAGCTTTTCAAAGCGGCATGGAAAATCGAAATTTGACATTTGTCAGACATACGATCATGCGGCAAGCCCCGCCGGCTAAGGCGGGGTGTGTTTTATTTCTTAGAGACTTCCTTCAGGCCAAGATCGCGAATGATGTCCTTGCGGATATTTTCATTCATCTCTGCGCCAGGGTGTCGAGGCATGGTTTGCGTTTTTGGGTTCCCCGGGACTCTCAGGCGAAGGTGCCTGGTTCCGTGGGTGACCTCAACGCCTCTCGACTTAAGCCACCGAAGAAATTCACTTTGCTTCATGATCTCCTCTATTAGTTGAACACGTGAATATTCTACCATGAGGTTAGCATTTTTGCAAATGTTATGCATTTCTACACTACTTGTTCCGGCATCAAAAAAGCCCGGTCATCTCTGATCGGGCTTGTGTTCCTTCCGGGTACGGCAAAGATCCCAACCGGGATCATTGTCTCGCGTACGTAGAAGTAGCGGTGTTCAAACTGTGACGTCATTATACATCGGATTCGTCGAAATTTGTCTCGACGATTCGCTGAAACTTTCTGACGATGGCTTCGAACTGCTTCAGGAAGAAGCGATAGCCCACGCGGATGCGGCGGGCGCAGGTCATATCGGAGAGCCCGAGGCCGTATTTGAGACGGAGAGCTTTCTTCTCCTGCGGGGTCATCCACGGGCCTGCATAGGCGGCGCATAGCTTTTCGGCGTCCCGCACGTCGATGGCCGTTGCTCCGGGCGCACCCTGGCTCTCGGCTTCTGCGGGCGCATTGGGGCCATAGAGGCGGAGCGCGGCCATTGCCTGATAGGTGGCCGAGATTCCGGCGGGCCCGTTGCCGCCTCGGATGTATCGCGTCCAGTTGGCAAGGCGGCGTTCGAAGTATGGGTCGATCATTCGAGCTCTTCGATGTAGACGGTGACGGAAGGGAATTCGGCATATGTCTTCTTGGCCGGGCGCTCGCTGCCCTGCAGACATGCTGCGCGGCGCTTCTGAGAGTACGAATCTGGCACGAGGAAAGCGGCCAGGATTGAGACCTTGACGGCTCCGCGAAAAATGTCTTTGTTGCACATGGCGTACTTGCCGTAGACCGATACGCGGGCTTCGTAGCGGCGGGTAGCGTCCGGCGTGTAGGCGTGCCCGGTTCGAGAGAAGCGCGGGCGTGCCTTGCCTTGTGGTGTGCCGGGGATAGTGAGCTTAACCACGGATCTTCCTCAACTCACGCTGATAGCTCTCCGAGGATGTAAAGCCTGCGGGAGACCATGCCTTGATCTGGTCGAGCTTGAAAGTGAGCCCGTAGAGATCGGAGAAGACGGTGAAGCCTCGACGTTCGCCGTAGAAGCGATCCCAGGCCCCTTCTTTTAGGACGAAGAAGAGCGCGGCACCTTCAGGCGGATAGGTGGAGATGTCGTCGATGTCCACCTCAGTGAAAGTGAAAGGCGGGCGCTTCGGCGTGTGTTCCTTGGAAGGCGGATCGATGGGCATGAGACGGGAGACTTTCTTGAGCGTCATTTTTTGTCCTTTGCTTGTTTGGCTTTGAGTTGCTTATCGATGCGCCATTTGTCGAAGGCGGCGCGAAGAATCTTGACGGTCTTAATCCGGCGTGCTATGCGGTCGGCATCGGGCTCGGGCTCGAAGTGCTCGCAGTAGTCCACGGACTCGACGGAGCGAAATCGCTTGTATCCGCTGATCTCCCCGGGGAGAGAGCAGTAGACGAGGCCTCTGGCGAGCATCCCCCACTGGCCTCTGTGGAGGCGAAGCGGATCGCCTTTCGGCAGCGGCTCAAGCGGTCCGCAGTTGCGGCAGCGGAGGCATTCAGCCATTGCCATGCCTCCGCTCGATGATGGTTTCCTCCTTCGGTTGTTCTGACGGCTTGAAGCGCTTTTTGTGGCCGCGTTCACCGAAGCGGCTGAAAAGTTCCGGAGGCGCTTTGCGCGGAGCGGCCTGAAAGACGTTGAGAAGCTTCATGCGGTGCACGATGTAGTCGGCAATGTCCTTTTCGAGTTCCGGGCAGATGACGCGGAGCAGGCCGTAGTCGGAATGTTCGCGTAGGTAGATGCGGCAAAGGGCTTCCCTTTCTTCTGGCGTCGCACCGTACTTGAAGAGCGTGCCGATGATCTGGCGGCGCGTGATGTAGGTCGGGCCGGTGCGGGAAGTCTTGACGCCGGAGGCGAAAGCTCCGGATATAGCTCCCCCGCACATGCCGAGGTGATCGGCGATGCCGCGAAGGGAGAAGCCGAGGCGCTTGACGACGGTATGGACGAGGGCCTCGAAGGCGGTGAATTCTCGAACGCGGCGCATCAGAACACCTCCTCAGGCTTCAGGTTCGCAGCCGACTCTTTCACGCGGTAGTCGCTCCACATGCAAGCGATGGGGAAGAAGAGTTGATCGATGCGGGAAGCGAGAGCACTCCCCAGAACGTCTTTCAGCTTGTCGATTTGGAGATTCGTGATGAGGATGGACGGATATCCGTTACGGGCTCTTGCGTCGATGACTTCCTGCAATTTGTTCGCCTCAAAAGGTGTAAGGGCGGAGCGCCCGATCTCATCGAGGATGAGACAGGAGACGCATCCGAGCTGTCGGATCATCTTGACCTCAGACACTCCAGTAGCACCCCGGAAGATTGTGAAGAAGGTCGAGGCGCGCATGTAGACGGGCTCGATGCCCTCGGCCTTCAGGTGGTAATAGATCGACGAGGCGAGATGGGTCTTTCCGGTCCCGGTGCGCCCGCAAAGAGCGATGCCGAGGCGCGAGCGTTCTTTCGGCTGCGTGACGACGCGGGTCACAAGGCCCTCGGCGAAGCGACGGCAGATCTTGAGGACGCGAGTGGCTTCAGCGCATGTCGGGGCGTAGTCGTCGAAGGAGTGTTCATCGGCGCAGGTCGGAACGTCCGTCTGCAGCGCGTCTGCGAATCTGGTGAAGGCGACGGAGAAGAGATACCGGCGCTCATTGGCCTGTTCCTCAAACGATGGTTGACGCTTCTCCGGCGCTTTCGGCTGAGGATTCTCTTTCGCGAGAGCCTTCATCTTTTCGGCCAACTCGATGATGTCGGTCAGGGTTCCGATAGTGCAGAAGGTTGTTCCTGCCACCGCGCGGGTGAAGCTTCGGTTCGGTGATGTATTCGTCATGTTTTTCTTCATGCGTAGTGCGCAGTATCGAAGTTGTCCCAGTCGTCGTTAGATGGAAGTTGGTACTCAGCCTTAGAGGCGTTCTTCTGCTCGAGCTTCTCGCGTCTGTACCACTCAGCCTTGAAGCCCTGCCAACCACGCTCACAGCAAATCGAGAGCGCTTCGTTAAGGGTGATGCCTGCCTTGTCTGCCTCCCGCTGGATGCCCTTCAGCGCGGTCTCGGTGATGGGAGCGCGGCGCTTGTTGCGTAATGCGCAGAAGTCGGCCCAAACCTGTTCGGAAACTCCGTCCGGCTTCGCGACTGAGGTGCGCTTTCTCCTTGGCTTTTCCTTCGGCTCATCGTTGGGTTTTGAACCCACGTCGATCTGAGCTTCGCGCTGCGCTTCGTCGAAAAGAGACTGGTCGAAGTCGTCCGGATAGGGAGCGCCGGAAGGCGCGCACATAACCTCTCGTTCTTTCTTGTTCTCTTCTAGTTCTTTCTGTTTTATGCCCCCACGGTGGGGGTGACCCCTGTCCACGGTGGGGGTGACCCCTTGGACGTTTTGGGGGTGACCCCCGTCCACGGCGGGGGTAACGTCCGTTTTGGGGGTAACGCCCGAAATGTTGGTAACCCCCACAGGGTTCGAATCGCCGGGAATGAAGCCAACTAAGACATACGAGTTCTGCCAACCACCTTCCTGCCCGGTGGCCGTCTGCCGCGTATAGGGAACGCGCTTGGACTCGATGAAGCCAAGAGTGCGCAGGCGTGCCAGAGCCCTTTCAACCCGTTTGACGGTGCACCGGTCGTCCTCCGAGCTGAAGTATTCAGCGATCTTTTCTCGCAGTGGAAAGCAACGGCCCGTGCGGTCGTTCATGCAGTCCGCGAGGTACGCAAGAACCGCCTGAGCGAACCCGCCAGCGCGTCGATTATCCTTGACGAAGTTCATGGCACGAATACCCATAGCCAACCTCCCGTCAAAGGGAGCGAACTTCTTTCGTGTGCATGATCGGCATTTCGCGAAAACGTTCGCGAAGGTACTGAAGCCGAGCTTTGGGGATGCCGCATCGCCTCCACTGGGCAACTGCAGCGGTCGAAATCTCGCACACCTTGCTCACAGCCGTCACGCCGCCGAGTGCGTCAATCACGGTTGATGACGCGGGCGCTGAGAGCCGAGGGGGCTTGCTCCGTGAAGTGTTCTTCATTTTCCTAAGTCCAAGAATGTTATTTCTTAGCGTTAATGCTAAGTGTACTTAATTTTATACCTTAGCGGAGGAAAATGGGCAAGTTGCTAATCTGGCTTAGAGGAGGACTCATCATGAGTGAAAGCGACAATTCAAGGGCACTCGCAGAACGCCTTGTAGCGTCTTTGGATCGATCAAAGGGCAAGACACAAGCCGCGCTTGCCAGATACTGCGGCGTGTCTACTGCGGCCGTTGCGCAATGGGTCAAGAGCGGATTCATCACTGAAAAGAATCTCGAGCGCGCAGCGTCCTTTCTTAATGTCGATCCCTACTGGCTGAAAACGGGCGAGAACGTTCGAAGCATCCACCCTGACGACGAGCCAATTCCTGACGGCTATTCCGCCATCCCGGCCTATGCGCTGACAGTTGGCGCGAACAACGACTATGAAGCACAGCCGACATGGGAAGAAATCCACAGCACAAAACCCGTGATCCTTCCGGACGAACTCTTCCAGAAGTACCAAGTACTGCCCTCACAGTGCAAGCAAGTGATTGTCAGCGGCAACAGCATGGAGCCCTTCCTTTTTGACGGCGATAGCGTCGTCTTCCATGAGTTCCCTGATCCCCGCCCAGGTTCCACCCCAATCGTAGACGGGAAAATCTACGTGATCGGGATCAATGGCGCGTGGCGAATCAAGCGCTTGTCCAGAATCCGCAAGGGATTCATGGTCATGTCAGACAACCCGGCCTATCAACCAGAGGCATACACGGGCGACGACTGCGATCAACTGCGCGTCTATGGCCGCGTGATCTACGTGTCGCGAGACGACCTCTAAAACTAAGCGTACTTAGCTATCCTTGATTCATATCAAATCAGAGAGCTAAGTAACGCTTGCCAATAATGCTAAGCGTGCTTAATATTGAGGATAGTGAATCGCTAAGCACGATTTACGCCTCCACCCCCGCCCGAAAGGCGAAGAGGTGCACCGGATGATGATTAGTCAGACGGGCGAAGGAAAGCCTTCAAGGCGCGGAGCTAGTACCTCCCGCCGAGCGGACAAAAACGCACACGGGCAGACCTGAGCAGCGAATCTCTCTGTCCGGGAGTTGGTTCAGACCATCGGGCAGAGAGAAAGGCCAATTGAAGCGCTTTCTTTTGAGAGCGCTTCTGTGGGCCTTTTACGGAGAGATTAATGAACGATTGCCACGACAGCGACTGTGCAGTAAACAACGAACCGGCATATCCTGCCGGGCGTTGCAACTGCGGCCTAGAAGCTAAACGTGAGGGCCGATGGTTGACATGGCTTTATCAGCGGGGTTGTACCAAGGTCGCTCGCCTGAGAACGATTCTTGGATCATGGCTATTCCGCCGATTTTGTCTAGCGAAAACAAATGCCAGCCGGGTACGGTACCTGATTTGCTACCGCCTTTTGTTTGGTAGCCACGCAATGCAGGCCGCCCTGCGGTGGTGGTGCCGAGCAAGAAAGGCTCAACGACGCGCAGGAATCCATCGTATGTGAATGTCACCACCCGGCGCTCCTCAATCGCTTGAGCAAGCACGTCATAAACACTCATGTTTTCTCCTCTGAGGTAGTTGAACAAAGTCGCACTGTGAGAGCCGCGACAAGTTCAGCTTACCCCAGAGGGAGATTCCAACTTCAGCCTGTTCGCAAGAGTGGTCTGAGGTTGACTTTTCGTATAATGGATTGCAGAGACACACGGGGACACGACGTGACACTTACTGACAATCAAAAACGCGCTCTAGTGAAAAGGATCGCCGACATCTATGAGAAAGTAGGTGTTGCAGGTCTGGCCTTAGGGCTTTTCCAGTACAACTTCCAAGGGGCGTTGATTGGACTGGGGTTCTTGACGGTCAGCCTCTTACTCACATACCTTTTGGAGCGATGAACATGGACTTATGGACGCTAGTAGCCATCTTCGGCGTAATCGGTGCGGCATTCGCCCTGTACCTACTTCGCGGTCTTCCCCCGAAGCATCGTCACTAACCGCTGACGCGAACAATCAGGCCCTCGCCCCGAAAGGAGCGGGGGCTTTTTCATGCTCTCTCCGGAGAGCCCAGATTCAAGCCGCTTCTAGTTTTGTCAACTTGTTGGTTGGATGGCATGCCGGGAGGCGGCTTGAACCTGAATTTTGACATCGCTTGCAGATTCGGGCATACTGCGCTCAGGTGCTCAAAACACCTGTAAAGCGGATTCCGCCCTGTCAGTCATGCGGATTTTTTTGTATCTGTAGCCCTATGGGCGCGGATAGCTCAGCTCATGGCTGAGCGTGAGGCTAATAAAAAACCCGAAAGGGAAATATGCCCGCCGCCTTTACACGGTTTTGAGCGCTTGGCCGCCCTCTCAAAAGGGGCGATTAATCAAATATGTAAAGGAGTTCACAATGGCTCAGAACATTGTTCAAAATGCCTTCCGTGTGGTTGAAGGCCGTGCGGTTACGTCCAGCTTCAAAGTTGCAGAATACTTTGGCAAAAAGCACAGCGACGTAGTTCGCGCGGTAGATGACCTGATTGCAAAAAATCAAGAACTTCAAGTATTACGCAATTTTGCGCGATACTCAGAAACAGTCAGTCTGAACGACAAGGGTGCTACTCGAAAGGTTCCTGCGTACTGGATGGATCGCAAGGGCTTCTGTCTATTGGCTATGGGCTTCACCGGTGCTAAGGCGCTCGAATTCAAGTGTGCTTTCTACGATGAGTTCGAGCGGATGGAACAGGCGCTGAAGAATCCACCCGCTCCGGCATATATCACCGACGCACAGCAACGCGAAATCCAAAGAGCAGTAGGCCGCCGCTCCGAAGGCTACGGGATCAACTATCAAACGATTTACTCGGCGCTGAAAAATCATTTCAACGTCCCCAGCTACAAGCAGATTCTCGAAAAAGACTTCGAGGCCGCAATCTCCTTCATCCAGTCAGTCAAAATCATGACGCGTGAAGAATGCATCGAGCATGAAAAGGCTCAGATGAAGCGCATCGAGGCTGCCACTTATCACGACGAGCCGATCCCGCCGAAGGTCTACACCGTGAGAGCCGACTTCATGGAGAAGCTTCTTTCTCTCGTCTATACGTGGAGATACCTGCACCGAGCAAACCTTGAACGCTACGTCGAATTCCTGCGGAGCGTCGATTCGCCATACGCTGCATCCATGTGGGAAGCCGTTCACGACTTCAACTGGCTGAGCCTTGAAGCCTCTCTCGACAAGATCGGATACAGCGTCAAGGAGCTTCCTTGCTACAAACACTGGCTGAGCCTGTCTCTTATACACATCTCCGAGCCCACGAGACGGCGCTACATCTCGTATG
>OWIL01000677.1_pt1 | contig 20386 bp, 10 predicted proteins | sample 1732871 | NCBI WGS metagenome assembly OWIL01 (sample SAMN05065763, study PRJEB22554) | human gut metagenome | biome: ENVO:2100002; feature: ENVO:00000062; material: ENVO:00002003 | host: Homo sapiens | place: USA
ACACCTATTAAGTCGTCGGCAGCGTCAGATGTGTATAAGAGACAGTATATAGAAGCGCTTAATAATATTTGTAAAAAGATGAAAGAGAATAGTAGTATATGGGACTTGCTTGCTAAAAGAACTGATCATTCTTTAAGTAAAGAGGAAGCAGAGGCACTGGAGCAGATGTTAAAAGAAGATACTTCTTTGCAGCGTGCTTCTCAGCTGGTGGATGACTCATTGGTGAATATGGATACACGGCAAGTGGAAGAAGTAATGAACCGTACTTGGAGCAAGGTAGAATCCGGTATGAAAGCAAACAGAAAGCCACGATTGAAGTTGATTATCCGTCGTTGTGCCGTGGCAGCCAGTATTGCTGTCCTATGTGTGTTGGGGGGTGTATTGGGTTATCAGCTTTGGGCTAAACCGGATATGCTGATTGTGATGAACCAAGGAAAAGAAGCCTTGCTGTTCACGCTTCCCGATAACTCTAAGGTTTGGCTGGGGGGTGGTTCGAGCTTGAAATACCCTGATAAGTTATCTGCACGTAATCGGGAAGTGTACTTGGACGGTGAAGCCTTCTTTGATGTGAAAAAAGACAATGGAAGAACATTTCAGGTCGTTACGGAGCTTGTAGAAGTAAAGGTGCTCGGAACCCGTTTTGACGTAAGAGTATCGGAAGAGGATAATATGGCAGAAGTAGTCTTGGAATCCGGTTCGGTAAAGTTGAACGAGCGCAACAAGGCAGAAGACGGAGTAATCTTACGACCCGGGGAAATGGGGCGTGTCAGCCGGCAATCCGGTATTGAGGTCCGCCATGTCGACCTTCAACTCTATACTACGTGGAAAGATAAATATATGAATATTGAATCTCAAAAAATGGAAAATGTAATGTTTATGTTGAGTAAACGTTATCATACGGAGATTCGTATTGAAGGTGAGGAATTGAAAGCAGAAATATTCTCAGGGCGTTTTGACATAGACCAATCTCTGGAGAATATTTTTGAGACGATTGATTTGATTACTCCCATTCATTATCAACAGCAACCGGATGGAACCTATTTGGTGACTCCGAAATAAAAAAAAGAAATAGGCAGCCTAATATTATGATAAACTAAAAAATGCTAATCCTAAAAAGAAAGATGATGAACACAACTTGAAAAAGAAAAAGGATCGGAAAATTCCCGTTTTCCAATCCTATCCAGATTAAAATTAACTCTACCAATTATTAATTTTAAATTGCAAATTTATGAAAAATATTTCAATCCCAAAGGGAATGAGAGGTTTTATTTTACCTCTATCCTTTTTGGGGAAGCTAAGACTTTGTACCTGGCAAATATTATTTCTACTGTTTTTTATATCGCTCCAGGCGCAGGCACAACAATCAGATTTGTTGACTCTGAATATGAAAAATGTTACGCTGAAACAGTTTGTAGAAGCGGTTCAGACCCAGAGTGGTTATTCATTTCTTTACAAAGATAATCAACTTAAAACGAATCAGCGAATCACTGTATCCGTTAATAAACAATCAATTAATGTTGCTTTAGAACAGGCTTTTAAGGGAAAAGGAATTTCTTGGAAAATTCAGGGCAAACAGATTCTTTTGTTTCCGGCAAAAGAGGAACAGTCTGTCAATACAAAAAAGTCACGTACCATCAAAGGTAATGTCACCACTACTACCGGTGAGTCGATTCCGGGGGCGAGCGTAAAATTGGCAAATGCTACTACTGGTGTAATTACTGATATTGATGGATTTTACATGATAACAGTTCCTGATAATCAGTCAGAATTGGAATTCCGTTTTATGGGATATGAACCCAGGAATATCAAAGTGGGCAATCAGACTACTATTAATGTCTCTTTGGAAGAAGCTACTTCCAGTTTGGAAGAGGTAGTGGTTGTGGCATACGGTGCTCAGAAGAAAGTGACGATGACCGGATCGGTAGCTTCGGTGAATATAGGAAGCCTGAAAACTCCAGTTGCCAATCTTAGCAATGCTTTGCAAGGTAAGGTTGCAGGTATTATTTCCGTACAGTCCAGTGGTGAACCGGGATATGATAACTCGACCTTTACAATTCGTGGAATCGGTACTTTCACGGGAAATACATCTCCATTGGTAATTGTAGACGGTGTGCAGCGTGACGATGTGAACTCCACTTATGGAGGTGCTTACAACAATATTGACCCGGAAGATATCGTTAGCATCTCTCTCTTGAAAGATGCTTCTGCTACTGCTGTATATGGTGCGAAAGGTGCTAACGGTGTGATGATTATTACTACTAAACGCGGGTCGGTAGGTAAGCCTAAAATCTCCATAAAGGCAGAAACGGGTTTTACCAACTTCACTAAAGTTCCGGAGATGTTGAGTGGTGTTGATTATATGATGTTATATAATGAAAGTCGTCGAAATTCGGGATTGAGTGAGGTATATTCCCGTGAACAGATATTAAAAACCGAGAGCGGACTGGATCCTTACTTATATCCGAATGTGGATTGGATCGATAAGATTTATAAGAATGTTTCATCTGTATCTAATGTCAACCTGAATATTAGTGGTGGTAGCGACTTGGTTCGATACTACTTGTCCGCTTCTTTCTATAACCAGGGAGGACAATATAATGTAAAGAAGGAAAACGGGTATGACCCGAACCTGAATTATAAGCGTTATGATTTCCGTAGTAACGTAGACGTGAACATTACAAAAACTACTTTATTACAGATGAACCTGTCGGCTATTATGACAGATTCGCGTTATCCGGGTATCGCTTCTAACAAACTATGGTATGAAGCTTTCTCAACTTCACCGGTTGCTTTTCCTGTTCGCTATCCGGACGGGCGTTGGGCAGGTCCTCCGGCCAATGCTGGTTCCAATCCGATGAACGAAGTGCAGAACAGCGGGTACACTGATACTTTCCGTCCGGCTTTGCAATCGGTATTTACCGTCAACCAAAAATTAGATTTCATAACCAAAGGACTTTCGGCTTATGCTCGTTTCTCTTTTGACAGTTATAGTGAGTTCAATAATAAGCGTACCGGAGGGGTAGACTTATGGTATACCAACCAGCGTGACGGAAACGGAGAACTAGTCTTTGGTAAACCGATCAAGGAAGGTTCTGATGAACTTTATTATGAACATAGCGATACGGGAGAAAGAGTTATTTATACTGAAGCCAATATCTCATATGATCGCACTTTCGGTCATCATAACGTAAATGGAATGGTGCTTTATAATATGCGTAACCGTATGATTGCTACTGCCGGAAGTGCCATTGCTTCTATTCCATATCGTAATCAGGCGATTGCTGCCCGTTTCGGCTACGGATATAAAGAACGCTATTTAGCAGAGGTGAACGGTTCTTACACCGGTTCGGAGAACTTTGCTCCCGGACATCGTTTCGGTTTCTTCCCGGCTGCTTCTGTGGGTTGGGTCATTTCAAACGAACCGTTTTTCAAGAATATGACTCGTACGGTAGACTTGTTGAAATTGCGTGCTTCTTATGGTATCGTAGGTAATGATAACATTGGTGGTACAGGAGACCGTTTTGCTTATTTTACTCAGTTCGGAAGCGGAAACAGCTATGGATTCGGACCGAACGGAAATCTCGTATACGGTATTAGAGAGACGCTGCTGGGGTCGGACAAACTGACTTGGGAGAAATCTTATAAGACAAATATTGGTTTGGAAATGATGCTTTGGGGTAAATTGAACTTGACATTGGATTATTATTGGGAAAGACGTAAGGATATTCTGATTCAACGTTCTTCTTTGCCGAGCATGGCAGGCTTTGACGCCTCTATCTATGCCAATATGGGTGAAATGGATAATAAAGGAGTAGATGCGAATTTGGAATACCAGACCCGTATCGGTAACAAAGTAGGGTTGCGTTTATTTGGTAATCTGACTTATAGCAAGAATAAGATTGTGTTCCGTGACGAACCGGCTATGCAATACGCTTATCAAAAGAGTGAAGGTACCCGTTATGGCGAGTTCTATGGATATATAGCCGAAGGTTATTTCCAGAGTGAGGAAGAAATCAAAAAGAGTCCGAGACAGATGCGTGAACTGGCACCTGGTGACATCAAGTATAAAGACTTGAACGATGATGGTGTGATTGACGCTAATGACCAATGTTATTTGGGCAAGTCCTGGTTCCCTTCTTGGTCATACGGTATGGGCTTTAATATCAACTATCATAACTTTGACTTGGCTCTCTTCTTCCAGGGAGTGTCGGATGTATCTATTATGGCCAATGGTGGTTCTATTGATACCGGCAACGGTGACTGGGGAGCAAGTGGAGTCGGTATTGTACCTTTCACCGGCATGGGACTGAATCCCAGCAATGTCATCACCAAAGCATTAGATCGCTGGACGGCGGACAATCCTCGTGCAGATGCATGGTATCCGCGTATGACAGCTAATGCAACAACAAATGACAACAACTATGTGAATAGTACGCATTGGTTGAAAGATGGCAGTTATCTGCGTTTGAAACAAGCCTCGCTCGGATATACGCTTGAGAACAAGAAACTAATGGATAAAGGAATAGAATACCTTTATTTCTATCTGTCCGGACAAAACTTGCTGACATTCTCTAAATTCAAGTTATGGGATCCGGAACTTGGTTCTAATGGGGCAAAGTATCCGTTATCGCGTATGGTGACATTGGGAATGAGAGTTTCGTTTTAATCTAATAAAGCAATGAAAACAATGAAAAAAATATTTAGCCGTATATTGGCTGTCGGGCTGTTGTCCGCCGGCATTATAGGAGTCTCTTCTTGTGATTATTTGGACCAGAAACCGGAGAACCTGAAAACTACGGATATGATTTGGGAAACCCGTGTGGAGGCGGAAGCTTATTTATATAACATTTACGGATATATTTGGCTGTCTACTGATGATCCGGTTGTGTTCGGTTTTGCTGATGAAACCTCCTGTGTCTTTTCTAATACGAATGTCCGTAATATGGTAGAAGGCAACTGGGGACCTTCCAATACATTGGGTGATAATAAATGGAGTGCTGCTTATCGAGGTATTCAGAAAGCGCTTGTATTCGAGCAAAACATCGACCGTGTTCCGGAAGGTGTGTTAAGTACTGATTTGAAGACTCAGTATAAGGCGGAATCACGTTTCTTGCGTGGTTGGTTCTATTGGAATCTGTTGCGTCTGTATGGACCGTTTGTTATTTTCGAGAAACCTGTCGAGCAAGACGAAGATTTCAATAATTATGTTCGCCGTCCATTTGACGAATGTGTGGAGTATGTCTGTGGCTTGATGGAATCAACATTGAATGTACTGCCGGATGTATGGACCTCAACAGCTTATCTGGGACGTCCTACGAGGGGGGCTGCTTTGGCGGTGATTTCACAAGCTCGTTTGTTGGCAGCCAGTGAACTCTGGAATGGAAATCCCCGTTTCAAGGATTTCAAGAATAAGGACGGAGAATTGTTGGCACCACAGACCAAAGATCAGGAAAAGTGGCGAATTGCTGCTGAAGCCGCCGAAGATGTGATTGATCTAGGCATTTATCATCTTTATCACAATACAGAAAGCGGTGATAGAGAATTTGACCCGTATCTGTCTTTCCGCGAACTGTTCATGTCCGGCAATCATGCTGAAGTTATATTTGCTACTCATAAATCTGGAGACTGGCAGTGGGGATATGATAAACGTTGTAACCCGAAGAATGGCGGATATAGCATGCAGAATGCAACGCAGAATATCGTAGATGCTTTTTTGACTCGTGACGGACTGGATATCAATGATGACGAGAATTATTCGGAAGAAGGATTTGCGCAGAAAGATGATCCGGACGAATACGGAAAAGTCCGTAATGAGATTAACCGGGGATACCGTAAAGGAGAATCGAATATGTACGTTGATCGTGAACCTCGTTTCTATGCTTCCGTACATTATAACGGACGTCCGGTGCTCTCTGCCATAACTGTTGACGACCGCAATTATTTTTCTTCCGACAAGAATAAAGATGGATTCGGAAGAGCTGAATATTACTATTCCGGTTCATCGGGAGCGGGAACGCAGATGACCGACTTCACCGGGTATAATGTAGCCAAGAAAGTAAGTACCTCTTCCAGTATCCGTAACGATCAGGCAGTATACCGCCCGTATATTCATATTCGTTATGCCGAAATATTATTGAACTATATGGAAGCGATGAACGAATACAATCCGGAAGATCCCAAGATTATCACTTATTTTAATGAGATTCGTGAACGTGCCGGTATTCCGAATATTACGGTTACCTATCCTCAGGATTTGGGTGATAAAGAAAAAATGCGTGAATGGATTCTTCGCGAACGTCAGATTGAACTGGCATTTGAAGGCGACCGTTTCTGGACGCTTGCGCGCCGGTTACTTTATGAGAAAGAAGAGAATCGCAAGATTTATCGTATGAATGTACTTGCTGACGATCAGGGACAAGGATTTGCTTTTGAAGGTTTCTATGAACGCAAGTTGTTGCAGACCAGATATTGGGATAATAAGATGTATTTGTACCCGATTGCTCAGACAGAGATTGACCGTGGACGTGGCTTGGTTCAGAATCCGGGTTGGTAGAATTTTCCTGAAAAATATAAAACTAATAAGATAGCATAATGAAAACAATTTCATACTATATATCTATGGTTGTTATTTTGGCAGCAACCATTTTCACCGGCTGTACGGACGATGATGAAAAGTCGTTGTCACCTCGTGCCGGAGAACTTTCTATCTATGATTTTGCTCCGAATACAGGAAAAGGAGGTACGCAGTTATTGATAAACGGTGAACAGTTTCCTTTGGATGCAACTTCTATCAGTGTGAGTATTAATGAAGTACAATTATCTATTCTGCGTTCCAATGAAGAGCAGTTATTGGTGGAAGTTCCGGATAATGAAGCAATAGGAACGGCTCCTATTGTCATTAAGACAAATGGGAAGACAACTCAGTCGGAAGTGAACTTTATTTTCCAGAAAACAGCCATTACGGGTTACTCTCCTGCTTATGGAAAGGTTGGGACAAAAGTACGTATCTATGTAGAGAACTTACCGACGGAAATCAAGAATCCGTCCGCTACCTACAATGGGCTAGCTGCTGATTGTACAGTTGAAGAAGGATATTTCCTGGTGACTATTCCGGAAACAGACTTCGGATCATATCCTATTGTAATCAGTTTTAACGGAAGAACTCTTACTACGGGAGATTTTGAATATAAAGAACTCGTGTTCGAGCGTACAGTTACCACTCTGCCGGGAAGTTCCGAATTTAATATTATGTGTGCGGATTGGGAATACCGCCGGGGCGGTATCGCAGCCGATGACAATGGAAATGTTTATTTGACGGATATAGGTAATTTGCGCGTACGTAAAATCGCTTCTGACGGCACTGTCACAGAAATGGCGGGTACAGGTACGGCAGATGATGTAGACTGGGGAATTAATTGGCGGTATGATAATGGAGGTACAGGTTCGTACAATGCAGTGGTACGTCCTACTGACTTAAAGGTTGATAACAAAGGTAATATGTACATTTGTGACGATTGGACTGGGGCAACCGTATGTTTCGAGCCTGATGGAAAAGCATTGTATTTGGGTTATCAGGCAGCCATTAGTTTGGCCATTGATGAAGCAAGCAATCGTCTTTACAGTATGAAGTCAAACGGAGATATTTTGCTCAAAGACTTGAACGATTATGGAGGTGACCCGGCAAGTGTGGGCAACTTGATTATTGCCGGTGCGGGTGCTGGAAATTGTGGAGGTATGGATATTGATAAACGTACGGGTGATCTCTATATTACCAATATCGGAACTAACCAGATTATTAAATATGTCAAGGATCGTTGGGATACACCTATTGTAATAGCTGGTACCGGCAAAAGCGGATATGCTGATGGTCCGGTTAATGAAGCGACCTTTACTTCTCCGTGGGGAATAGCAGTTACGGCAGACGGTAATATCTTGGTAGCAGGTAATGGTACAGCAGAAGCTTCGACAGTTAGTGCCGACCAAAGTATTCGGTATATAGACCAGAAAACGGGAATGGTTACCACATTTGCCGGTTCCGGAACTTCCGGAAATACGGATAGCAGCTTTGAAGTGCTTTCTTATGCAGGTGTCAATTCAGCGCTTGAAAGCCTGCCAGCCGCCTTTGGTGCGCCTTCTTCTGTCTGTGTCGATAAGGACGGTACGGTATATGTATTAGACCGGCGGAATAATTGTGTAAAGAAAATAACAACCGTAGAAAAATGATAAGTCTTATGAAACTGAACACTATTCAATATATAATTTTGATTTTACTGATAGGCAGTGTAAATCTATTTAGCAGTTGTAAAGACGATGACGGGCACGATGCTGGTAGTCCGGTAGTTGTGAATCGTTTTTATCCGACTAGCGGTAGTGCCGGAACGGAAATTCTGATTACCGGAAAGAATTTTTCTGAGAATCCGGAAGATATCTCGGTAACTTTAGGAAACATTCCTTTGAAAGTGCTTAATTGCAGTATGAACAACATTCTGGCTATCGTCCCTCCTAAATTGGGGGACGGAGAGCTTACTATTACTATTGCCAACCGGGAACCCGTTCGTACTATCGAGAAGTTTACTTATTCATTCTCTGCGGTAGTCACTACGTTGGCAGGTAGTGCCAATGGCGAACCGGGATATCAGGATGGAGTTGGAAGTGAGGCACTGTTTTTCTTTGACGCTGCCAAAGCAGAGCCGGCTGAAGACTGGAAGAAAGGTTCTGTTTGCGTAGATGATGACGGAAATGTGTATGTAGGCGACTGCGTCAACTACTGTGTCCGTAAGATTACTCCTGACGGAACTGTCACGACTTTGGCAGGACTGGCCGGAAATAAAGGTTGCATTGACGGAACAGGAGTACAGGCACGCTTTAACGGACTTTACGGAATGGATTGCGATGCGGAAGGAAATATAATTCTGACCGATGTGTTCGAATGGAAAATCAGGAAAATAACACCTGAAGGAGTGACAACTACACTTGGAGAAACAGACTTTGAACCTTGGTTCCTGACCGTAGATAAACGCAATGGAGATATTTTTGTATCGTCCAGTAGTGGTATTTACAAATGGACGGCAGAGGGATCTACCCAGATAACTACCGGTAATTTTAGAGGGATTGTTGTGGATAAGGAAGGTAATTTGTATGCAGCCGACCAGATTCTGAATGGCATTGTAAAATTCAAAGCTGGTACTTGGGAAGCAGAGAATTTGATAGGTAAAGGAACATCGGGCTATCTGAACGGATCTTTTGAGGATGCACTCTTTACATTCCCGTCTGATTTAGCTATTGATTCGAACGGTGATATCTACGTAGCTGGTAATGGTGCGTGGGACGGTGGAGAGAATCTTGACCAAAGTATTCGCCTGCTCGATATGACAAACAGAGTGGTACGCTTGGTTGCAGGTGGTACTCAGGCAGGATATGTGGATGCTAATGCCGGCTCTGCCGCTTTCTCAGGACCTCAGGACCTTGCCGTAGATAAAAATGGTGTGATTTATGTCTACGATAAGAAAAATAATGTGATAAGGAAGATAGTTTATGAATAATTAAGGGGGAATGAGGCGGGGAGGAGTGCTTCTGCATCTTTAAGCCGCCTCTTCTGTTTTTCAGTTTTTAATAGGGTATTTAAAAGAAGTACAAATGAGAAAGAAAATGATTCTATTGGCTCTTACCTTGTTCATCGGGCTTAGCGCGTGTGGCAACGATGATAAGGAACTACCGGATGAACCGGGAAAAGAACAAGGTGGAAATGGAGGGGATGAACCGGAAAATCCTGATAACCCTTCCGGCAATGAACCGGTAAGCTGGTATGTGGCTACCACAGGCAACGATGGAAACAGTGGTACTCTGGACAGTCCTCTGAAAAGTATTTCAAAGGCATTGTTGCGTGTCAATCCCGGTGATACGATTTTTCTCCGGGAGGGTGCATACCATGAGTTTGTCACTCCTACTCGTTCAGGGGAAAAAGGTAAACTGATAACATTAAAAAGTTATCCGGGCGAAACTGCTAAGATTGATGGGACCGGAATGACGATCAAAGGTTGGTTCAGTGCATTGGTGCAACTGAAAAGTGTCCAATATATGACTTTTGAAAACCTGCATATCTGCAATGCTACGAATTCGGATGTTAATACCGACCCGGAAGGGGTATATATCAATGGAGTGTCAAGAGACATCACTTTCCGTAACTGTAAGGTTTATAATATAAAAAGTACTTGTCTTGCAGGACATAACAACGGTGACTGGCGTAGTGCGCATGCGTTTCTAGTCATAGGAGATGATAACGGCACACCGATACGTAATCTGACAATTGAAAAATGCGAAATCTACGATATGCATACCGGAACCAGTGAAACGCTGACTATTGCCGGGAATGTTGACGGTTTTACCATACAGGATTGCGAAGTACATGATGTCGAGAATATCGGTATTATTGTGGCCGGAGGAGACAACTTGAATGCAGGTGGTAATATATCCGTAAATTATGCGCGTAACGGAGTGGTGAGACGAAACAAGGTATATCGGTGCTCTCATCAGGTCTCAAAGGATTTTTGGGAAGGTGTTTATAATAATCCTGCCGCTTATGGGGCGATTGGAATCTATGTTTGCGGAGGTGCAAGTACTATTATCGAGCAGAATATCGTGTGGGAATGTGACCGTGCTATCGGTTTGGTTAGCGAGAGTAATGTGCTGGCTACCAAAGATTGTATTGTGCGTAATAATTTTGTTTACAACAACTATCGTACGGGAATTTACCTGGGCGATTATATCGGATACACGGTAGGAGGTACGTCCGGATGTTATGTTGTAAATAACACGCTCTATCACAATAACCTGGTTGGCGGTGCGTTGAACGGAAGCAATAATTCGGAAAATATCAATGATGAAAAGGATAGCGAGGGTGAGATTCGCCTGGCTGAGAATTGTACTAATAATACAATAATGAACAACCTCATTTATGCTGTGACCGATAGGGATATTTTTGTCCGTAAATATACCCGGTCCGGTAGCAAGAACAAAATCGGCTACAATCTCTATTATTCTCCGACTTCTGCCAATCACAAGTGGTTTTGGGATGGTGTAGAATATACGAATTTCTCTTCATGGCAGAAAGCCAGCGGAGATGAGAACTCGCTTTATAATGTCGATCCGAAATTGGTGAGCCTTGACATATCCGCTCCTGATTTGCACTTACAATCAGGATCGCCCGCTAAGAACGCCGGTTATTTCATTGCCGCCTATTTCGTAGGTAGCTATGATATTGATGGTAATGCACGTTACAATGGAACAAATATCAGCATAGGAGCCGATCAGTAATAAAACAGATTATAGATTAAATTCAAAGATATTCAATTAAAGCCAAATAGAAATGAGAAAAAGTTTTTGTTCGCTCATAAGCTTTCTTCTATTTAGCTTGTTAGCATGCGGAGCTGCTTCTGCCCATTGGTATGTGGCTCCGACTGGTAATGATGCGAATAATGGAAGTAAAAGAAAACCTTTAAAAACAATAGCCGCAGCACTGCAGCGTGTCAATCCCGGCGATACCGTTTTCTTGCGGGAGGGATCATACGGAGAGTTTGTCGTTCCGACACGTTCGGGAAAGCCCGGCAAGATGATAACGTTGAAAAGTTATCCCGGTGAAACTGCTAAAATAGACGGTTCCGACCTGTATATCAAAGGATGGGGCAATGCACTGGTACAGGTCAATAATATAGACTATATGCAATTTGAGAACTTGCATATCTGCCATGCCCACGATTCGGAGAACAACACAGATCCGGAAGGAATTTATATAACCGGAACGTCCGGTAACATAACATTCCGGGGATGCAAAGTATATGATATAAAGAATGACTGCCCGTTAGTTGACGCAAAAGGTGACTGGCGCAGCGCGCACGCAATTCTGGTCTTAGGTACGGATGACAACACGCCAATTCGCAACCTGCTGATAGAGAAGTGTGAAATCTTCGAAATTCATAGCGGCACAAGTGAAGCCTTTACATTGGCAGGCAATGTGGTCGACTTCACCATTCAGGACAATGAAGTACACGATGTGGAGAATATCGGTATCATCATTGCGGGAGGAGATAATCTGAACCCCAAAGGCGATATTTCGGTCAATTATGCACGCAACGGGGTAGTGCGTCGCAATAAAGTATACCGTTGTACACACGAAAAATCGCAGGACTATTGGAGCCAGTCCGTATCCAATGGCGGCGCGATCGGTATATACCTGTGCGGCAACGGAAACACGATTGTAGAGCAGAATGAGGTTTTCGAATGTGACCGTGGTATCGGGCTTTGCAGTGAAAGTTACAAGTTGCAGACCAAGGACTGTATCGTACGTGATAATTTTGTGTACAACAACTTCCGTACCGGTATCTATATGGGAGCTTATCTCGGTTTCGACGGACTAAGTACCAAAAACTGTTATGTTGTGAACAACACTCTGTTCAATAACAACCTCAAAGGCGGCCAACTGGACGGCACGAACAATTATCTCAAAGTGAATGATCGGGATAACAGCAGCGAAGGGGAAATCCGTCTTTCCGAGTTGTGTGAAGGGAATGTAATCGCCAATAATATCATTTATGCCGTATCCGACCGGGATATCTTTATCCGCAAATACACGACTTCGGGAAAGAATAATTATATCGGTGGCAATATCTATTTCTCACCCACGAAGAAGAACCATAAATGGATATGGGATGGTAAGGAGTACACCGACTTTTCCGCCTGGCAGGCTGTAAGTGGTGATAAGACATCAGTGTTCGATGTAGATCCACTATTGAAAAGTACCCGGCTACAACAACCTGACTTACATTTGAAATCCTCTTCGCCGGCGATAGGGACAGGACTCATATTTCAGGGCTATGTCCGGGGAATGTTCGACATTGACGGCGATAAGCGTTGTGATAATCATCGTATTAACATAGGTGCAGATCAATAAAGTGTCCGCCTTTTCACTAGTTTAAATATACAAACCATGAAAATACTAAAACAATTCTTTTCTGTTCTTTTCGTGCTGCTGTGTGTAGTAGGCACTGGCTATGCCGCTACGTTCGATGGCGTACGCGAACTTGTGTCCCGCCGTGCCCCATGGCTGGGAAAACATATTCAATTCAAGGAAATTGCGTCTTCGGACGGTGATTGTTTCATATTGCAGACTGTCGGCAAGAAATTGGTGGTACAGGCCACGGGAGCAAATGCGGCGGCAGTCGGTGTCAACTGGTATCTGAAATATTATTGCCACCGCAGTATGTCTCATCTAGGTGACCAGCTCGCCCCCGTTACTGAGCTTCCGGTCATCGGACAACCTGTAACAGTCAAAACCACATCTATATATCGCTATGCGCTGAACTACTGTACTTTCAATTATACCATGAGCTTTTATGACTGGGACGACTGGCAATGGGAACTTGACTGGATGGCACTCAACGGCGTGAACCTGATGCTTGTAGCCAACGGCTCGGAAGCTGTATGGCAAAACACGCTCCGCCGGATGAACTACTCGGAAAAAGAGATTGCCGATTTTATCACCGGACCGGCTTATAATGCCTGGTGGCTAATGGGAAATATCGAAGGTTGGGGTGGCCCTATGCCTCAGTCACAGATAGACAGCCGGAAGAAACTGGTGCAGAAAATGCTGAAGCGTATGAAGGCATTGGGGATTGAGCCGTTAATGCCCGGATTCTACGGAATGGTGCCGAGCAACCTGAAAAACAAGAGTAAGGCGCATATCATTCCGCAAGGAACTTGGGGTGCTTTCACCCGCCCGGATATTCTGGATCCTATGGACCCGGAGTTCGATCGTGTTGCAGCCATCTTTTATGACGAAACCCGCCGTTTGTACGGTTCGGACATTCGTTTCTTCTCCGGCGACCCTTTTCATGAGGGAGGAGCTACGGACGGCGTAGCGCTGGGAGATGCAGGACGAGCTATACAAAAAACGATGCAGAAACATTTTCCCGGATCTATCTGGGTGTTGCAAGGCTGGCAGGACAACCCGAAGCCGGGTTTGCTGGAAAAGCTGGATAAACGCTATGTATTGGTTCAGGAATTGTTCGGGGAGAATACCAATAACTGGGAAACTCGTAAAGGCTACGAAGGAACGCCTTTCATTTGGGCTACTGTTACAAATTTCGGCGAACGTCCCGGTATCAACGGAAAATTACAACGTTTTGCCGATGAAGTTTACCGTGCCTCGAATAGCGAATATGCGAAGTATATGAAAGGGGTAGGTATCTTGCCCGAAGGTATAAACAACAATCCTGTTACGTATGAATTGTTACTTGAACTGGTGTGGCACAAAGACCGGGTGGATGTAGACCAATGGATAGAATCTTATGTTACGGCCCGTTACGGACGTATCACCGATGAAATACGGACTGCCTGGAAGATGATGTTGAAATCTATTTATAGCAGTGAAGTCGGTTATCAGGAAGGACCGCCCGAAAACATCCTGTGCGCACGTCCCGCACTTGAACTCAAATCGGTTTCCTCTTGGGGTAGACTGGCTAAGAAGTATGATAGAGATCTTTACAAGAAAGCAGCGTCCCTTTTTGCCAAGGCAATGCCGGAATTTAATGAGGTTCGTACCTATCGCATTGATCTGATACACTTCCTGAGACAAGTCATTGCCAATGAAGCTGATTCGGTGTTCTATGATATGATAACTGCCTATCAAGAGAAAAAAGTTGAGAAATTTGAGCAGGAAGTTTCCAAATTCCTGATGATGATCGATACCGAAAATGAGTTGTTGGCACAGGACCCATTTTTCCGTCTGAGCACTTGGCAGCAACAGGCCAAAGATGCAGGAAATACGGCCGCAGAGAAAAAGAACAACTTCCACAACCTGATGATGCTTATTACCTATTGGGGAGAACATGTGACATCGGAAGACAATTTGCATGACTATGCCTATAAAGAATGGGCCGGCATGATGAACACCTATTATAAGGAGCGTTGGCTCGTTTACTTCGATTACTTGCGTGCGTTGCTTCGCGGAGAGGAAGCGAAAGCGCCCGATTATTTCCATTGGGAACGCGAATGGGTGGAAAAGAATTTGCACATGGCGGACGATGCGCCACGAATGTCTTTGGAAGAAATTATAAATAAGGTCACTGACAGGTAATATTGTTTTATGTAAAAAGAATGAAAGTTATGAACAGGATATTTATCAGTTTAATGATTACCCTTCTGCTTGTAGGCTTTTCCGGTTGCGGGCAGAAGAAAAGCACCATGCATCCCCTTGTGGTGGCTACTCCGGAACGTCCTTCAGGGCAGGAGGACGTCATTCAACTAACTGCTCCCAAGATGGACACGGTACGCGTGGGATTTATCGGACTGGGGATGCGTGGTCCGGGAGCTGTTGTCCGTTTTACACATATTCCGGGTATCCAAATCAAGGCTTTGTGTGATATACGTCAGGAATGTGTGGAAAAAGCCCAGAACATTCTCAAGGAAGCCGGTTTGCCGGAGGCTATGACCTATTACGGTGATGAGAACTCCTGGAAACAGTTGTGTGAAAGGGATGATATTGACCTTGTGTATGTGGCTACTGACTGGAAACACCATGCGGAAATGGGAGTGTATGCTATGGAACATGGCAAACACGTAGCTATCGAAGTTCCCGCCGCCATGACATTGGAGGAGATTTGGAGTTTGATAAATACTTCCGAAAGAACCCGCAAACACTGTATGCAACTGGAAAACTGTGTATATGATTTCTTTGAACTGACAACATTGAACATGGCACAGCAAGGAGTTTTCGGCGAGATTCTGCACGTTGAGGGCGCTTATATTCATAATTTGGAAGATTATTGGTCTTCTTACTGGAATAATTGGCGTATGGATTATAATCGCAACAATCGTGGGGATGTCTATGCGACGCATGGCATTGGCCCGGCTTGCCAACTACTCAATATTCATCGGGGAGACAGGATGAAGACATTGGTGGCTGTGGATACAAAGGCGGTTAACGGACCGGCATATATCCGGAAAACCACGGGCGAAGAAGTAAAAGATTTCCAGAACGGTGACCAGACAACTACTGTCATTCGTACGGAAAACGGTAAGACAATGCTCATCCAGCATAACGTAATGACGCCACGCCCGTATAGCCGGATGTATCAACTGGTCGGCACTGACGGATATGCCAGCAAATATCCGGTGGAGGAATATTGCCTGCGCCCCGAACAGGTAGATACGAATGTTGTTGCCAACCATGAAAACCTGAATGCGCACGGTTCTTTGCCCGAAGATGTGAAACGGGAATTGATGAACAAATATAAGCATCCGATTCATCAGGAACTGGAAGAAACAGCCAAAAAGGTAGGCGGCCATGGTGGTATGGATTATATCATGGATTATCGTCTGGTGTATTGTCTGCGCAACGGATTACCGTTGGATATGGATGTGTATGATCTCGCTGAGTGGTGTTGCATGGCTGAGTTGACTCGCCTCTCTTTGGAAAATGGTTCGGCTCCGGTGGCTGTTCCCGACTTTACCCGTGGAGGCTGGAATAAGGTAAGTAAATTCCGGCATGCATTTGTACAATAGGTATAGAAATAAAAATATAACAATCATCTATTATGAATAAAGGACAAAGGCTTTATAAGTTCATACTTGGTTTGCTCATGCCGTTTCTGTTTTTGGCTTGCTCCTCTAAAGAGCGTATTAAGATAGACGGCGGAACTTTCAATGTTGACGGTAAGGATGTGCAGTTGATTTGTGGCGAGATGCACTACGCCCGTATTCCTCACGAATATTGGCGCGACCGTTTGAAAAGGGCACGTGCCATGGGATTGAATACAATATCAGTCTATGTGTTCTGGAACTTTCACGAACGACAGCCCGGTGAGTTTGATTTCAGCGGGCAGGCGGATGTTGCCGAATTTGTACGTCTGGCACAGGAGGAAGGCTTGTATGTGATTCTCCGTCCGGGTCCGTATGCTTGTGCTGAGTGGGACTTCGGCGGTTATCCTTCCTGGTTGTTGAAAGAAAAGGACATGGTCTACCGCAGCAAAGATCTCCGCTTCCTGGAGTATTGCGAACGTTATATAAAAGCGCTTGGCAAACAACTGGCCCCGTTGACGGTCAATAACGGCGGAAACATATTAATGGTGCAGGTAGAAAACGAGTACGGTTCGTATGCGGCGGATAAAGAATATCTGGCAGCTCTCCGCGATATGATAAAAGATGCCGGATTCAATGTTCCGCTATTTACTTGCGACGGTGGCGGGCAGGTTGAGGCCGGACACATCGACGGTGCATTGCCGACATTGAACGGAGTGTTCAGCGAAGATATCTTTAAGATCATCGATAAATATCATCCGGGCGGTCCGTATTTTGTGGCGGAATTTTATCCGGCCTGGTTCGATGTATGGGGACAGCGCCATTCGACAGTCGACTATAAACGCCCTGCCGAGCAACTCGATTGGATGTTGGGACAAGGCGTATCCGTTAGTATGTATATGTTCCACGGAGGAACAAATTTCTGGTACATGAATGGTGCCAATACGGCTGGAGGATATCGTCCGCAGCCCACCAGCTATGATTATGACGCACCTCTGGGTGAATGGGGAAACTGTTACCCGAAATATTATGCTTTCAGGGAAGTCATTCAGAAGCATCTGCCTCATGGAACCGTATTGCCCGAGGTTCCCGCCGACAATCCGACAACAACCTTCGCAACGATTGAACTGAAAGAAAGTGCTCCTTTGCAGGCTGCTTTTCACCAGACTACCGAATCGGAAAATGTCCTTTCAATGGAAGATCTGGGAGTCGACTTCGGTTACATACACTATCAGACTACCATAAACAAGGCAGGCAAACAGAAACTTATTATACAGGATTTGCGTGATTATGCCGTAATTCTGGTTGACGGAAAGCAAGTGGCAAGTCTGGATCGCCGTTACAATCAGAATAATGTAATGCTGGATATACAGAAAGCTCCTGCTACTCTGGAGATACTGGTAGAAAATACAGGACGTGTTAATTATGGTCCCGATATTTTGTTCAACCGGAAAGGAATTACGAACCAGGTGCTGTGTGGAGATGAAAAGTTGACAGGTTGGTCTATCACTCCTCTGCCGCTTTATAAAGAGAAAGTTTCGGAAATGAACTTTGGCGAAAGTATCCAGGGAAAACCTGCTTTCCATAAGGGAATATTTACCGTTCGGCAGAAAGGCGACTGTTTCGTTGATATGAGCCGTTGGGGGAAAGGGGCTGTCTGGGTAAATGGTAAATCGCTCGGGCGTTTTTGGAATATCGGTCCTCAACAGACTTTATATCTGCCTGCCCCATGGTTGAAAGAAGGGGAGAATGAGATTGTCGTTTTTGAAATGGAAGATACCGGAAACCGTGTTCTGCAAGGACTGGACCGGCCGATTCTCGACAGCCTCGGTGTAGACAAGAATTATCAGAAGGGACAGCTTCGTGTGGTTACGGGTACTCCTACGCTCGACGAAGGGGATATCATTCTGAAAGCTACTTTGAAAGAAATGAACGAGTGGCAACAGTTCGATTTCCCTGTTGCTGCAACCTTCCGTCATTTTTGCATCGAGACTCTTTCCTCGTATACGGATGACAATCAGGCTTGTATCTCGGAAGTGGAATTGCTGGATGATAAAGGTCAGGTGATTGATAAAACGAAATGGAAAGTTGTCTATGTAGACAGTGAACTGGCGGACCAGAATCTGGGAGTAGGGGAGAACTTATACGACGGAGATGTTTCGTCCTTCTGGCATACGGACCCGACAGCGAAAGCTTCTCATCCGCATCAGATCATAATTGATATGCAGGAGATATATAAAGTTACTGCTTTCCGGGTGAAAGTGCGCGAAGGCTCATTCTTATCCGGTAAAGTAAAAGAGTTCCAATTATATACCCGTCCGCAGTTCTTCCTGTTTCATTGATAAGATAAATCAGGGAGATACGTCAAAAAACTAAGTAATGTTTTACCGTAGGGATGTGGTTTGCCTGTCTGAAGATAATTTGTTATATGTCCTCAGGCAGGTATCTTCCTGTCCCTTACGGTAGATCTTTTTTTGGGGATGGCATCTCTCTTAAAATCTATAAGCTGAATAACTTGAACTTAGGTTTCTACCAGAAAAGATTTTTCAGTTTCATATCTCATATTCTCATGTTTTTTGTATAACTAATTTGTTTTCAATTAATTAATTTATGAGAAATAAAAAGGGACAGAGTTATTTCTCATAGTTTTTCTGTTGTTTTCCCTCATAATCGATTCATTTCTCATAGCCTCCTCTCCTGTTCTTTCTTCTCTCTACTCCATATTTTTCTCCTGCCATATGCTTCTTTTTCTGCAGTCTTCCCTTTAATACCATATGCTATGTTCATGTTTTTTTAATATTACGTCTTTCTCCTTGTGCTTTTCCCCTATCCTCTCTTTTGTTCCACTCCGGTGCCCGGGCTTTTTCACTCCGGTGGCCGGTTCTTTCCACTGAAGTGTCCTGTCCTGTTCACTGTAGTGGAACGAACAGCATGTCTTTTCGATTATCCGTTATTCTCCTCCTTCCGGAAGGATGATTCCCCTCAGGGGTAGGTGGTAGGTAAATGTCGGAATGGGTAATTCCCCGCTTTTTATATCCGGCCTGTTTTTTTTAGTACCGAATAAATCTGCCTGCATTACTTGTTTCTTTGTTTAGTGCTTTCCTCCCTCGTTTAAATATAATAATGTGTATAGTTTTGTATTCTTCCCTTCGTAGCTTCTTGTATAGAAACGGCGGTTTTCTTGAACCAGCCTATCAATCAGCAAGTTAGTCTGATTATAAAAAAATAATCAGAAAAAAGAGTGATATATATTTGTTTTGTATCCTGAAAGGGAGTACTTTTGCACCCGCTTTCCGAGAGAAGAAAGCCTTGATGAAAATGACTTAGTGATAAAGCGCAGGACTGCTTGCCTCAAGAACAAAAAAACTTCCGAAAAGTTTTGGAATATAAATAAAAAAGTTCTTATCTTTGCAGTCCGATTCGCAAAGAAAAGGTGTTTTGCTTGTTCTTCTTTCTATTTATTTTTTCCCTTTCGCATAGAGAGCCTGAGAAACGGATAAAAAGAAAAACTGAAAAAAACTTCCGAAAAAGTTTGGTAGTTAAAAATAAACCTCTTACCTTTGCACCCGCTTTTGAAACGGAAGCGACAAGTTCTTTGAAATATTGATAAACAATACAAGTAGTACAAGAAAAGATAGAACCGTCAATACAGTCTGTTATATATGTTCATATATATGTAATAGATATAGGTATTAGAATGAAGTCAATAAATTGTACGGCATCCTGAACAGAGCTATAACCGGCACATGCCGATTAAAAAATACTTTTACAATGAAGAGTTTGATCCTGGCTCAGGATGAACGCTAGCTACAGG
>OWIL01000703.1_pt1 | contig 19999 bp, 20 predicted proteins | sample 1732871 | NCBI WGS metagenome assembly OWIL01 (sample SAMN05065763, study PRJEB22554) | human gut metagenome | biome: ENVO:2100002; feature: ENVO:00000062; material: ENVO:00002003 | host: Homo sapiens | place: USA
CGAGATGTAGCTCCGTCTCGTGGGCTCGGAGATGTGTATAAGAGACAGCCTTTGTTGCGTCTGCTGCGGCCTCCCGCGCTTTTGTGGTGGCGACTCCGGCATTTTCAGCGGCTGACTCTGCATTACGGCGGGAAGCCTCTTCACTGTCTGCGGAGGCTTCTTCTGACGCACGGGCATTTGTCTCTGAACGTTCTGCCGCTGTTGCTGCGTTTTGTGCGGCTGTTTTTGAAGAAGCTGCCGCTTTCGCGCTGTTACCTGCATTCGTCTCTGATGTTTTCGCCGCATTCCTGGACGATGCCGCTGCTGTTTCTGATTTCTTTGCTGCCGCTGCGCTCTGAGAGGCGGCTTCAGCGTTGCGTGCCACCTCTTCCACCATCTTTTCAAAACGATACAGTGCCTCCGGACGAACATCATCTTCTGTTGCAGCGCCCAGAAAATCATTCAATGTCCCCGGCTTAGAATCCTCATACACGGTGATGGCCCCGGCATGTGAAGGCGGAAAACCTTCAACCAGCAGGATAACGCTGTACTGGCCATACTCGACATCCATGCTGTAACGTCCGGCTTCATCCGGATTTTCTGAGGCCACCGTGTTCACCACAACCGTGGTGCTGTTACGTTTTGCTTTGAGCTGAATGGTGCAGTTCTGTATCGGTTTTCCTGCACCGTCTTTCAGCACGCCTGAAATCTGTACTGCCATATTCACTCCACAAATAAAAAAGGCGCCATTTCTGGCGCCCGTATCTGGGTTATAAAATTCAACTGATACTGATACCGGCTGTAGATTTCTTCATCACAACAACAAGAAGGTCGCTGATACTGGTCGTTGGCGTCCAGTTATTAGCACCATATGAAGAAACATTGAAAGTCAGGGTGACATGGCCGTGTCCGGCAGGCATATCAATGACTGATGAAAATACCCTGCTGACATCCGTCGCGGGTTGCTGAAAGATTTCCTGTCCGTTCTTCAGTACCTGCAGCTTACAGGTTGAATACCAGTATGACTGTTGGTTGTTGCTGTTGAAGTTTTCATGCTTACCCCCACGAAACAGAACGGGGGGGACTACTATCTGACGGTCAAAAGCCTGGTCATCGTACACAGTGACCGTTATTGTACCGCTGGCATAACTGCCATTTCTCGGAAAGGCTTTTCCCACCGTTTTGACAATATCACCTTCAATCTGGTTAGCTGACAGTTTTCCCAGAATCCGACAGTTCTGATTAATCGTGACGTTGTTGAGCGTCCCGGAGTTCGCGTTCACGTTACCGCTGATATCCGCATTTTTCGCAGAAAGTCGACCATCAGGTGTCAGTGAAAACGTTGGGGGATTGCCACCGCTGGTAATGGTGGGAGCCGTCAGATATTTCAGGAACACTTCGTTCATGAATATCTGATCGCCCTGCCCAACAAACATCGGCTTTGTGTTGCCATTCGCAGGATTAATCATCGCAATCCTGTCCGCCGCCAGCAGCACCTGACTCTGCATACCGTCAGGAGTATTCTCAACACCGGCACCAATACCCGCGATATAAAGGCGTCCGTCCTGCATCTGCTGCAGCTTCACAGCCCACATGCTGTTCAGGTTATTATTTGTATCAACCTGAACCTTCTGTATCTGCTGGATCGCTGCACTCTGGTCTTCCAGTTTCTTATTGACGGTCTGCGTGATTTCATTGCTGACACCCGTAATGGACGTCCTGATTTCAGCCAGGTCAGGCGCAAGCTGACCGTTATCAATCTGCGTCCACAACTCCTGAGCCAGATGGGTTTTCCCTATCTCTCCTTTGAAAAAATTCAGATAGCCGGATGCATCATCACTCGGCTGGCCAACAGCCTCCACAAATGCCGATTTGCCAACGGTGTTCACACTGCGGATGTAAAAATAATAATCATGGCCCGGTTTGATATTGATACTGGCGGCTATCCAGTACAGCGCCGTGCCAAGATAGCGTGCTGTGGTTTCAACCTGCCTGATATCCGCAATCCGCTTTTCCGAGAACCAGAACTCAAACTGTACCGTCGGATCATAAACCGCAAGATGCGGCGTGGCGGTTATCTGAAAATACCCCGGTGTCAGCTCAATCTGCGACGGCGCTGCCGGTGCGGCAATCCGGAACGATACCGATGCCGGATCGCCCTGCTGCCCCCACGCATTTACCGCCCGGACTGTCAGCCTGTAGTTCCCCAGCGCCAGTTGCCTGAAGCGGTATGTGGTTTCCGTCGTCCGGGCCGTGCTGACCAGCCGCTCACTGCCGTCATCCGCTGCCACGGTCAGGCCAAGCATACAGCTCACCCCCTTCACCACCTTCGGCGTGTCCCAGCGCGCCAGCACCTGATATTCCCCGCTGTCTGCGGTGACTTCGGCAGTCAGGTGCTGCACCGCTGGCGGCGTGACACCATTCACCGTGCCGCTCTGGTCGCCGTCAAAGTGCGCCCCGTTATCCACGATGGCCTCTTTTTCCGGTACATGCTGCACGGCAGTGATGGCATACGTGCCGTCATCGTTCTCACGGATACTCACACAGCGGAACAGGCGCTGGCGCAACGTTGGCAACTTCAGCCCCCACACGCTGTATTCTGCAACGCCGTCAGGAACACGGCTCACTTTTACCTTCACGCCGTCGGTGACGGACTGGACCTCCACGCTGACCGGATTCCCCTGTCCGTCAGCCAGGCTTATCAGCGTGGTGCCGGAGGATGGCAGCGTGATTTCACGGTCGAGCGTCAGTGTCCGCGTCTGGTTGTTCACCGCCAGCACGCGCCCGCCGATGCTGATCCCCGCATAGTCATCATCACAGATTTCAATGACATCGCCCGGTACATGGCGAAGCCCTTCTGCACCCACGCTGAAGTCCACGGTCTGCGTTTCCAGCAGCTCCGTTTTAATCAGCCACAGCCCGGCGCGGTGTGCCTGCCCCCGGCTGGTACAGCCAAAGGCATCCATCTTCGTGACGTTACGACCGTAACGGGCAATGGCCTGCGTGTCCTCCACAAGCTCTGTCGCCGTCTCCCAGCCGTTATCCGGGTCAATCCAGTTCACCTCAACGGCATTATGGCGGTCTTTCAGGGCGCTGAAGCTGTAGCGGAACGGCGCGCCATCATCCGGCATCACCACATTACTGCGGTTATAGGTCCACACCTTATCCGACGGTCGGTCCTGCACGAATGTCAGCGTCTGCCCGTTCCATACCGGCATACAGCGCATCGCCGAGCAAAAATCACTGAGCACATCCCACGCCTTGCGCTGTGTGGTCAGGTACGCATTACAGGTGATGCGCGGCTCCGTGCCGCCAAAGCCGTCCGGCACTGACTGGTCGCAATTCTGGCCGATGACATACAGCGCCCATTTATCCACATCTGCCGCACCAAGACGTTTCCCCATGCCGTAGCGCGGATGGGTCAGCATATCCCACAGACACCAGGCCATGTTGTTGCTGTATGCTGGCTTAAACGTTCCGTCCCAGATACCGCTGTATTGCCGCGTCTGCGGGTTATAGTTCGACGGCACCTGCAGAATGCGCCCGCGAAGATGATAATTACGGCTCACCTGCTGGCTGCCGAACTGCTCCGAGTCCACCTGTACGCCGACCAGTGCCGTGTTCGGGTAGCACTGTTTCACATCGATGATTTCGGTGTATGACGACCAGAGCGTTTTGTTCTGCAACTGGTCTGTGGTGCTGTCCGGCGTCATCCTGCGCATCCGGATATTAAACGGGCGCGGCGGCAGGTTATCCACCACCACCGAGGCCAGATACTGCGACGTGGTTTTGCCCTTAATGGTGATGTCTTTTTCCGTCACCCAGCCACCGTTACGTTGAATCTGAACCAGCAGGCGGACTTCCGATGGATTCCTGTCCCCCTTTGAGGTGGTTTCCACCAGTGCCTGCACGCCGAAAGTAAAACGCAGACGGTCAATGTTTGCCGACGTGATGGTCCGGGTGATCGGCGTGTCATATTTCACTTCTGTACCGAGCACCGTCTCGGAGCCGGAGGATTCAAATCCCTCCGGCGGTGTCTGCTCCTGCTCACCGGCCCGGAACACCACCGTGACGCCGAATATATTGGTATTCCCCTCACTGTCCAGCACCGGCGTACTGTTCAGCAGCACGCTTTTTAATCCATCCACCGGACCTTCAACCGGCCCTTCGCTGATGGCGTCTATCACGCTCAGCATCTGGGATGATTTCAGGTTGTCCTTCGCTTCGCGCGGGGTATGCCCCTTACTGCTGCCTTTACCCATTCCTCATGCTCCATAAACGATAAAACCGCCCGGAGGCGGTTTCACATAAAACATTTTGCATCAGCGACCAATCACCACAACCTGACCACCATCCCCTTCGTCTGCCGTGCTGATCTCCTGAGAAACCACGCGTGACCCCACGCGCATTTCACCGTACAGAACCGGCAGAACATTGCCCTGGGCAACCATGTTATCCAGTGAGGAGAAATAGGTGTTCTGTTTGCCGTTATCCGTTGTCTGTGTACGGGGAGTTCTGGCTTTCGGTGCCAGCATCTGCGCCACACCACCGAGCACCATACTGGCACCGAGAGAAAACAGGATGCCGGTCATACCACCGGCCCCAATGGCTGCCCCCCATGCTGCAAGGGTGGCTCCGGCGGTAAAGAATGATCCGGCAATGGCGGCAGCCCCCAGGACAATCTGGAATACGCCACCTGACTTGGCCCCGGCGACTCTGGGAACAATATGAATCACAGCGCCATCAGGCAGAGTCTCATGTAACTGCGCCGTTAACCCGGACGTGCTGACGTCCCGCCCGGCAATCCGTACCTGATACCAGCCGTCGCTCAGTTTCTGACGAAACACCGGGAGCTGTGTGGCCAGTGCGCGGATGGCTTCAGCCCCCGTTTTCACACGAAGGTCGATGCGGCGGCCAAATCGTTGTAAATCCCCGTAAAGGCAGATGCGCGCCATGCCCGGTGACGCCAGAGGGAGTGTGTGCGTCGCTGCCATTTGTCGGTATACCTCTCTCGTTTACTCAGTTGTTCAGGAATATGGTGCAGCAGCTCGCCGTCACCACAGTAAATAGCGGCATGATTCGGCACCGATGAACCAAAGCAGCACAGCAGCACATCGCCCGGCTGCGCCGCTGACAACGGCACCTGATACAGCCCTGTGGCCTCCAGATTATCAAGATAGAGATTCTGGCCGTTACGCCACCAGTCATCCTCACGATGAAAGTCCGGCATCTCAATCCCCGCCAGATGGTAAGCGTCCCGGAACAGCGTGTAACAGTCCGTCACCCCGTGCTCAAAGCGCCGCCCGGTGAGATGCGGCACACAGCGGAACTTATGAATCGCCCCCCGGCAGACCAGCCACCACGGCAAATCACTCTGCACCTGCAGCCGCCGGTCGGCCTCACTCAGCCAGGGCAGACCACCGGGATGACTGTGGACCAGCGCCACAATCTCACCCTGCATCTCTGCCTGCAGCCAGTCCTCCGGAGCCATCCGGAAATACGCCTCCGGCTCACCGGAGATATTCACGCAGGGAAAATATCTTTCCCCCTCCGGCGCTCTCACCACGAAGCCGCACGACTCCGCTGGCGCACATCGCCGGGCATGCGCCAGAATCGCTGATTCTGTCTCTGTCATGGGATTTACTGCGAAAGTTTGTTAATGGAAAGGAAGCCGCCAAAGTTGCCGACGTTATTGCGAAACTTACAGCCGCTCAGGCATTTGCTGCATTTATCCTTCGTGATATCGGAAGTCGGCTGATCATATTCATCCGCGACCGCCGGACCGTGATAACCGCACTCATCACCGCGATAGGTCCAGGTGCAGGTATTAGCCAGCATGATGCGCCCCGGAAAAACGGCACCATCCGTTTCCGTCGGTGTGGACAGTACAAAGGAGGCACTGACCGCACTCAGTTCGCTGCACTGCTCGATGCGCCAGCGGCTGATCACCTCCTGCTCCGGATCGGCGTCGCTGTTTCCGTTGACGAAGTTCACCGCATCCAGAAAACGGGCGTAAACCTTACGCCTGACCACCGTTCCGCCGACCAGACTCTGCAGATCTTCCACCATCCCGGTGACCATACCGTACAGGTTAGAAACCGTCAGCGTGGGGCGCGTACTGGTGCCTTTGCCATTCAGTTCAAAACTACTCCCCTGAATGGGATACGGCTGATACTGTCGCCCCTGCCAGGTGACCGGCTCACCTTTTTCGTTCTGCTCATTACAGAAAAAATAACGTTCTCCACCGACCTCTGTCAGATCGATTTCCCAGAGCACCACGCTGGCCGACTGCTCCGCACGGGTGCATTCATTCAATGTTTCCTGCCGGATATCCTGCATCAGTTCACCACCTGTTCAAACTCTGCGCTGAACTCAACACGCAGCATACTGACCCGCGACGACCATTTTGCGCAGGTCACCTTTATCTGCCTGTAACCATAAGGCGGCGTCCACAGAAAGGCCTTCCAGCCCCCGTGCTCAGCCAGAAACGACTCCAGCGCCGTGGCCTCCTCACGGGAGACAGACAGCGTCACGCTGTACGTTTTCAGGTCAGCGTTCAGCCCGGCAGGCGCACGCTGGGAATAGCCATCACCAAAGCGCACCTCCCTGACGGAAGGAGCCGATGTCACATCCATCCCGGGTTTCACTTTCCAGCGGAAGGTTTTCATCGTCCACCTCCGGAGAACAGACCACCATCGCGCATCTGTGCCTGGATTTCATCACGGGCACCCTTGCGGGCCATGTCATACACCGCCTTCATCATCTGTGGACCTGGCAGACCATTCGTACCGTCGTTCTGAATCACCACGTTGTTGTTCTGCTCAAACCTGATACCCTCTGAACGCCGCATTTGCGCCGGACTTCCGGTGCCACCGACATAACCGCCGGTGGCATAGCCGCGCATCAGCCGGTAGAGATTTCCCACGCCAATCCGGCTGGTTGCCTCCTTCGTGAAGACAAATTCACCACGGTGAACAATCCCCGCTGGCTCATATTTGCCGCCGGTTCCCGTAAATCCTCCGGTTGCAAAATGGAGTTTCGCCGCAGCGGCCTGAATGGCTGTACCGCCTGACGCGGATGCGCCGCCACCAACAGCCCCGCCAATAGCGCTGCCGATACTCCCGACAATCCCCACCATTGCCTGCTTAAGCAGAATTTCTGTCATCATGGACAGCACGGAACGGGTGAAGCTGCGCCAGTTCTGTTCACTGCCGGTCAGCATCGCCGCCATATTCTGCGCAATACCATCAAAGGTCTGCGTGGCAGCACTTTTAACCTGCGACATACTGTCCGTGGCACTCTCTTCCCACTCACTCCAGCCGGACTTCAGGCCTGCCATCCAGTTCCCGCGAAGCAGGTCTTCAGCCGCCCAGGTCTTTTTCTGCTCTGACATGACGTTATTCAGCGCCAGCGGATTATCGCCATACTGTTCCTTCAGGCGCTGTTCCGTGGCTTCCCGTTCTGCCTGCCGGTCAGTCAGCCCCCGGCTTTTCGCATCAATAGCGGCCCGTTTTGCCCGTTGCTGCTGTGCGAATTTATCCGCCTGCTGCGCCAGCGCGTTCAGGCGCTCCTGATACGTAACCTTGTCGCCAAGTGCAGCCAGCTGGCGTTTGTACTCCAGCGTCTCATCTTTATGCGCCAGCAGGGATTTCTCCTGTGCAGACAGCTGGCGACGTTGCGCCGCCTCCTCCAGTACCGCGAACTGACTCTCCGCCTTCCACAAATCCCGGCGCTGCTGGCTGATTTTCTCATTTGCTCCGGCATGCTTCTCCAGCGTCCGGAGTTCTGCCTGAAGCGTCAGCAGGGCAGCATGAGCACTGTCTTCCTGACGATCGCCCGCAGACACCTTCACGCCGGACTGTTTCGGCTTTTTCAGCGTCGCTTCATAATCCTTTTTCGCCGCCGCCATCAGCGTGTTGTAATCTGCCTGCAGGATTTTCCCGTCTTTCAGTGCCTTGTTCAGTTCTTCCTGACGGGCGGTATATTTCTCCAGCGGTGTCTGCAGCCGTTCGTAAGCCTTCTGCGCCTCTTCGGTATATTTCAGCCGTGATGCTTCGGTATCGCTCTGCTGCTGCGCATTTTTGTCCTGTTGACTCTGCTGTTCAGCCTTCTTTCGGGCGGCTTCAAGCGCAAGACGGGCCTTTTCACGATCATCCCAGTAACGCGCCCGCGCTTCATCGTTAACAAAATAATCATCCTTGCGCAGATTCCAGATGTCGTCTGCTTTCTTAAACGCAGCCTCTGCCTTAATCAGCATCTCCTGCGCGGTATCAGGACGACCAATATCCAGCACCGCATCCCACATGGATTTGAATGCCCGCGCTGTCCTGTCTGCCCAGGTCTCCAGCGTGCCCATGTTCTCTTTCAGGCGGCGGGTCTGGTCATCAAACCCTTTCGTTGCGGCCTCGTTCGCCGCCTGCAATGCCCCGGTTTCATCGCCGGAACGCTGCAACTGAGCAACATACGCAATCTGCTCCGCCGTCACGTTATGGAACTGCTTCGCCATCGCAATCAGCCCCGACGTCGGGTCAGTGGTCAGTTTTCCGAAAGCCTCTGCAACCTTGTCCACCTCCACACCGGATGCAGAAGCAAAACGCGCGACACTCTGGTTGATGGCATCAAACTGTTCACCACCACGCACACCGGCATTCACCATGGCTGCCAGTGACTCACTCGCCTGGTTAAACGTCAGCCCTGCGGCCTGTCCGGCTCTGGAGAGCGTCAGCATGCGATCGGCAGTCAGTCCGGACTGATTACCGGAAAGAACCAGGGTTTTATTAAACGCTGAAAGCGTGGAATCTCCCTGGTACCAGGCGTACACCAGCGCACCTGTCGCCACCGCCAGCGAGGTGACCCCGACCATCGGCAGGGTGATCGCACCGGCAAGCCCCCTGAACATGGGGATCATCCCGCCGAAGGAGTCCTTCACCTGACCGCCCTGTTGCAGCAGGATCAGCCAGGGATTCTGACCACCGGCAAGCTGCGTGGCGATATCCGTAAACTGTGCGGGCAGGGTTCGCATGGCCGCTTTATACTGCCCGACGGAAATCCCTGCTTTTTGTGCAGCCAGCGCCTGGCGGCTCAGGCCCTGTTCAACAGCACTGGCGGTTTTTCTGGCGTCGGTATCCAGACCTGAAAAATGACGCCTTACCCGGCTCATCTGCTCATCGAAACGGACAGCATCCAGACTAAGGTCAATAACAAGATCACCAACCGGCTGGGACATATCTCACACCTCCCGGAATCCCCGCTGAAGCCATCATTAATGCGGCATCATCCACCATGACATCCGCCACATCCGCAGACGATAAAATATCGCGCCCTCCGTCCCCACCGAACCGGACGCCTCCGGCAAGTCCTGCCGCTTTCTGCATCAGCATTTTGTCCTCATCCGGCCTCTCCACCTGTTCTTCCTCATGCCGGGGGACAAGCAGACTGAAATCAGAGGGATGCATATCCGGATCGCAAAAAAACAGGCTGAGTACAGCGTACGTCAGCCCGGAAAAATGCATATCCAGCTGGGTATCCTGAAAATAATGCGTGCGGTAAAAACGGTGCCAGTCGGCATATTCGGTGGATGTCATCCCGGCAAGCATGGCGCGCCAGTCGGGTCTCCCCATCTCACGCGCCAGTCTGAGGGCAAAGTTCAGCTCGCCGTCGAAGACTTTCCCGCAGAAAAATCATCATCAGTCAGCGTGTTATTTTTCGCCACTTCAGTAATATCAGTATCCGGACGAACAGCTTCGATCATCCCGGACAGGCACAACACCACGTCTTCCGCCCGGGCAATGGCATCGGCAGGCCAGGTGGTGAGCACTTCCTGCTCTATCTTCATCACGGCCTCATTCATTGACGGTGACTGCGTTTTCTGTGGATGGTTATGCCACAGGGACATCGCCACCAGAAACGCGCCGGTTCTGACAAGATCTTCCACACTCACCTGCAGGTTGCCGCTGGCTTCAGCCTCTTCTGCCCGCCGTTTCAGGAGGGCAAGATGCTCAATACGCTGCAGCGCAGACAGCTCAGAAAGCGTGACGGATACACCGTTATATTCAAATTGTTCTGTTTTCAGGAACATCGCTTATCTCTCAGCTCTTTAGCCACCCGGCACATTATTAACGGTAATTTCAGCCACCGCAGCAAACTGACCATTACCGGAAATCACAGGGATGCTGACTTTTCCATCCTTAACCCCCGTCACAGTAATCGTCATATCTTTCACGCTAATGGTGGCTTTTGATGGATCGGCGGAAATCGCCCTGAATGTCTTATCCGTTGCATTTTCCGGTTCCACAGTAACGGTCAGGGTGGTTGTTTTCCCTTTTTCAACCGTACCTGTCGGCGTTACCTTAATCGCAGTGACCGGCGTAATTTTGCTGCGTTCTTCCGCTACAGAAGGTTTACCCACGTTAGTGACTTTCACCGTGCGGGTGATCACTTCTTTCGCCGTCACGGCCTTACCGATACTGCTGACCCAGCCACGAAACACATCCACCGTGCCATTCGGAAAACGGATTTTATAGGCCCGGACATCGCCGCTTTCAAACCAGCCTATAAGCCCTTTCTGACCTTCCTCTCCCGGTTTCCAGGCCAGCGTAAAACTGGTATCACCTGCAGATTTCTGTCCCTGCCCGGTCGCGGTCCAGTCCGCGTCTTCATCATCCAGGTAGTTATCATCGTAGGGTTCAGCCGTCATCTCGCCCGGCGTCAGATCCTTCACCTTAGCCAGTCGCTGCCAGCCATCGTCTGACAACGGGTTTGCATAAGCATCAGCCTTGCCGTTGTAAACCCACAGAGTGGTACCGGCACCTTTTACCGGCTCAAGGGGATTTGGTGTTGCCATATCGTCCTCACATCTCGTATGTAATGGAATAAGTCAGATCTGCAGAACTCCATAACGCCATATCGTCATCACGACGATACTCATAGCCCTGCGTAACCATCGTGGTAATCAGTCCTGCCAGTGCCGGGATCGCGGTCATCGCCGGGTAAATCCGGCTTTCCATCCACTGATCAAGCTCTGAATCCGGTACCTGTGCCGGTAAAAACACCTCAATATGCAGCGTGGCCCGCCAGGTATCTGCATCCAGCTCTTCACCGGTATACTCTGCATCCGTCAGATAAACCGCGATCGCAGGAAAATCCTCTTCGTCAAAAACAACGGGGCGACCATCAAACAGCGTCGCCCCGTGTTCATGCTGCTCGAGTGCATCCAGCACTGCGGCACGAATGTCAGTGTGTTTCATCGTTTTATCGCAATCCTCAGTTGTTGTTTCAGCGCGGATGCCAGTTCTCCGGGCAGGCGTTCACACCGGATACGGTCAACATTCTCATCAAACGCCTGTTTCAGTGGGGCCGCCATCGGGATTTTCACCACATCAATAGGGTAACGGTTTTTCCCGGCCACACGCTGCATGACATGCCAGCGACCGTTTTTTAATCGCTGAATGAATGCCCGCTGATACCGATGCTGACCGGCTTTAAGTATGCTGTTCGGACGACGGCCCAGCATCCTGATCCCCAGCTTAATCACTGGAAGATCACCGCGGTTAACGATAATTTTTGCGTTCGGATTTCTGACCGTCGCCCGTTTCAGTCTGGACCGTTCCTTTACCAGTTTCCGGCGTACCTTTGTCTCCCGGGCAACCTGTGATGAAGACTGATTAATCGCCGTTGTGGCCACGCGGTTAATCGTCATTGCTGAAGCCGCCGGAATGGCGTTTTTACGAACCCGGCTCAGATTATCAATCGCCTGATCAAGCCCTTTTATCGCCATAATTTCACCCTGCGTTTATCGTCGCCGGTTAACAGCGGGTGGTTGCCCACGGTTGAGCCAGAGATAACAGCTGCCCCCGTCATCCGGAGAAACACGATCCACCCAGAACATCTCGCCGTTAATGGTCAGCGTGTCACCACGCCGCACGGCACGCACCGTATCCGTCCGCACAAATAATGACGGGCTGCTTCCTTCAATACGGACCCCGCCACCGGCAAAACCCAGCGACTCCGGATCGTCAAAAACCCCCTGAACTTCGCTTCCACGCTGTGCTCCCGAGGTGAACTGCGCACAGAGCCCCATCACTTCAACAATCGTGCTGTCCACCCCGGCAAGGGCAGCATCAAAGGCATTCTGAAAATCACGCATGCTCAGCCGTTCCGTGCTGTATCATGGCTGTCGCCAGTGGTGATGGCACCATAACACGCATGCCCCGGTACGTCAGTTCAACGGGACGGCCTGTCTCCGGGCAATACCCCATCACATGCAGGCATTTCCGCACACGGACCGCTTTAACATCATCCGTAGCATCAGTGTTGTGCAACTGCTCACCATCGTCTGTGTGATTTTGATCAGCCCCGCTCTCATCAGAGTGCATAATGCCCTCCGGGGAAACAGCAAGCTCCTCTTCCCACTCAGACACACGTTGAGCAATATCCGCAGCACTCCCCGACATATCCGCCTCGCGCCCCAGCAGGCCAGCCAGTTGACGAAGACGATTCAGATTTTCTTCTTTTGTTGCCATCTCAGCCTCCTGTGAAAAAAGACACGGGGGCATTTCGCCCCCGCTCACGGATTATTTCACCTGTACCACCACAAACTCATCCGGATCCGGCAGCACCATCAGCGGTGCGGACTGCGTCATGGTGAATTCACGGGCCGGATCGCCCACAGTCAGCCAGTGTTTCGGATAACGGGAAGAGGCCACCACACCTTCGGACAACGCCTGAGCATCCTGAATGGCACCGTAACAACGGATCCCATCTGCAGCAGTATTCCCCAGAACCAGCATGCCATCTGGAAGATAACGTTTTTCGATACCGTCTTCTGCTATATAAGACGTTTTCGCCACCACAATGGCCAGATCGCCGTAATACCCCTTGAAGGACACCACTGCGCCCAGATCTTTCACTGCCGTTTCGAGTTGAGAATTTGAACCGCGACGGGTATCCAGTTTTTCGCGGAACAGCTTAAAACCATTCAGAAGACGCCAGACGGTACCGTCCATAATGGCAATATTCACAAGACCGCTGGCCAGGTCGCAGTAGAGGTCAATATCATGTGTAGGATCGAACGTGTCACGATCCTGTTTTGACCACTCCTTACCACTACCCTGAGTGATGTTATTCTTCGTCGACCTGCCAAAATCGACCTCAATTTTCTCGAACTGGTCTCCTTCCATGGTGTATTTGCCATACAACACAGCATTTACCGCCTGCATTTCTTCCACCTGGACAATCGCGTGCTCTTCCTGTTTGAGGTTATCGGTAATGATACGCAGACGGCGGTAAGCCGGATCATTCAGTTGAGATGGATCTTCACCAGGAAGGCGCTCAACCGCCTGCTGGTAATTAAATTCGTGTTTCGGCTTGACGTAGCCCGGACGCAACACGCGGGTTTCACCACCACGATGACGCAGCACTTTTCCTTCAACAACCGGGGAGACATAGGCCGCCACCGGCGTTTTTCCGGTAATTTTGTCCAGCATCACCTCTTCGGTGTGGAAATTCACCGTGCGGCGGAAAAACAGCTCCAGAAACAGCGCACGGAATTTAACTTTTTGTTCGGTATAACCGAGTAACTGGCGGGTCGTAAACAATCCCATAAATCAGTTCCTTTCATTAAGAAATCAGTCAGGCCAACGCGGTGGCCTGATAACGTGTTACGGCAGCGCCGCGTGACTCAGGGCACTGCCGGTAAAGGCGTTGGCCTTTTTGTGTTCATCCACACTTTCAGGCCAGCGGATTGCCTCCGTCGCAAAGGTCCCCGACTTGTAATACGTCAGCACCGCCTCTGTGCCTTCAAGCGGCAGTACCAGTATGCCAACCGCACTACCGGCTTTCTGTCCGTCCCAGACCACCAGTTTCCCGGTGGCCCCATCCAGCATCAGGGGTGTCAGTGCCGGTGTTGCCGAGGAAATCCCGCTGCTGCCTGTGGCGGTGTGAGCCGGATCATTACCGGCAAAAATACGTACTTCCGCACGCTGTTCAGTGATGGTTTTCGTCACCATATTGTAAAAACCTCCTATTGATGGTCAGCACTGACTTCATGGCATGGCCATGAGCATTTTCACGTCCGCATCACCGTCTTCTGACGCCTGTGACACGCCCCCCTGGACCGCAGCCGGTGAATGGTTCGCCATGAAATGTTCAAACAGGGCGGTTGTGGATGCAGAGACCGGTTCTGCCTTACCTGATCCCGCAGCCAGCACAGCCCGGGCGCTCTCCACAGTCATTCCCGGGCAGGCAGCCAGCTGTTCAGCCTGCGCCTCAGCCCCTTTTGCCTCATCCAGTGCCATGATCTGATCACGGAGTGATGGTCCGGCATCCGCCTGCGGTGAAGCAGCCAGGATCGGGCGGGCTTTTTCCACCGTCATCTCCGGCATCGCCGCCAGCGTTGCCGCCAGTTGTTCACGACCGTTCGCTTCTTCACACGCCATAATGCGATCGGCTTCACTCTGCGTGGATGCCACCGGCTGCTGCGGTGCCGCCGCGGCCAGAATCGCCCGGGCCTGTTCAACGCTCATGCCCTGTTGTCCTGCCAGCATCGTGGCAAGCTGTTCACGTCCTTTCGCTTCCTGGCATGTCAGGCTCCCCATCACTCGCTGGTTCTCCTGCGCGGCGGCTTCCGTTGCAGTTAATTGCGGCATAGTGCCTCCTCTGACATTACTGTTCAGCGCCGTGGCCATCACACTGATGGCATCCGACGCATTGATTAATTCATCCGCCAGCCCGGCCTCAATGCCGGACTGACCTTCAAAAACGGCAGCCTCTGTTCCCGTGACGGCATCAACAGACAGACCGGTATACATCGCCACTTTTTCGGCAAACATCCGGCGCGCCGCATCAATCCGCTGCTGCATGTCCTGGCGAACCTCTGCCGGCAACGCTTCAAACTGATTGCCATCCACCTTGTGCGCCCCTGAGTAAATCAGCGTGATATCCACACCGGCCTGCGCCAGATGACCGGCATAGCTGACATGGCTCATCATCACGCCAATGGAGCCGATACGGGATGTCTGGGTAACCAGCCGTCGGGAGCAGGCCGACGCCAGCAGCATGGCTGCAGAACAGGCCGTGTCATTGCACAGTGCCCAGACCGGCTTCTGCTGACGGAGGCGGTAAATCATGTCAGCGCAGTCAAACGCGCCGGCGGCCTGCCCGCCCGGACTGTCAATGTCCAGCAGTATGCCCCGCACCTGGCTATCTGCCATTGCCTGCTGAAGACAGGCGACAATGCCGTCATAGCCAGTCATTCCGGAAAATGGCCGCATCCCCCCCAGCCGGTGCACCAGCGTGCCGGTCACCGGCAGTACCGCAATACCGTTCACCACCCGGTAAACACGGGCCGGTCGTTTACCTCCGGCCATGTACTCGTCCGTTTCAGCCAGCATTCCGGGTGCATCAAGCTGTACCTGCTGTTGTGGTACCGAAAGACTTGCTGCCCCCATCTCGCGCCCGAGCGCGCAAAAGAAAACCCGCGCATAGGCGGGCTCCAGAAGCAGCGGTTCATTGAATGCTGCGGCAATAATGTGTGAAAGATTACGTCTCACGTGGTGTTGTCTCCTCTTCCGGCCTGCGACTCTCCGCTATCTGCTGCTGATACGCCTGCTCTATCCACACCGGACGTGAGAGTCCGGCTTTTTGCCGCTCAGCAGATTCCCTGACCTGCTGGCGGAAAATGTCCTGATAATCCTCGCCCATCAGCGCCAGCTCTTTCTCATACGTGCTCAGTCCGGCCTCAATGCGCATCACTGATTCCTGGACTTCCTTGAGCCCGTCAATGGCCATTCTTCCGGCACCAATCCACTCTGCCCGTGACCAGGCTGATCGCGCCTGATAAAAATCAAAACGTGCCCGTGGCGGACGAATAATCCCCCGAAGAAGTGCCTCTTCCAGCCAGCAGGAAAACATCTGCGTGGCCAGCCGGGCCGCAATAAATTTTCGCCGCCCCATAAAATAGCGCCACGACTCATTGGCGGAGGCGCGGGCACTTGAGTAACTGACCTTCGAGTAATCACGGGACAACTGTTCGTAGGAAACGCCAAGACCGGCGGCGATATACCGCAGCAGCGCCTGTTCAAGCGCAGAAAATCCATTGTCTGAATCCTGCGCAATCTGTAGTTTCAGATCATCACCAGGGAAAAGGTGCGGAATTTTGACACCGCCCAGTGTCACGTTATTCGTGTCATACCAGCTGGAGAACTTCTCCAGAATATTAATAAGCGGATTATCCTTCTGCTCCTGTGGCGCGCCGGCGATATATTCAAAGGCCTTTTCGGTATCAAGTTCACTTTCAATCGTCGCTGCATACATCGCCTTCACTATGGCCGACTGAAGCTGTGTTGCCTGCAGGGAATCGAGCATCTTCAGCCGTTCCATGACGCTGTAAAACTGATTAGCCCCACGGGTCTGCCCGTCCTCCACCGGCTCGAAAATATGCAGCATGGCCGGACGCCCGGTGGGAAGTTCACGCGGGATCCGTTCCCATCGTCCACTACCAGAGAACGGAAAATCATCCTCACAGATATGGTACGCGACGGCACGGCCATATCGATCGACCTCCACACCGGCCCGCAGAAAACGGTTCCCCATACCGTGTCCAGGCGTGTCCACCCGTTTCGGACTCACGGCTTTAAAACGCGTACGGAATAACTGCGTGGTTTCCGTATCCCAGACCGGCTGCACAAAGATTTCGCCGTTAAACGCATGAACGCCCACACCTTCACGGATAAATTCCGTGAACGTGCGTTTTCCTTCCACGTCGATCTCGCCAAACATCCCTTCGGCGTATTCCGACCAGGCCGCCTCCACCTCATCGACAAAACTTTTTGCCGCAGTCTCCCGCATCCCCAGCCAGCGCCAGTTCGGACGGTAGCTGATCAGAAACATATGCCCGACAATGTGATCCTTATGCAGAGCCACCGCATTAGCCGCTATTCCGTTATTGCGCACCAGATCATCTGCCCGGGCATTCCCCAGACGCAACGCGGGCAGCAGGGCCGCATCGGCACTCTGCGCCGGTGGCAACCACTCAGCCATTTGCCCGCCAAATCCTGCACCGCCCCCGTTGTAGCTGAGACTCTCACGAAGCGGAACGCCGTTCACATCAATCAGGACAGGCGTTCGTTTCATAACCTCACTCCCAGCGGACGACGGCGACGGCGGGTTGTCCCCAGTACCAACTCCGCATCATTGATCGCCCGGTTAAGCTCATCCAGAGAGGCCGCCGTATATTCAATTCTTCGTCCATCTTTCTGGACAGACACCACCCGTTTACCGGTTAATAAATCAAGGCGCGCCTGACGCAGCGCCTGCAGTTCAGCGACTGTAACCATTCACTCCTCCGGACAGCTTCGCTGCCAGTTCTTTAAGGGTTGGCCGGGTCGTCTCTTCTTCCCGGGATTTTGCCAGTACAGCCAGATCAAGCTGCCAGCGTTGCACGGACACACGTAATGCCGCGTAGGCATACACCAGGCAGTCCAGCGCTTCGTTACGCCGCTTTTTGTTATCCCACAGCAGACGCATCTTTCCTTTTTCCCACTTCTCCACAAGCTCTTCCGCGACCAGTTGCTGCGCCTCTGTCTGCGAAAAAATCTCCGGATCATCAGGAAAACGGATGGCATACGACGTGGCTTCATCCGCAGGCGTGGGCTCGGCTTTCATACGGGCATAGAGAATTTCTTTTGCGGTGTCCGTCCCCACTTCACACAGATAAACGCCCCGCTGATTGCGGGTTTTCGGCATGGTGATCACCGGCTTGCCATAGACAGACGCGCCTTTTACCGGCAGCACCCGGAAAACACCGTGTTTTTTTGACCTCTGATAAACGATTTCGCCATCGATCCCCCCGATGTCCCAGCAGACACGGGAAATGGTCATTTCGGTTCCGTCTGCATGGCGGTATTTTTTGTTGATCGCCGCATCCACACGTAACAGCGTCTCTTCCTCATCAGGACGCCCCATAATGATGATTTTATCCACCAGAAAGGCTTCCTCTCCCGGAGCCCATCCCCAGACATACATCTCAAAACGGTTTCGCTGCGAGTCAATGCCCGCCGTCAGATAAACCACCCGGGCAGGCACCGCCGCCGTGTAATGCACGACCTTATCCATCAGTACCTGGTGATCGAGTTTTTCGCCCACGGCCTCTTCCCAGGTCTCGCCCAGCGTGGTGTTCACAAAGGTTTTCAGGCCGTTGGGATCTTTCAGTGCATCCAGCCAGTCATAGACTATCTGTACCCAGGTGGTGAATGGACTGTACGCTGTCCAGATATGGAACGTGATGGAGCGCGGCGGCGGAATTTCATTATCCGCGGCGCTGAAAAACGTCAGACCGTCACGGGTCCACATCCCCGTGTTTTCACAGATCCACCGCCCGTTGCTCTGGTCAAGCTCAGACTGATGGATCACGCAGCCATGATGTTCACAGAGGTAGAAAACGCTTTCGGGGCTGTCCTTCTCCCATTTAAGGCCAAAAGGCGTGGATTCATCGCCAAATTTCAGATACTGCTCCTCCCCACAGTGTGGGCAGGGCACATAAAAACGCATGAAATGCGCCGACTCGTTGGCCGCTTTTTCGATCTGGCAGGTGCCTTTGATTTTAGGCGTCGAGCCGCGAATGGATTTGGGCCATACAGAGCCCTCAATACGTTTATCCCCAAGCAGGGTTGGCGAACCCTCTTTTTCGACATCCGGTTCGAACGAGGAAAGTTCGTCATAGCAGACCACGTCCACGGATTTTTCACGGTAGTTTTTGGCGGCAGCGCCGCCCAGGCACCAGAAGCCCACACCCGATGAAAAGCGTTTCAGCGTGAGAGTATTGTCACGATGTTTACGCCCCAGCCATGGAGAAAGTTTTTTCAGGCAGGGAACATCCCGAATCGTCGCCTCCACGTGAGACTTCATAAAATCTTCAGCGGCAGAATCCGTGGGCTGAAAAAGCAGACTGTTTCGGGATTTATGCTCAATAAAATACCCGACCACCCCCAGCAACATCTTTGTATAGCCAACACGGGCAGATTTAATCAGATTAACAGTCCGGATCTGATCATTCCCCATGCTGTTCATGATGGCGATCTGGAACGGCAGCGTTTTCCATTCTCCCTCACCATATGAAGATTCTTTAGGCAGATAATAATTTTGATCAGCCCATTCAACTGGCGTCACCGGCAATGCCCTTATCAGGGGCTGTAATGCTGTTGTGACAGCACTCATCATATTATTCAGTTGTTGCTCTGATATATTCATCGAGTAAATCCGGTAATTTATCCCCCGCCCGCGCACACTGATTTGCCCCCTTCGCAATAAGGGTTTTCAGATGGTCAAGATGGCGCGGTGTTAAATCAGGAAACTGTCGCTGCATGGATAAAGGGATGGAATCAAGCGTACTGGATAACGCCATTGCCAGCTTGCTGAGAGCAAAAATACAGAACCCGGTATCAATAAGTTTTCCTTTTGACACCTCATTTTTTAACTGCTGTGTAACAGCCTGTTCTGCTGTCAGTTCCCATCTGGCAATAAGCAATTTCTCCTCATAGTCGTCTTCGCTATCGCCATCAGGCACATCGTTTTTACTTCTTCTCAGATACGATATGTAAAAATCGCGCCAGGCATCCAGATCCAGTTGCCCTCGCTTATTCGATATCGGGGCACCCGGCAATTTCTGCAATCTGCGAAGCTGGCGATCGGTCAGACTTAAATGCCTGGCAACTTCAGTCTGCGTAGCCACTCCTCACCTCGCAAAAACTCTCACTTCACAATCACAACAAAACCGGTCATGTCCGGCTTACATGTCTATTTTTTGTGCATGCCCGGTTCACAGAAGACCTCTTTTTTTATTTTTCATATAGTTAACTTGAAGAGAAACCGGACATGGTTCCCGGAAAATTTTCATAAATAGCGAAAACCCGCGAGGTCGCCGCCCCGTAACCTGTCGGATCGCCGGAAAGGACCCGCAAAATGATAATAATTATCATCTATATGTCACCTGTCTCTTATACACATCTGACGCTGCCGACGACTT
>OWIL01000704.1_pt1 | contig 19992 bp, 20 predicted proteins | sample 1732871 | NCBI WGS metagenome assembly OWIL01 (sample SAMN05065763, study PRJEB22554) | human gut metagenome | biome: ENVO:2100002; feature: ENVO:00000062; material: ENVO:00002003 | host: Homo sapiens | place: USA
AGATGTAGCTCCGTCTCGTGGGCTCGGAGATGTGTATAAGAGACAGTGCTTATACTATGTCTTGCAAGAAAGGCATGGTTGCATTTAATGCTATCGTAAACTCATCCTTTTTAGTGCTGGTTCCGATTGGCTTTCTAGTTGGATTTACGACCCCGACACTCAGAGATTTTATTCAAAGTTTTCTGTTTTACGTGATTTTCTCTCCGGCATGCGCAGTGATGCTTAATAAAATTATGTATATGACTAGTTATAAAATGCAGGCAGAGGAGTCTATGCGTAGAATCGATATGATTTTAACTTCTAAACAGCAACCAGAACCAGCGATCCCCCAATATCCTGATACATATGAGGTCGCTTTTGAAGATGTGACATTTGCATATGATAATACCGATCACCCCGCAGTTTCACATCTCACTTTTATGGCAAAAGCAGGAGCAATAACGGCCCTTGTGGGACACTCCGGGTCAGGTAAAAGCACAGCGGCCAGTCTGATCCCTCGGTTCTATGACGTGCAGGATGGCGCAGTAAAAATTGGCGGCGTTGACATCAGGGAAATCCCACAGGGTGATTTAATGAAAATGGTGGCATTTGTGTTCCAAGACCCCAAGTTGTTTAAGGATAGCCTATTAGAAAACATAAGAGCCGGAAGACCATCGGCAACCCGTGAGGAAGTTCTAAAGGCAGCTCATCTGGCGCAGTGCGACGACATACTGAAAAAGCTTCCAAACGGAATAGATACAATTATTGGAAGTCAAGGTATATACCTGTCCGGGGGCGAAACACAGCGCATTTCTATTGCCCGCGCTATTTTAAAAGATGCTCCTATTGTAGTTTTAGATGAGGCGACAGCATATGCTGACCCCGAAAATGAGCATCAAATCCAGAAGGCCTTTGATGGACTTATAAAGAATAAAACGGTTATTATGGTTGCACATCGGCTTTCGACTGTCCAGGATGCAGACCAAATATTGGTGATGAAAAACGGTGCGATAGCGGAAAGCGGAACACATTCTGATTTGATAAAGCATCAGGGCGAGTATGCTAAAATGTGGGACAATTATAACAAAACGGTGCAGTGGCATATAGAAAGTTGAGGTGCTGTCTATGCTAAAACGTGCGTTTGCATTAAGCGATCAAGGCGCAAAAGATTTAGCGAAAGGAATTATAGCAACTGCCTGCGCCAATTTGATACAGATCATTCCAGCAAGTTTGTTGTTGATGGTAGTAATGATGCTTTTAGAAAAAGCGGCGGGGACTCAAGTTAATGTAGGTCGGAATATTCCGTTCTTTGTCGGAATTACCCTGGTGCTTTTTGGCATGATCGCGATTGCCCAATTAGTACAATACAATTTGACATACACTGCTGCATATAAGGAAAGTGCAAACCGAAGAATTGTGCTGGCTGAAAAACTCAGAAAACTTCCACTGTCATTCTTTGAAAAGAAAAATTTAGCCGATCTGACAACTACTATTATGGGGGATTGTACAGCATTAGAAAGGACATTTTCTAATGCGATTCCACAGTTGTTAGGCACAATTCTTATGTTTGTTATTATGTCCGTGGGGCTGGCAGTTTTAGACTGGAGGATGGCTCTTTGTATTATTGTCCCGGTACCAGTTGCCTCAATTGTTGTTGTTCTTGCTCGTAAGGCACAGAGTAAGGCGGAACTTGAAAATCTGGAGGCAAAAAGGTGCGCCTATGACGCAGTACAAGAATATATTGATACTATAAAAGAATTAAAAGCATACTCAAAAACGGATGTATACTTGGATGAACTTGATAAAAAGTTAGAGAATGTTATTCGTTGTTCCTTCCGAAATGAGTTAGCCCCCGGAGCATCTACAACAGCTGCTCAGTTCATCCTGCGCTTTGGTTTAGTTGCTGTTTTGCTTATAGGGGGAAACTTGGTGATTGAAGGTATGCTTTCTATTCCCATGCTCATACTGTTCCTTCTTTTCGCTGGTCGAATCTATGATCCATTCACCAACTGTTTCATGCTATTAGCGGAGGTTTTTGCCGCACTTGTAAGCATTGGCCGGATGAAACAGATAGACAATACACAGGAACAAACCGGCTCAGACTGTTGCAATAACATTGGCTGCGATATTGAGTTCAAGGATGTTTACTTTTCTTATAACGAGGAACCAGTTCTGACAGGAGTATCTTTTGTAGCAAAGCAAGGCGAAATAACTGCTTTAGTCGGGCCATCTGGCAGTGGAAAATCAACAGTTTCAAAATTAGCAGCGCGTTTTTGGGACGCCGATTCCGGACTCATAACACTTGGAGGCATAGATGTCAAAACTGTTGAACCAGAAGTATTGTTAAAAAACTATGCAATCGTATTCCAGAATGTCACCCTTTTTGACGAATCGGTAATGGAAAATATACGGCTTGGCCGTAGCGGAGCTTCTGACGAAGATGTTAGAGCCGCAGCAAAGGCCGCCCAATGTGATGAGTTTATTGATCGTTTACCGCAAGGCTATGACACGAATATCGGGGAAAACGGAAGTAAATTATCCGGTGGCGAGCGCCAGCGCATTTCTATTGCCCGTGCCTTGCTAAAAAATGCTCCTGTTATTCTTCTCGATGAAGCAACTGCATCTATGGATGCAGAAAGTGAAACAATGGTACAAACTGCCTTGTCAGCGTTATTAAAAGGTAGGACAGTGATAGTTATTGCGCATCGAATGAGGACCATAGCAAATGCAGACAAGATAGTTGTTTTGGACAAAGGAAAAGTGACTGAAGTGGGGACTCCCAGCGAGTTGGCTAAAAAAGGCGGGTTGTATGCGCATTTGGTTGCACTCCAGCAGAAACAGCAAATGTCTTCCTTACCGACATGAACGTCCTAAGAGGGAAATATGAAAAGAAAACAGCAAGCCACCACATCGGGTGAAGATTATTTAGAGGCAATTTTAGTGCTCCAAATGCAGAAAGGAACAGTGCGCTCTGTTGATGTCGCCCGGCATATGGAGGTGTCAAAGCCCAGCGTGAGCCATGCGGTGGCGACCCTGCGGGATGGAGGTTTTCTGACGATGGACAGCGACTATTTCCTGCACCTGACCGACATTGGCCGGGAAGTGGCGGAACAGATTTACGAAAAGCACCGTTTCTTTACCGAGCGTCTGATTGCCGCCGGCGTGGATCCGAAAACCGCAGAGGCAGATGCCTGCCGGATTGAGCACGTCATCAGCGACGAGAGTTTCCAAAAATTAAAGAAACAACTCATGTAACCTGTGGAGATCGAACTCATTACACCAAGAGTGTCTTCGAAATTGAGGATGACCAATATGCAAAACGATCCGCGCTCCCGAATTCTCCTATTGCTACAACTTCTCCTGAAGCAGACAGATGAGCACCACTACGCAACTGGCGCGGATATTCTCCGTTTTTGGGAGACTCATGGCATCCAGACCACCCGGAAAAATGTGTACAGCGATATCCAACTGCTCATGGACTTCGGCCTGGACGTCATCTGCATCAAAAGCACGCAAAACCGCTACTTCGTCGGTTCCCGGCTGCTTGAGCTGCCGGAACTGAAACTGCTGGTGGACGCTGTGGAGTCCTCCCACCTCATCACAGAGAAGAAAAGCACCGCCCTCATTGAGAAGTTAGGCCATCTTACCAGCAGACACAACGCCGCGCTCCTGAACCGCCCCGTCTACATGGACGGCACGGCCAAGCCGGACAACGAGGCCGTGTACTACGCCATCGACGCGATCCAGACGGCGATTCACAAACAACGGGCCATCTCCTTCCAGTATTTCGAGTACACGCCGAAAAAGGAAAAGGTCCTGAAACACAAGGGCTACCGCTATGGATTCAGCCCCTATGTCCTCATCTGGAGCCGGGATTTCTATTACGCCGTGGGCTGGTCGGAAAAGCACGGCAAACTGGCCCAGTTCCGGGTGGACCGCATGACGGCCATCCAGGATTCAGATGCCCCTTACATAGCGGATCCGTCCTTTGACCCAGCGTCCTACATCCGGGAAATCTTTGGCATGTATCACGACATGCCCCAGCGGGTGACGCTGCTGTGTGAGAACCGCACCATGCGAAACATCATAGATCACTTCGGGGAGGATGTGGACACGGAGGTGGTGGACGCCAACCACTTCCGGGCCACCGTGGATGTGGCGCCCACGCCGCCGTTCTTCTCATGGGTATTCACCTTCGGCGGCGCTATCCGCATCGAGGGGCCTGGGGAGGCGCTGGCGAAGATGCGGGATATGGCCTCGTGGCTGCATACATAAAAGCAAGAGGGATCCGCCCAGGAAACGCTGGGCAGATCCCTCTCACCTTTACGGGGCAGGAGGACCGCTGCGGGGTGTATCCCCGCAGCGGTCCTCCTGATTTTAGTCCGAAAAGTATACCGGCCTGCCAATGGATGTAAAGCCCTCGATGCCGGTGATCACCACATTGTTGTATCCGCTGGCGCAGTGGATGATGAGCAGATTGCCGCTCTCATCCCTGCCGCCTACGATGCCCACATGGGAGTCCTCTGGGTAAAATACCAGATCGCCGGGCAGCGCCTCGTCCCAAGAGATGGTGGTGCAGTAGGTGTGCTGCGCGGAGGCCCCTCCCCCGTGACCGATGATATACTCGCCGCCTGTGGCATTATAGAATACCCAATCAACGTACCCTGAGCAATCCATCCCGTAGGGCCGGTAGGTGCCGGAACTGGAGCTGCCGGGGGCAGTGACCTGCATGGTGGTACCCCAGCGGGAGTCCCAGCCGAGGACCAGGCTCTTGCCGCCCCAGAAGTAGTTGACCTTACCCACCAGTTGGCAGGCGGTTTCTATGATCTCCCGGCGCTCGGCGCTCAGGCCCGCCGGCAGCGAGGCAAGCAGTTTTTTGGCGTCGGCCTCCGTCACGGCCAGATTCCCAATGGCCCCGCCCAGCAGGTCGAGGTTCTCTAACAGGTCATCCAGCATGTCGTTCTGTTCGTCGGTAAAGGCGTAGTGTTCCCGCATCTCGTCCACGGTCTTTCCCGTGACGGAGATGGTCAGGATGGTTTCCGTCCAGCTGTCGTCCTCGCCGTCGTCCGGGTCGCTGTCCGGGTGGTCTATGGTTTCCGCCTCGGAGGAGAGGGATACCATATCCCAGAACACCTCCCGCAGACGCTCCACCCGGCCGGCGTCCAGGGTGACCACATCCACGCCGTCATTGGTCCCTGCGGTTTTCACCGCAAACACCGCCACGACCTCCCGCCAGTCCGGCGGGGCGCCGTCTATGATAATCTGGTCGTAGTCCCCGGCCTGCAGTTCCTCCAGCTTACCAGCGTATTCCTCATTGATCTGGGCGATGGCCGTACTGAGCGCCACAGAGGTACTGTCAGCAGGCTCGTTGGCGAACAGGATACCAAAGGGGGAGGCGATTAACAGGCCGACGACACAAATCAGGACCAACAGGGCAAGGACGACAGATCCTCCCGCAGCCGCAGCGGCGATCAGGCTCTTGGCGGCGGCATAGATGGCCCGCAGGGCGTTTCCAGCCTTGGCAGCGGCCTTTTTCGCCGCACTCCCCGCCTGTTTTGCCGCCTGCCGGAACCGGGCCGTTTGCTGTGCCACATGGGCTGCTTTGGCGCTCTGGGCGGCACGGGTGGCCCCACGCCCCGTCTGGGCCGCAGCCCTCCCAGCATGGTCCGCTGTTTTTACCACCCGCCTGGAGGAGCCGGCAACCGGCTTTGCGTGGCGCACGGCCCTGCCACGGCCTGCCTCCTTTATGGCAGGTGTTTTGCGTTTCCCTTTTGGCAGGGGGCCGGCATCTTGGGCAGGCTCCACCTTTGGCCGCATGGGCGATACAGTCCCGTCCCGCCTGCCCCCATTCCCATGTGCAGTTCTGCCGGAAGACCGGCGATCTCCTACAGGTTGCATAGGCTCTTGCCCGCTGCCTGCTGGCTGACGCATCCGCTCGACTCTGTCCTGCGCGGACTTCTGCGCTGCCTGCCGCCCGCGCTCCCGGATGAAGGGTTGCTGGCCCTGGGTGCGCTCTGGTGACAGGCCGGAAACCTGCGTTTCCGTTTGAGCGCGCAGGTATGCGTCCTTGGTCTTGATCCGCTGCCCGGCTTTTCCGACCGGTTCCGCCGGCTGGTCTGCCGCTGCGGCGTTGACACGGCTTTCATGCTCCCGTGTACGGATCTCCGGCGCGGGATCCCCAGCGGTGGAATCCGCGGAACTGCCGTCGCGGGAGGCACGGTTCTTCCGTTTCTCCTTAATGAGCTTTTCCGCACCGCGCTCCATGCGGCGCATGCTGTCCGCAGTGGTATCCTCGATTTGGTCGCCGCCATAGTCATCCCGCCGCCCCTGCTGGGCGGCGTCACGGAGCTGCGTCCGCAGGCGGTCCGTCCCATCCTCCAGGCCGCGATGGACCAACTCCTTCGGTACGGCCGTTATCTTCTCCCGGATGGAGGATGTGGCCTGCGGCTTCTCCTTGATCTTATCCATCCAAGCACCTCCCCATGGAAACGGGCCGCGTCACGCGGCCCGCCCCATCCCGATGGTGCCATCTGTGTCAGAGGGCTTGGTAGTCATCAATTTATACAGTCGGTTCTTCGGGAAGTTGTCCATGAAGGGTACGATAGCACTGCCGCACTTGATGAGGCCGCGGCCGGAGTCCACATTGGTGATGTAAGAGAGCTGGTTGTCCGAGATATTCAGCAGCCGGGCCAGTTCTGTCCGGTCCGTCGCCGCCTGGTTGAGCATGACGAGGAACTCGCTGTTGGCCAGCATGGTCCGGGCGGTGTGGGACTGGAGGAGGTCGTCCACATTCTGTGTGATGCCGGTGCAGCAGGCCCGGTATTTGCGGACGCGCTTCCAGAGGGTGAACAGGAAGTTCGCGCTGTACTCATGCTGGAACAGCAGATAGATCTCGTCAATATAGATCCAGGTATTCCGCCCCTGCTGGCGGTTGCGGATGATACGGTTGAAGATGCTGTCCAGCACCACCAGCATGCCCACGGGCAGAAGCTGACGGCCCAGGTCCCGGATGTCATAGCAGAGGATGCGGGAATTGGTGTCCACATTGGTGGGTTTGGCGAAGGTGTTCAGGCTGCCCTCGGTGAACAGTTCGATGGCCAGCGCCACGTCCCGCGCTTCCGGCTCCGGCTGGCGGAGCAGCTCGGCATGGAAATCCTGCAGGGTGGGCACCGCGCCGGTGTAGCCCCTGCGGATGTACTCCCGATAGCACTGGGCGGCGCAGCGGTCGATGATGGACTTCTCCTTGGCGGAGAGTTTCCCGGATCCCATGAGCTGCTCACACAGGGACAGCAGAAACTCGGACTTCAGCACCACCGGGTTCTCCCCGTCGCCGTAGCCCTGCTCCATATCCATGGCGTTGATGTGGTTGGGCGAGGTGGCGGACACCTCGATCACCTCGCCGCCCAGCCCCTCGATGAGTGGCCGGTACTCGCTCTCCGGGTCGATGACGATGATGTCGTCCGGCGCCCCGCCGTCACCATTCTCCGCCGCCAGGGCCAGCCCCACCATCTCCCGCTTGGCGGTGAAGGACTTGCCGGAGCCGGACACGCCGAGGACAAAGCCGTTGGCGTTGAGCAGCTCCCAGCGGTTGGCGAGGATGAGGTTCTTGCTGATGGTATTCTGGCCGTAGTACACGCCGCCCTGATGGAGGATCTCCTGGGCCTTGAACGGCATGAGGACGGCCAGCGCCTCGGTGGTAAGGGTGCGGAGGGCATCGATGCGGCGCAGGCCCAAGGGCAGCGCCGTCACCAGCCCCTCCGCCTGCTGCCAGTTGAGGGTGGAGAGCTGACACAGGTGCTTGCGGGCAATGGACTGGAGGGTTTCTGTGTCGCTGTCCAGTTCTTCCTTGCTGTCCGCCAGATGCACCAGCGTCACTACGGCGAACATCATGCGCTGGTCACGGGTGGTGAGATCGTCCAGCATCTCACGGGTTTCCTTGCGCTGCTGTTCGAGGTCATATGGTACAACGGCGGAGAAGTTGTTGTTGCTGTTCTGCCGGCGCTGCCAGTTGGTCACATTGGTTTCCACGCCCAGCAGCCGGTTCTGCATCTCACGCACCGCCTCGTCCGTGGGGACGGGGATCACATCGATGGACAGCATGAGCGTCCGGTTTAGTTCCGTCAACTCGTTGATCATGGAGTCTTTGATGTAGGAGGCGTACTCCTTGAGGAACAGGACCCGCCCGAACTTATCGCCCATGACAAAGTGGTCCTTCTTGAACTCCATGCTGTCCGGGCAGATGGCATCCTTATAGGAGGCCCCCTTCCGCATGCTGTCCTTCAGGTTGAAGTGGAACTCCGTTTCCTCACCTACCCGGTAGAAGTCGTGGAGGATCCGCAGACGCTCGATGGCGTCCAGTTCCTCGCTGTGGGAGTCCAGCTTATTGAGCCGGCTGGTGACGTCGCCGATGACACGGTCAAAAAAGGTCCTGGCCTCATCTACATTTTTCTTATGGGTGGATACGGTGATGTACCGCTCCTGCACCACGCTGTTGGACGAGTCGGTGACCTTGTCCGTGAGCATGGCATTGTACTCGGCCCGGTATCCGTCCAGAAAATCCCCGCGGGGCGGGAGAAGGATGGTTTCCTCGAAGTTCTGGCGGTTGAGCCGCTTGTTGTTGATGGTGATCTTGGTGGTAGAGCCAGTGTCCAGCGCATTGAGCAGTTCGGAATAATTTAGGAACATCGCCGTCTTGTCCTCTTTGGAGGCGATGGCGTAGTTGATGTCCGAAAAACGGATGCACTTGGAGAACTTGCTCCCAAACTGAAAAACCCCATCCGGCCAGATACGGCGAATGGGGATGGCGTCCTGTACGGATTTTGGCACGGTAAATTGTTCTTTGTCCTGCTTTAATGTATTTTGCAGGGTTTTAATCAATCTTCAGGGCCTCCTTCATACTCGAACGCTCCATGAGTTTTGCGTACAGGTTGTCCGATTGGAAGACGAGCCGGTGAGGATATATAAATTCCGTGCGGATATAAGCAAGTAGAAACCGCTCCAGCGTCATGCCGTTATACTGGAAAAATCCGCCGAGAGCGAACGGGAAAGCGCACAGGACGCAGACCCATCCGATCTCGGCGGTCGCCAGCACAGAGCGCAGGCCAAAATACACGCCTACGGCAACAGCGACGGCCAGCAGCGCAAAGATGAGCTGGCGGAGCGACAGCCCGAAAAACAGGCTCTCCTGATAGTTTCGGACCTCTTTGTTGATGCGTACCTCGATTGGATTTCACCTCCGTTTCCGTTCCTGGACTTTTGGCAGACAGGAGTTGCCATGTCCGCCGGGGTATGCTAACATCAAAGTGAAAAAATAGCGAGAGGGGTGTACCCATGTTCTATGCATATATTTTTCTGGGGGCCGGGATCCTGATCCTGTCCATCCTGTTCCGCCTGGCCGCGGTGTTCCGTCTGACGATCCCGCTGCTGTATGCGCTGGTGGTGCCGACGCTGCTGAGCGATTGGTACTACGCCCACTACACGCTGGCCAATGTGATCTGGTACATCCTGCTGGCGGTGACGGTCCTGTCCTGGGTGTACTCCCTGGTGCGGAAACTCTCCGCCATCATGGAGCGGCGCCGGCGCGGGAAAGAAAAAGAGGAAATTTTGATCCAGCGGGTGCGCGAGGCCGGCCTCAACGGCGGCGGTATCGTCCATATTGACGACCTGCAGGATTAACCAAGGCCCATCAGTTCCCGCACCAGCCGGTCGCTCATCTTGATGGCGCCCACCAGAACCAGCATATTGAAAACCAATTCCCCGATATAGTTCCAAACGATGGTAGCGGCAGCCATGGTGTCGTCCGCAATAGCGGGAGGCGCCGCGGCAAATTGGGAAAAGATAATACAGGCCAAAACGATCATACAGCCCTCCAGGCAGATGGCGGCGTAGCTTTTGATAAAAGCCACGCCGATGCTGCTGGAGGGCTGCCCCGCGAAACTGGCCAGGGGGATGGGCGCGATGGCCGTCGCCAGTAGGGTAAGCGCCCAGCGCCTTGCCGCATTTCGGCGGCAGGTTTCCAAACGCTCCCCTCCGAACCGGACATACACCTCTCAATGTATCCGGCTCTCCAGGTATCAGTCCAGTTTTCCGGCATGCAATTTAACATGGCAGTTATGGCATAGCGCCATAGTTTTGCGCCTGCGCGCAATCATGTGGCGCTCCCATTCCGCCTTTCCTGATAGGTCTTTCAGCTTCCGGATATGGTGGATTTCAATCTCCACATCCGTCGCTCCGCACCACTCACATTGGCCGCCTTTTAGCCGCTGAACAAGACTTGTGTAGCTTCTATTTTCATTTGCCCGCCCGATAATGTCCGGGTTTGTTGCGTCAACATGGGTATCCCGACGCATTCCTTGGTTGTAAAATACAACTGACTTTTCACCGGATTTGCTTTGATAAGTCACTACAAAGTCTTTTCCTCTGGTATATTTTCGGATGATTTTCTGCATGCTCGTTCGGTATTTCCCAGCAAAGGTTTTATACATGCTGTACTTCATCACATAGAGGAAATTATTCAGTACGGTTGCGTTGTGTGCGATACGGTAGTAATTGTACAATCCCCTGATTTCTGCATTGTATTGGTTTAAGATTTCCAGGTCATCCAGATTGCGCAGGCTGGACCTGCAAACTGGTTCCCAGATTTCTTTATTCCCGTTGTCTTTGTCATAGTGGATCTTAAGTGCCCCATAGGACAATAGCCGTTTCAGCCATTTTTCCTTTGGCACATACAACTTGATACGCCCGGTGTAGGAGCGCTTAACGTAGCCCGCTTTGGTGCGGGTACTGTTCTGCTCCTTGCTGGTGGTAATCTGAAAGCTGAGGAACTGGGCAAAGTCTGTTCCGTGCGTGATAAGAGTCTTTTCCTGAGATAGTTCCAAATGAAGCTGCTCTCGGATAAACCTTCCCACATCGATCTTGACTTGCTTTGCGTCCGCTTTGCTCCCAATTACTCCGATCAGAAAATCGTCCGCATAGCGGACATACACCAGCCGTTTATAGCTGTCATCCATTGGGTCAACATACGGGATGGTACGCAGATATTGATTGATTTCATTGATTTCCGCCATAACAGTTGCTTTTTGCTCCGGGGAGATTTTACTTTCGTTCCGTTTCAGCCACTCCTGCTTTCCACGCCGCTTATCCAGCGGCTTTTTATAGGCTGGGTTGATACGGCGCTTGTTACCTTGCCGAAAGGTCTGGGCATATTGGGCCATAAACACATCCAGCTCATTGAGGTAGATATTTGCAAGAATAGGGCTGATGATGGACCCCTGCGGAGTGCCGGAATAAGTGTTGTGGTAAACCCAATTCTCCATATAGCCCGCTTTCAGGAACTTCCAGATAAGCCCGATGAAATGCTCATCCTGAATGCGCCTGCGCAGGATGTTGACCAATGCATGATGGTCAACATGGTCAAAGCACCCCTTAATGTCACCCTCGACAAACCATTTGACCCCAGTAAAATTCTTTTGCACATATTGGAGTGCCGTATGACAACTCCGTTTTGGGCGAAAGCCGTGGGATGTATTCAGAAAAGTCGGCTCGTAGATACTCTCTAGTATCATGCGAACCACTTCTTGTACCAGTTTATCGTCAAAGGAGGGAATACCAAGGGGACGCTTTTTGCCATTGGCCTTGGGGATATACGTCCGACGGGCCGGGGCGGGTTGATAACTAAAATCCTTCAATCTGGCAATCAACGCATTGATACGCTTCATGCCTATTCCATCCACGGTCTTACCATCTGTTCCGGCGGTCATATTGCCTTGTTTGGCTTGTATTTTTTGGTACGCTATCAGATAAAATTCAGGATTGTACAAGTTGCGGTAGAGTCGCTGATACCGATAATTGCTGTTGCATGCTTTGGAACTTAAACTCTCCAATACATTTTGGGGACTTCTCATGGTGTCTCACACACCTTTCCTTTTGTGAATTGGTGATACCCTGCCGCCCTTCGCCATGTACAAGGTTTTCCCTTGCTCGGACTACTACGGCGGCTCCGTTGCCCTGCCGGATATTCAGGTCCTGCGGCCATAGCCATAAATGGCGTTCCGGTTTAGGCAATCTCCGGTTAGATAGCTGGAAACAGCGTGATATGATGTCGGAGTGGGTTTTCGTCCTTTTCCGCTGACTGCGGCTGGCTATCATGGGTATCTCGCAAATCGTGTCTACATGTCACCATTTGCCATGACATACGGCGAATTCAGCTATCCTACGCCGCCGGCTCAAGTATGCCGCCTCGGACTGCCCTTAAAGCAGTTTAGCTTTGCTCCTCATTCATATCGTTTCATCTTGCCGTTCAGTAGTGGAATGATAGCTTTCCAACTTACGACGTTGCCAGCATGCTGCACTCCCCATCAGGTTTCCCCTCCGGATAAGCTGGCTGATGATAGGAGATTATTTCACCTGCCTTTCTGGATTACCTTATCCTACCGCCGTGCAATAGGCGGAATTTCCATCTATCCGTGTGCTTTGGCTTATACCGCCGCACTTCCGGACGCACTATAGAGTTTGAAAAAGCGGGAATAGACGGTCAAAATCATGACCAGCGACAAAACCCAGATAAACAGGGATCCCAGGAGCGTTACCGCCCACAGCGGGATACTCTCCAGAAAGCCCACGTCCTCGATGATGGTCACCATCTCGTCTGGCAGGGCCGTGTCGGACATGGCCGTGAGGCCGGAGGCGTCCATAATGGTGGACACCGCGCCCTGGGCGATGCTGAACAGGGTCATCATCAGCTCCAAGCCGTAGGTGACGGCCCCCTGCGCCAGCGCGAACCGCACAAAGGTCTTGACCGCCACCTCCGGGCGCTTGAGTTCCGTAAAGCTGCCGCAGGTCTTGACCACGCCGGCGACGAAAAACAGTACCAACAGAGCGTAGCCGATGGCTCTCAGCGCGTCATGGATGTTGAGAATGACGTCCCAGATCCCGCCGCCTTTGAATTCTTCCGGCGACGTGGAGATGAGCGTCCAAATCTCGGTGAGTTTTTCATTCCAGGTAGCAAGGGCTGAGTTCAGGTTGTCAACGATCCAGTTTCCACTTCCCATTGTGCATCACCTCCGTGTGGGAAGGGAGCGGGAGGACGCTGTGTGCGCCCTCCCGCTTTGCCCACTCAGCCGGTGATGAGGGTGAGGATCTCCTTGGTAAACGTGATCACAATGCCGCCCGCGATGGTGAGCATGCCGTTGGCGCGCTGGGAGGGGTCGTGGCTCTTGAGGGACAGGCCCAGCTGGAGGACGCCGAAGCCCAGCAGGATGAGGCCGATGGCCCGGATGAGGGAAAAAATGAAGTCGCTCAGATTTGTCACAACCGCCAGCGGATCGTCCGCCGCGAAGGCAGGACAGACGGTCATGACCGCGACCAGCACAAAGCAGGAAAGCATGGCGTAAATGCGCTTGACCCGCTTTTCGAATTTATGATTCATGCTGCATTCTCCTTGTTTTCATTGGCGTCATCGGTGGAAAATGCCGCAAAAAATTCATGTCCAGAAATCACCGGTGCTTGGTTCTGCCTGTGGTGAATATAGGGTGGCCCGCCAGCCAGTGAGGTTTGCCGGACGGCGGGATGTTTCATTAAATCGTATTTCAGGTCCATGACCGGTCCGGCACCGCGAATGAGCAGGATGGCGTACCGGTTGTCCAACCGGCGCACTTCGTCCGGCGTCAGCAGCTCCCGGCCGCTGATCTGCATGTTGGTGGACCATGAGCCGGACTTACCTTTGGTTTCCCCATGAGTCTTGGTATCGATGGTGGATTTGCCCAGGGCCTCGGAAATGTACTTGTGGGTGCTGGACTCGTTGCCGCCGAGGTACAGCAGGGTGTCCGAGTTGCCGGGGATGGTTTCCCAGGAGTCCTTGAACTGCTCCTTGATCTGCGCCATGTTTTGGATGATGGTGCTGCAGGAGATGTTTCTGGACCTCATGGTTGCCAGTTCGCGGGGCAGCCCCGGCAAATTGACCGAGGGCGCCTCATCCAGGATGAAGTGGACATGCCGGGGCAGCGGACCGTGGTGGATCTGGTCTGCACAGTAGTAAAGGGTCTGGAACACCTGGGAATAAAGCAGACTTACCAAAAAGTTATAGGTATTGTCATTGTCCGGGATAACAGCGTACAGGGCACATTTCTTCTCTCCCAGCGTGTACAGATCCATATCGTCGTGGTCCGTGATGGCCCGGATCTGGGGCAGGTTAAAGGGGGCCAGACGCACAGCGGTCGACACAAGGATGCTCTTGGAAGTCTTGCCCGCCGCCATCTTAAAGACCTTATATTGCCGGACGGCGACGCTGTCCGGCTTCTCCCGTTCAATGGCGCTGAACAGCAGATCCAGCGGCGAGACGTGGTCCTCGTCGTCCTCTTTTACCTCCGCGTATTCCAGCACCCGCATGACCATGGAAAAGTTCTGCTCGGACTCCGGCGCCTCCTGAAACAGCATGAGGATGATGGCCTGCAGCAGCGCCGTTTCGGCCTTGGTCCAGAACGGATCCGACTCATGGCTGTTCTTGGGTGTTGTGGCTTGAATGAGGTTATTGACAAGCCGCAGGGCATCCTTCTCGTCCCGGATATAGCGGAAGGGGTTGTATCCGTCCGACTGCTCCAGATTGACAAGGTTCAGCACCCGCACATCGTAGCCCTGGCTTTTGAGGTAGCCGCCGGTGGCAGTCAGCACCTCCATTTTGGGATCGGTGATCACATAGTTGGTGTTGGCCTCCAAAATGTTAGGCAGGACATAGCTGCGGGTCTTGGCCGCGCCGCTGCCGCCGATGACCAGTACGTTGAGGGACCTGCGGTGCTTGTGGGTATCCAGCCCCAAACGGACATTTTGTGTCAGGGGCTTATTCTGCTTTTGACAGAACATAGCGTTGACCTGTTTGGGAGACGCCCACTGTGCCGAGCCGTGTTCCTCGCCGTCACGGGTGCGGCCCTGTGTGGTGCAATACAGGCAGATGCCTATGATGTACGCGCCGGTGCAGGCGAGGATGCTCATCAGGCTGTGTTCCGTCCAGCGGATCTTCAAAGGAGTCTGCAGGGCCGCGGTCAGGTTCGTCAGCAGCTCCGGCAGGCCGTTCCCGAGGGACTGGGCAATCAGGAGAGCGGCCCAGACCACGGGGATGTAGAGAAACAGATACGGGAGGATCCCTCCCGATCTGCCCGGTTTATTCAGCGGCATTCACCTCCAACTGAAAAACAGGGGCGCACCGCATTGGTACGCCCCATAGGCTGTTTGGATGTATGCCTGTTTGCTTAGTCCTGTTCGAAGGGATACAGGATGTCCACACCGAGGGCGTGCATGTGATCCTCATACTGCAGGAGGCCCCGCAGGTCGTGGCCCCGGTAGATCCGATCCTGTTTACAGGACAGGATGTAATCCATTTTCTTTTCGGCAGCCTCCCGCGCCAGGAACCGGAGGCTGGGCCTCCGGAGGTCCCATCCGCACATATAATCTTTGTATACGCCGACGATCTGCATGCTGTTTACTTCTGCAAATTGGCGCAGGTAAGTGTCCTGTCCGCTGATACCGATCTCGTCTGCTGCCGGATTGTTCGTGTTCACCCGGAGATACAGCCAGCAGCGTTTCCCTCGCAGCTGCGCTTTGGGCGGCAGGCTCCCGTGCGCAAACAGCCTTTTCAGCAGTGCCATATCCTCCGGGAGCAGGAATCCTGCGCTGCCGGTGCGTCCTCTGTAGTAGTAAACGACCTTCATGGTATCTGGCCTCCTTCACTTTTTCTGTAACGCAACCATACCTGAACCGGCCCGGAATATCCAGCACTTTCCCCAAACAGCACTCAATTATCTGGTCTTGGTCCGCGTCTTGGTTTTCTGCCTGGCCGGGGCGCGCCGCCGCTGTTCCTCCAACTGTGCGCGATAGTCCTGCAGGCGGCCCTCAACGGAGGGCCGCTCATCACTCGTCGTCCTCGCCGCGCTCCCGGCGTGCATAGGAGAGCTGGTGCTGGTATCGCGCGAGGCGCGTCCCGACCGGGAATCTTTTTTTGGCGTTCCAGGTTCCTTCTCCGGTTGCCGCTCCCGTTCCGGCTGCTCCTTCTGGGGGGCCTCCGGCTGCTGGTACATCATCTTCTGGAACACCAAGTTGGCCCGTTCCACCTCTGTGGCCGGCATGACAACATCTACCATGCTTTTGGGGTCATTGGGATCTCTGGAGTTTTGGATGGCCGCATAGAGCAATTTCGGTTCCCGCGCCTTGTGCCTGAACTCCCGGTATTCCTCCTGCGTCATGGGGAATACCCGCAGATCCCGTGTCTGCTGCAGCATTTTGCCCATGCGGACCTTGCCGCTGATCTTCTTGTGGCTTTTCGCCAGCGCCAGCGATATGGCCAAAAGATTTTTCACTGCCGAACCGGTCAGCCGAACTGCGACCTCACCACCAGAGAGCATCATGCGGACCAGTTGGTCCGCAGCTTCACCGCCTCCGATATTCATCTCGTTCCACCTCCTTTGCCTTGGCCTCGGCCACATGGATGTCGTGTTCCATCTGAGGCCGGTTCCGCTCAATGGTATCGCACATGGAAATCTCCTTCCGCGCCCGCCGGATCTCACGGTTGACGTCCGCCAACTGCCGGTACAACTCCGCCTTTTCCGCCATGAGCTGCTCCCTATGGATCCCACACTGCTCCAGCGCGGAGACGGCGTCCATGTAGCGGGCGAAGGGTTCCTCCATGCCGGGCATGCCGGACTCATAGCAATCCCTTGCCGGGGCGAGGGCCTCCGCGTCGGAGAGGGCGTCGTAGAGCGCCCGCCGTTTCTTCTTCCGCACGTTGAGGATGGTGCGCTGTTTCATCAGGCTGGCCAGCGTTTCCTCTGCGCGGGCGCGGACGGCACTCAAATCCTCCGCCGTAGTAATACCATGCGCCCGCAGGAAGGCGAACTGCTCCTTGTAACTCTCGAACTTCATGATCTCCCGTCTGAGATGGGGCGTCATCCTCGGCGGGTACTGCCGCTGCCCGGCCTTGCCCAGCAGATAGAGGTAATGGACATACAGGGCCATGAATCCGGTGTACTTGGGATGCCTGCGGTACGGCTGGTACCGCGGCCGGTAGATGATGGCGGGGCGCGTACCTGCGGCAATGGCATCCAGATTCCCTCCAATGGCGGCGCGGATGCCGTCCTCGGTGAACAGCGGGTTTTTTCGGCCCGGTACCATGAACCGATCTTGGCCCCGCAGACGGAAACCGAGGCGATTCCCATGCTTGATCTCATATCCCTTGTGCTCCATGATGAGGAAGAAGTGACCGATATCGTTGGCATCCTCTATGGCCTCCCGCAGATCCGCCTCCAGCATTGCCCGGAAGGTGGGCTGGCCCCTGCTCTGCCGCAGCCACTCAATGTAGCTGACGGCCTTATCTGCTTTTCCCTCCATGATGACGGACAGGCCATGTTCCCGGCACAGCCGGTCTGAGATGGCGCGAATCTGGCTGTAGTAACTGCGGGCATTGCTGTGGTACTTCTCGCCGGTATCCGCATTCACGGAATTGAAGATGGTATGGGCATGGATGTGCTCCTTGTCCACATGGACGCCGATGACCGCCTGGTAGCCGGGCAGATGCTCTGCCGCGAACTCCCTGGCGATCTCCAGCGCCAGCTCCGGGGTGACCTCGCCGGGCTTGAAGGACTGGATGATGTGATAATACTGGACGCCGTCTGTTTTGCCCATTGCACGTTTCGTATCCAGCATCTGCCTGCATGCGTGGCCGGGATCGCAATTCAGATAGGCTGTAAGAATCTGTTCGTTAGTCTTATCGCCATTGAGCACATAGTGGATGCCGACATCCAGACGACCTTTCCTGGCAAGAACTTTTGTAACAGCCATTTACTTTTTCGCCACTTGGTACATGAGTTCATAGACACGATCCAGCATATACAGCCCGTGTTTGGCATCGTCCGGTTTGGCAATTCCAGCATTGACACTGCGGGCGATTTGATTGATATTGTTGCCGATATGATGGATCTCCGTGCGGAGGGCTTTGATCTCCTGAGAAGGGAGCGCGCGAACCTCCGCCCCCAGAATGAGGCGCCGGAGGTAGGCGGTTTTGGAAAGGCCGCAACATCGGGCGCTGTTCTCCAGCAGCGTTTTTTCCTCTTGGGACAGCCGTAGGCAAATCTCGTATTTCTTCTGCATGCTCACTCCTTCCACGGCTCACAGCCGGCAATTTTCCGCCTGCAGGCGGCATTGGGGCCAGGGGGATCCCCCCTGCAAGCGCGCAAAAGATATCTTTGCGCTATGCTTGCGCCATCGCCGCCGAAGGCGGCGGTGGCCTCGCCGCGCAGGGCGCGGCCATTTTCAAGCGGTAGGTGGATTTCAATTCCCTCTCCTGCGGAAAAGAAAAATGCTCACCGCTCATGGGCCTTGAAGTCCAGGTTATCCCGCGGGACGCCGGCCAGTTCCAGTTCGCGCTTGTCCCGCACATACGCCGCATAGCGGGCGTAGGTGTAACCTTCGCTGTCAACGAGGATGCCGTCCTGCCGCCTGCGGGCGGTGACCAGCAGGCAGCGGAAGCGGCCGAACTTCTCGCTGTACCCGGTGAGCTGGGTCCTTGCGGCGATGAAAGGGGCCTCGGCCAGCAGGTCCGCTTGAAAGCGGCGGTATTTGGATTCCGGCAGGATGATCTCCCGCACCACCGTAAAAGGCGCGGTCTTGATGATCGGGGTGTCGTTTTGCAAATCAGCAACAGAAGCCGCCTTTCTGAAAAATCGTGCTTGCTGCTCTTTTGCTATGGTGCAGACCTCCCTTCAATGGCAGGGCGTGTCATTGGACGTCCTTGCCGTCCACGGTTGAAAAGCAAGGGCGTGTCATTGGACGTCCTCCAGCGCCTGGCGGATCCGGCCTCTGGCCAGTGCGGCATAGGCGTCCGTGACTTCGATGCCGGTGGCGGAGTAGCCCTCCAGCACAGCGGCCAGCACCGTGGTGCCGCTGCCGGCAAAGGGGTCCAGGATCCGTCCGCCCGGCTCGGTGATCTTCACGATGTCCCGCATAAGTTGCAGGGGCTTTTCCGTCAGGTGGATGCGGTTCTGGGGGTTGCCGTACTTGAACACGCCGGGCAGGCAGGGCACAGGCCGGCTGATGGGCATGTCCCCGTTGGATCCCCAGACGATGTACTCCGCCTGCTGGCGGAAGCGTCCCTTCTGGGGCCGGCTGTTGCCCTTGTCCCAGACGGCGGTGCCGCGCCAGATCCAGCCAGCCCACTGGAGGGCGTCCGTAGCTGCGGGAAGCTGCCGCCAGTCGATGAACATACACACCGGGGCGCCGGGCTTACAGATTTTTCTGGCGTCGTACAGCCACTCCGCCGCCCAGCGCGTCCATGACCGCTGGTCCTTGGCGTCCCCGTCGAAGGGCGGGGGCGCGTGATCCCCCATGCTGGAATACTTCTTGGCCGTGGACTTGTTCTTCTCTGCCTGGGTACGGCCTCCAGAGGCGTAAGGCGGGTCGGTGATGACCGCATCGAAGGTGCCGGGGGCAAAGCCGCCCAGCAGCTTCAGCGCGTCGCCGTGGAGAATCTCCCACTTATCGTTCATGGGCATCCCTGCCTTTCTTTTGAACAGATTTTTGAGGTTTTGGCGCGGTGGAGAGCTCCGTCTCCAGATACTCGCTGATGATACACAATGCTTCATTATAGCTGCCGGAGCTGGTGACCCGCTGAAACATCTCATCGGCCTGTTTGCTCTGCCCGGCCTGTTTCAGCAGCCGGGAGGCCCGGCCCAGGATGCCGAAGATATTTCCGTCGTGGCCCGCCAGCGCCATTTTGGGTTTTGCCGGCCGCTGCTCCTGGATAAAACCGCCCAGCCGGTTGGGAACATAGTCGCTGAGCCAGGTTCCGCCAAACTGTTCGCGCGTCTGGAGCCGCCACATGGCCAGCTTTCCCACATCCATCAAAACACCCTCAAAGGGAAACAGCAGGTTGGTCAGGCCATCGTACTGGAAGCTCCTCACAGCTTCGGCTTTCCATGCGCTGCCGGCCTGTAGGATACCTGTCTCTTATACACATCTGACGCTGCCGACGAC
>OWIL01000752.1_pt1 | contig 18920 bp, 24 predicted proteins | sample 1732871 | NCBI WGS metagenome assembly OWIL01 (sample SAMN05065763, study PRJEB22554) | human gut metagenome | biome: ENVO:2100002; feature: ENVO:00000062; material: ENVO:00002003 | host: Homo sapiens | place: USA
ACCTATTAAGTCGTCGGCAGCGTCAGATGTGTATAAGAGACAGTTCCAGCACGGGGTCAAGGGGCAGCACCGCCGAACGGAAATAGCGGCAATAAGCGCCCGTCCAGCATTTCCCCAGCATATAGCACTCGCAATCCAGCGGCAGACAGCCAATGTCTTTGTCATAGTTGGCACACCACCGCTTCACAAGGGAGCGGATCGCCGCCTTTTCCTGCCGGGTCAATTCACGGCTCATTTTTGCCCCCTGTCTTTACCCTGAGCTGTTCCCGGTAGCAGAACACGCAGCCGATCCCATGCCAATAGAGGCAGCCGTCGCAGCGGGAGCCTTTGGGCGGCAGGTTGGGCGGGACGCCCTTGAAGTAGCTCTTTTCTTTCATAAAGTCCTCATAGGGGCTGTCGGTAAACCTCATTCTTCACCGTCCTCGTCCCACGGCGGCCCGTCATCCTCGGGAGCGGTTTCGTCATAGTCCTCCGCGCCGTCATATTCGCCGCCGTAGTCCGCCTCGGACTCAGCGGCCCGCTGCTTCTTGGGACGGTAAATTTTGAAGTACCAGCCAGCACCGCCGCCAACGACCACCACGGCCAGCGCCAGCAGAAGCATACCGCCGCTGCCTGTGGCCTTGGGCTGTTCCGGCTCGGGGTCAGGCTCCGGCTCCACCACGGGCGCTGGCTCGGGAGCCTTGCCCTGGCACTCGCCCATGTTCACGGCACAGACGATACAATCCGTGTTGATAGCGCCTACGGCGCATTTATCCACGCACGAACACTCCGGCAGCTCACCGCCCGCCGCCTGCATCGCCGCCAGCAGGTCAGCCTCGTCCACCATGTTCAAAAAGTAGGTGTGATACTGCTCGCCGTCCTCGTCGGTGGGCTTGTCGTAGTCGATGACGATGTAAAAGGTATTGCCGCCGCTGGTCTGCACCGTGATGAACTGCTTGTTGGTGGCCTTATCGTAGAGCAGGTCACGGGTCACAAGGTTGCCGTCCTCAGTGAAGCTCTCGCCGGGGTCAACGGTTTCGGCAGGCAGCGGCTCCACGGGGTCAAGCCCGTCCCATTCCTCGCCGCCCCCGGCGTAGGCCGTGACCGCCATACTACCCATGAGGACGGACACACAAAGCGTTATCAGCAAAAGCCGCAGTTTTTTCATTCCGTCACCTCCGCCTGTTCTGTCGGCTTCTGGCCACTGTGACCAGAAGCTCCGCCCCGGAGCTGCTGGAGCACCAGCGGCAGATCGGCAAGGGAGATACTCATGCCGCGCACGATCTCCACGATCTCGCTGTTTTCCGCCTCCAGCTTCTTCTGCTCCAGTTCTTTAAGCCGTGCCTGCTGCTCGGCAATTTTGGCCTTGACCTTTTCAATCTCGGCCTCGATCTTTGCGCTTTTCGTAATTGCCATATCAAAAAACCTCCTTTACGGTAGTCGCCCGTAGGCGTAAAGATGGGACTGCCAATAGCTGCTGTTCAGGTTGGCATAGCTGATAGGGTCGCCACAATGGAGCATCCAGCCGTCACCCACATAGATGCCCACATGAGAAATACCCGCTGTGTCATAGGTGCCGACAAAGAACACCAGATCACCGGGGCGGGGGCCGCTCGTTCGGGAGCAGATGTTATAAAGGCCCTGCGCCCCCAGCCGCCCGAAGCTCCAGCCGCATTGATTGTAGACATAGCTGACGAAGCCGGAGCAGTCAAAGGATGTGGACGGACTGCTGCCGCCCCACACATAGGGGAAACCGAGATACTTTTCCGCTTCTTTCAGAATGGCGGCAAAGGTTTCATCGTCCAGATAGGACTCCGGGACTTCATGCTCCGGTGGGCGGTTGGTGATGTATTTCCCGATATAGCCGGACGAGGGGAACAGATCAGGCCGGTTTCCCAGCGTGGACATATACAGGGCGTACATGGAAAGCTGCTCCTCGGACATCATGTAAACCGGGACGTGGGAGAGATTGAAGTTTTCCAGCGTGACATAGCAGATGTAATAGTTGTACGGCACCTCCACCTCATAGTCGTTGCCCTCGCTGTCCGTCCGGGTAACGGTACGGTAGCGCACCTCCACCACCACATCCTCGGTCAAAATGTACTGGCGGTCAAAGAGGTCTTGCAGCGTCCCGCGCACCTCGTCCAATGTCCACGCGCCCTCATGGAGTGCGGAGATCATGGAGATCAGTACATAGGGATCGTGTTCAATGGTGTCGAGGTCAAAATGGTATTCGTCGTAATCGTGGGTGCGGGTGTAGGTGTCGAGGCAGCGTTGCAGCTCGTCCTCCAGCGCGCAGTAGGCGGCCTCGGCTCCCAGCATATCCGCGTCCTCCGCCTTATAGGTGCTGGCGGCGATGGCCGCAAGGGTGCTGTTTCCCACGGACACCATCGAGGACATACACGATTGCAGGGTCAGCACCACCAGCAGGCAGCCCAGCGCAAGCAGCGTCCCCACGGGATGCCGCTTGACGAACGCTGCCGCTTCCCGGACAAACCGCTCCATGGCCGACGCGGTTTGTTCGGCGGCCTTGGCGGTCTGTTTGGCGGTTTCCCGCGCCTTGCGCTGGTACTCCCGTTTCAGCTTGTGGCGATGCCATAACCGGGCGGCGGCGCTCTGCGCCTCCGGCTGCTCCTGTGCAAACTTGCGGGAATGGTAGTCCGCCGTGGCCTTGATGTACCGGGACTCCGCACGGGCGGCAGCCTTGGCCGGGTGCTCCCGGATGGCCCTGCGTACCTTGTGCCGCCCATAGTGCAGCGCAGCCTCGCCGGAACGCTCCACAAAATGGCCGCCCTCCACGCCTACATTGTCGCGTTCCTCCTGATACACCTTTCCATGCAGAAAAGCGTGGGTTTCGTGTCCGGCAATCCGGGCGATCCGCTTGATGGGGCCGGGCTTTTTCGGCGGCTTCTGCTTTGCCAGCCTTTCACGGGCCTTGTTCAGCCGTTCCTCCCGGCTCTCCATGCGGAGCTTGGACTTGTGGAGCTTGGCCTGTTCGCTGTCGGTATGGAACTTCTGGTCACCGTGACCAGAAGCAGCCCCGCCCTCGGGCGGCTTATTCTGTCTGTTTTCCATTGGCAGCGTCCTCCGGCTTGGTAGTCAGCAGGTCGTAAATCTCGCCACGGGGGAAGCGGTCAACAAACGGGATGGTGACGCTGCCATAGAACAGCAGGCCCTCGCCGGAGTTGGACTGCGTGATATACGATAGCTGGTGCTCTGAAATACCGATCTGCTTGGCAAGAATGGCGCGGTCACTCTGCGCCTGCGACAGCAGGATCATAAAATCTGTGTTGTCCAGAATGTTCTCGATCTCCCGGCTGGCCAGCAGGTCTTTCACATTCTGCGTCAGGGCCGAGGGGACGCAGCCCTGTTTGCGGAGCATCTTCCAGACGGTCACGAAGTAGCTGGCGGTCAGCGGATCGCGGAGCAGGATATGGAACTCGTCAAAATAGCACCATGTCGCCACGCCGTTTTTGAAGTTGGTTCCCACCGCAGAAGTGACAAAATCGTTGGTGATGTGCATGGCAATCTTGCGGAGGTTTTCGCCCATACCTTTCAGCACAAAGCATACCACGCGGGAATTGAGGTTGACGTTGGTAGGATGGTTAAAGAGGTTGAGTGAGCCTGTGCAGTAAAGCTCCAGCGCCGTGGCGATCCGCTTGGCCTCCGGCTCCGGCTGGCGCAGCAGCTCCTCATACAAATCTTGGAGCAGCGGCGTTTTGGCCGTTTCCAGCCCCAGCGCCATTTCCCGGTACACCTGACGCACACAGCGGTCAATGACGGTTTTCTCGATGGGCTGCAAACCGTCCCGGCCTCCCACCACCAGCTCACACAGCGACAGCAGAAAATCCGCTTTCAGGGACAGGGGGCTGTCCCCGCCGCCCATGTCCATCTGAACATCCATCGGGGAAATGTGGTTGGGGCTGTCCGGCGCGATCTCGATGACCTGACCGCCCAGCCGCTCCACCAGCGGGGCATATTCGCCCATCGGGTCAACCACGATGATGCGATCCTGCGGGATGGCAAGAAAGACGTTCAGCAATTCACGCTTGGCGGCAAAGCTCTTGCCGCTGCCCGTGGAGCCGAGGTAAAGGCCGTTGGCGGATTTCAGCTTTTTGCGGTCAGCCATGATGACGTTATGGGACAGGGCGTTCATGCCGTAGTAGAGGGACGGGCCATCCATGCGAAGCTCCCGCGTCATAAAGGGGACGAAGATGGCCGTGGAGCTGGTGGTCATGCCGCGCTGAATTTCAATGCCGTTGTAGCCGAGGGCCAGCGAGGACATATAGCCCTGCTCCTGCTGCCAGTCCAGCCGCTTGACGGCACAGTTATATTTCTGCGCGATGCCGTTCACGGTGAAAATGTCGTTTTCCAGCCGCTCCCGCGTGGGGGCGGTGTTGACGATCAGGAACGTCAAGAGGAACATTCGCTCGTTGCGGCTTTGCAGGTCGGCCAGCAGCTCGGCGGCGTCCTTGGAAAAGGTGACAAGATCGGGCGGAAGAATGTCAGGGTCATATCCGGCGCGGGTGGCCTTGCGCTGCTCCTCCACTTTCATCTTGTCGATGTCGGAGATTTTACCCTTGACCGTTTTAATGGCCTTGACCTGGTCCACCGTCTGAATGTGCATGGTGACAGTCAGCTCGGCGTCCAGCTCCAAAATCTCCAACAGCAGCTTGTCCGACAGCTCCGACGCCATAATCTGCAAGTAGGACACCGCGCCCCATGTCTGGCCCACGCGGAACGAGCGGCTCTGCCGGAAGTCAAAGCTGTCCGGCACGATAAAGTCTTTCGTTCCCATGCCCGTATGGGCGATGTCCGCCCACTTGAAGCGGAACGGCTCCCGGCTGCCGGGGTGAAGCTGGCCGTGCAGCAGGGCCAGACGCTCCCGCCCGTCAAGGGGCTGGCTCTGTACCCCCAGCCGCTTAAAGTTGCCGATTACGTCCGCCTCTACACGTTCCAGACGGGGACGAGCGGCGGCCACATTTTCAGCGGGGATGCAAAAGGTGACGTACTTGGCCCGTTCGATACCGTTGTTGCTTTTGGCGATCTGGTTTTTCAGCATCCCCGTGTATTCCGTGCGGACGCTGTTGAAGCGGTCATCCGCCTCGGAGATATTCACCTTGTAGCGGCTCCCGGAGCGGCTGCGGCGGTTGACAAAGGAAAGCTGGAACGGCAGCGAACTGTCAAAATAATTCAGCCACGAACTCCAGCCTCCGAAAATGGCCGTCTGATCCTCGGCGGACGCAACGGAATAGTTGATGTCCTCATATTCCAGCGTTTTTGTGTAGACACCGCCGGGGAGCTGACAAATGCCGTCTGGCAGCATCCGCACATAGGGAATGGTCTGCTGGGCCGATATGGTCGCCGGACGATTACCGGCCCGCGTCAGGCTTTTTGACTTCTTGGGGCTTTTGCTCAAGTGTGACCTCCTTTCCCGCAAACGGGGCGTAGATATTCTGTGTCTGATAGGGCCTCACACCGGGCCGCAGGAACTTGGCCCGGATGATATTCCGGGCCACCTTTTCAAAGGGCAGGCCATCCCGCTCATACATCGCCATGAAAAAGGCCGGGAGCATGAGCGCGATCATCAGGAACATCGCCCCGGTGCCGCCCAGCGCGTGACGGGTCAGCAGATACACGGGGATGCCCACGGCAGCCGCGCCGCCGAAGCAGATAAGCTGGCGGCGGGTGAGGTTAAAGGCAATTTTCGTCTTGATCTTGGAAAGATCGTTGGGAACATTCACATAGGGCAAGAAACATCCTCCTTTCCGCTATCTTCTAGCCACCGTGACCAGAGGCCCGCTGTCGGCTCCACCTCGTTGCCCCACACGTCCCAGCCGGGAGGGGTCTGCCGTGCGAACAGCTCCACGCGGGGCCTGTCGCCCATGAGGGCAACAATCTTGTCCCGCGTTTCATCCGGCTTTTTGCTGTGGGCCTCGATGGGCGAAATGATAAACTGGTGGATGTCGGCGGCCTGCCGCTTTGGGTGTCCCTTGGTCGCCAGCAGGCAGACCTCGGCATTTGCCCTCGTCCAGAAGCCCAGCCCATAAAACCAGCTATCCGCCTTTTTGTTCTTTTTGAGCCAGACAAAAGCGACGCTTTTATAGGTGAAGCCCCACGCACGGATGAGCCGCAGGGCCTCCGGGAGCTGTGGGAACGTGGCCCACATGAAAAGGGCGCTGTCCTTGGCCGCAAGCTCGGCCACAGGCAGCGCGCACAATTCATCAATGCTCATGGTGGGATAATGATTTTCTGCCGCCCCCTGCACTTTCTTTGCGGAGTAGCGCCACGGGGGATCGGCGTAAATAATTTCGTAGGTTCCTGTCATCATTCTCCTTTCCCGCCAGATGCCACAGCCTCCCGCGCCCGCCGGATGCGCTCCGTGGCGGGGCCGTAAAAGGCCGGGGCGGTTTCAAAGCAGACGAAGCGGCGGCCCGTGTTCAGCGCGGCCACGGCAGTTGTGCCGGAGCCAGCGCAGATGTCCGCCACCACCTCGCCGGGGCGTGTGTAGGTGCGGATCAGGTACTCGCACAGGGCCACGGGCTTCTGCGTGGGATGCACGGTGGTTGTCACTGTGGGAAACGCCAGCACATTCCCCGGAAAGCGCTGCCCATCGGACTCGCCGCTGGTGCGTTCAAACTCCCCGTAGTTGGGGCTGCTCCCGCTGCAACGGTGGATTTTCTTGTACGGCTTGCCCTGTTCAAACTGCGGGAAATAGGCCGGGGACTTCTGGTAGAACACCAGAATATTCTCCGTCTTTTTCAGCGGAGCGCGGCGGGCATTGAGAAAACCCGTGCAGCGGCTTTTGTACCATACCCACTCATAACGGAGCATGGCGAGGTTGGACGCGCCCAGCACCTTGTCATAGGGGCATTGTGCGAAAAACAGCACCGCGCCCTCCGGCTTGACGGCCCATTTCACCGCCTCCCACAGCTCTGGGAGCGGTAGCGGTACATCCCAAAAGTTTCGGGTCGTGCCGTAGGGCGGATCAGTCAGAAGCATATCCACGCTATGCTTCGGCAGGGAGCGCAAGCCCTCAAGGCCGTCGGAGAGGTGCAGGCCCTCCGGGATCGGCCTCTGGCCACCGTGACCAGAAGCGGCGGTATCAGCGATAAGATCACCTTTCCTTTCTCAATGGGCGCTGAAGATGCTTTTGGAGATCGTCCCGGTTTTCATCAGCATGAAGCACAGAAGCACCGTATAGCCGATACAGCCCCAAATCGCGCCGATGGGATCTCCGCTTGTGGCGATCCCCTGAATGAGCACCGCATAGATCGCCACGCAGACGAGGATCAGCATACCCTGAAAGCCCACGGCAAACAGGGAGCGCAGATAATTCTGGCCCATCGTGCCAAGCTCCCGGTTGGAGAGCGTCGCCACGGGGATGGGGGCTAAGCTGGTCAGCAGGTATATCTCGATCATGCGGCCATAGACGATCACGAAAATAAAAATGTTCAGCGCCAGCATGGTAAACTTAATGAGGAACGATTGCAGAAACAGGCCCAGCAGAGGGCCAAGCTCCATCATTTCAAGGGTCATTTCCAGATCGGCCAGCATATCCGGCGTGATGTTGGTTGCGCCTGTGACAATGCCCGCCGCGCTTGCGATCACGCTTTGCGACACGTCAAAGACCGCCATGACGATATTGAACGTGTTGGACAGGATCAGGATGGCACAAGTGGTTTTGAATACCCATTTGTAGATATTCGCCACGTCGAACTCGTGCATATTGTTCTTTTCCAGTATCATCTGGATCAGCTCATAGGTGGCAACGAAGGTCAGGATCAATCCGGCAATCGGCAATATCACCGTTTCGGAAAGCTGCCGTATCAGGGAGAACACCCCGGCGTTCCATGCCGCCGGGGTAGTCCCCACCTGTACGGATATTTCCCCGACGCGGGTATTCACCGTGTCAAACAGCCCCTCGAGGTTTCCCATGATGCCCTCGATCAAAAGCCCTTTGAGCCATTCCGTGATCCATTCGGTGAGAATACCCATCGGCAGCTACCCTTAAAACAGGGTAGACAGCAGAGGGATCAGGGTCGTGCCCAGCACGATGATGCCGCCGCCCGCCATGAGCTGCTTGATGCCCTGGCTTTTGGCCGCTGCGTTATCCGAGCCGTAGCCCTCCAGCAGATTGACCACGCCCCACACGGCAAGGCCAGCGCCCAGCGCCACGACGAGAGTTTGCAGGGTAGTAACGGCAGAAGCAAAAAACTGCATAAGTCCTCCATTTCTCCGGGGGGCAAAGCCCCGGCCATGAAAAAAGCCGCCATTTCTGGCGGCAGCTACGAATCCTCTGGCCACCGTGACCAGAGGTTATACAAAGGCATCCGGGTCGTCGAGATCGTCATAGTTGAGGATGTCCTCGTCCTCGCCTGTGATCGCCTCATCCGGCACGTCCACCTTGTAAACGGTATAGGTTTCGTTGGGGTTGAGTTTGTCCATCCGCCGCGTCACAAGGCTGTTGAGATCAAAAGCGTTTTTCACCTTGTCGGCCTCGGCGGTGTATTTATAGTTGGGATGCTGCTTCAAATCGTACTTCTTGGAGTAGAACGGCGGCAGGCCCCGAAGCTGCAAAATGCACCGATCTCCGGGCATGGTGGCAAGCTCGCTTGGGGTCATCAGCTCCCGGCCCAGCCGCTGCGTGTTCTGGCTGTAGCTTTCGGACTGCCCACGGGAGCGCCCCTCGGTCTGCATGGAGATGGTGGCCTTTCCCAGCCAGTTCTCCGAGATTTCCTTGATAGTGGAGCTTTCGCGTCCGCCGAGGAACAGCACACTATCCATGTTGCCGAGGATGGTTTCCGCGTTCTTGTCGTAGATGGCCTTGCACTGGGCCAACTGCTGATACAGCAGACACAGGCTGATCTCACGGGAACGGATGACGGCCACCAGCTTTTCAAGCTGGGGCACCTGTCCCGTATTGGCCGCCTCGTCCCACAGTACCCGCACATGATGGGGCAGCCTGCCGCCGTGAACATTGTCCGCCCGTTCACACAGGAGGTTGAACATCTGCGAAAAGGCCAGCGCCACAAGGAAATTGTAGGTGCTGTCCGTGTCGCTGATGCAGAAAAAAGTAGCCGTCCGGCGATCTCCCATGCGGTCAAGCTCCAGCTCGTCATAGGACATGATCTCCCGAAGCTGGGGAATGTCAAAGGGGGCCAGACGTGCGCCGCAGGAAATGAGGATGCTTTTGGCCGTCTTGCCGCTGCTTAACTTGAATTTGCGGTATTGCTTCACGGCAAAGCAATCCGGCTTGCGTTTGGCAAGGCCGTCAAACATATAATCCACGGCGTTTTTATAGTTTTCGTCATCCTCCTTGACCTCCATGCCGGAGATCATGTCCACCAGCGTATTCATATTCCGATCCTCGGCAGGCCCCTCGAAAATGATATAGGCGATCAGGGCGCAGTACAAAAGCGTTTCCGCTTTCGTCCAGAACGGATCGCCCTCCTTGCCCTCGCCCTTGGTATTGGTGATCAGGGCGTTCACGAATTTCAGGATGTCGGCCTCGTTGCGGATATATGATAAAGGGTTGTAGTGCATGGACTTGGAAAAATCTATGCTGTTGAAAACCTTGATCTGATAGCCCCGGCGCTGGAGAAAGGCCCCGACCTGCCCCAGCACGCTGCCCTTGGGATCGACCACCACATAAGAGGAATGAGCTTGAAGCAACTGCGGTGTGAGCCAAAAGCGGGTTTTGCCGGAGCCGGACGAGCCGATCCCGCAGAAATTGAGATTGCGGGCGTTGGCGGGATTTTTCGGGCGGGTGTTCATGGTGAGCCGTTCCGTGGCGGTCAGCAGCATATTGTTTTCAAACTTGGGATTGACAAAAGGCTTGATGTCTTTTTCTGTTCCCCAGCGGGCCGTGCCGTACTCGGCATCGCGGCGAAATTTCTTTGCTTTTTTCGCCTTGTAGTAGATCAGCAGCCGGAAACCGGCTGCGCCCACAATGCCGACAAGCCAATCCAGCGGGGCAAGGCCGGGGGCAAAGCTGGCAAAGGCCGCGCCGATGGTCTGGCCCAGCCCCAGCAGCTTTTCTCCGAAGCCCGCACCAGCGGCCAGACGGTACGCCGTGCCGATTTTCAGGCAAAACCAGCCGATGAACAGGTACGGGATATTCGGAAGAACATACTTCCTGATTTTATCTGTCACCATGCGCCGCCTCCTTTGTCAGCTCCCGCTGGGGCTGCTTTTTCACCTGTTCCTCCGCCTGCCGGAGTTGCTCCCGGATCGGCGTCTGCCGGGACTTGGCCCGTTTCAGCTCCAAACGGGAATACTCGGCAAAGCAGCCTGTGATGGCGTCGGCCTGCCGTGCCTTGAACAAAAGCAGATATTTTTCATCCCCCACGCGGCGGATGGCGTAGTCCACGCCCCATTTCCGGGCCACCTTGTCAAACAGCTTGGGCGTGTCCACCTCGATGGCGTTGGTGTCCCCGCCGTGGCCCATGAGCTTTCGCACGCTCTGCTTGCCGTGGGGCGTCTGCGCCTTGCGGTGTTCCTTGGCGATCTTCCGGCCCACGGCGGCCACCACATAGGCCAGCGCACGGGCGGTCAGCTTGGATGCCTTGACGCTGACGGCGATGGTCTGCCGGGACACTTCATCTCCGACGATAGCTTACACCTCCTTTGCCCTCTGGCCACCGTGACCAGAAGCGGCCTATCTTTCCTCGCGGCTGGCGGGGAGCCGCTGCTTTTCCTCGTTCAGCGCCGAACGGTCTATGACCTCCTGATACGCCGCCATCTGCTCCCGGATATTCAGCTTGGGATAGGCAAAGATGCGGTGCTCCGGGGGAATATCCTCCATCCCGTGATACTGCTCCACAAAGCTGCCACCATTATTGAACACATAGCCGCCGGGGGCAAAATGGCCGCCCTCGTTGATCCGTGCGTCCCGCCCGTAGGCTTCAAAATCGAAGTAGGGCAGCACATTGTCCGGTACATCCAGCATTTCCATTTCCTCGATGTAGACCCGGCCCAGCGCCTCCTCGCTGTCGATACCGGGGTAGAAGTCATAGCAATCCAGATTTTGCGCGAGGTTGATCAGGTCATGGACGCTGCCTGTGTATTCGCCGCTGTCAATGACGGCCTCAAACTTTTCAATGTCGCTCTGGTCGAGGTCAGACAGCACATGGGCCAGATGGTTCAGCTCGTCAATGCTTTCATACTCGCCCAAATGGTCATACAGGCCCAGCACGTCACCGTCGAATGAGGTAATAAAGATTTCCTCATACCGTACCCCATCCACGCCGATGCGCTTCAAGAGGGCCTGCACCTCCTCCGTGGTGGCCGGGAATTTCAGCGTTTCGCCTACAAGCCGCCCCTCGTTGTATTTGCCGAGGTTGGTTATGTAGGCTTCAAACAGGGATGACATATCAGCGGCAGCCCTGACGCTTTACGGTCAGGATGCCGTCCAGCGTGGTTGCCGTGATCCCCAGCCGCTGGGCCACAGCCACATCGTTTTTCATGCTTTCCGTGGAGATACTGCCGCACACCACCAGCACATGAGAGCGGCGGAGCAGGTCACGGCCCATGTCGATGCCGCTCTTGTGCTCCTCGGGAACGGCGTCGTTCAGGAAAAGGGGCTGATAGAGCGTGGGGCAGATGGGCGAAAAGCCCGCCTCATAGACAGCGCGGCAATACTTGGCGGCCTGCTCTGTCGCCTCACAGGGATCGCCGCTCCACGCGGCGGTGATATACGCAAGGGGTCGTTTCATTGTGAAAACCTCCGTTTTTATATAATGTGGTGGGTCAACCTTTTCCCCCCGCCCTTTTCCAATCTTGGAAAAGGGGGCGGCTCTGGAGGATATACCCCCGCCGCTTGCCGGAGAAAAAGCACAGCCGGGGCAGGCGGTCAAGGGCAAAGCCGCCGCACACGGCGGGGCGAAGCCCCCTTGACAGCCCACTCCCGCCTGTGCTCGATTACGGGCGGCGACGGGGGATATAACCCAAAGAGCCTGTCCTATCGGGGCAGCAAAAAGCCTCTGGTCATGGTGGCCAGAGGTCGTTACTTTTCCATATCCATTTTCTTATCGGGCTTGGCAAGCTCGGGCGGCTGCCGCTCTTTCCAGTCCTCCAGCAGCGTCATGATCTGGTCTTTCATCTGCCGGGGCGTGGCCTCCTTGCCAAAAAACTTTTCCAGTTCAGCGCCAGTAATGATCACGTCACGATCCTCCTTTTTCTTTTCTTCACACAAAATACCGTCGATCACATCCGGGGAGAGCTTGTTTTCCTTGTCCAGCTCGCGGAGCCGTTTTGCCTGACCCTTGGAGGGCGAAGCCTGCTGGCCCTCAATGGACACGGCAATATACTTCTGGTGCTTGGGGCGCACACGGGAAATTTCCACAGCCGGGGTGAAAGACAGCTTTCCGTCATCCATCGTCTGCTTCAATTCCGGCACAAGATCATTGAGCCAGATATACCGCTGCACGGTTTTCACGCTCATGCCGTTGCGCTGGCCCACGCTTTCAAGAGAGAGCTTTCCGGCCTCGGCGCTGTCGCCGCGCGCCCCCTGATGCTTGATGGCCTCATACTGCATTTTCAGGGACATAGCCTTTTCGCTGGGCAAAATCGTTTCGCGCTGACGGAGGTTGTCATCCGTCATAGCGAGAATGGCCTCGTCATCCGTCATATTGCGGACGATACAGGGCATATTGCGATACCCGGCAAGCTGGCTGGCCATCTGGCGGCGGTGGCCCGCGATGATCTCATAGCCGCCGCCCTCACGGGGACGCACCAGTGCAGGCTGGTTGACGCCGCCGTTACGGACGCTTTCCACCAGAGATTTCATTTCCGCATCGTCACGGACACCGAAAGGATGATCCTTGAACGGGTGCAGGTCGGAAAGGTCAAGATAGACGATTTCCTCTTTCTCGGCGCGGGTAGCGTCACGGGGCGTAGGCGGTACTTCCGGGGCCGGGGGCGCTGCCTTTTCCTCGGGGGCCGCATGGGTCTTGCCAGCCTTGGGCGGCTTGGCCTGCTCCGGGGACGCTTTTTCCGTCTTGGGCGGGCGGCCTCGGCGGGGCTTTTCCGCTTTTACCTCTTTCTTGGCCCCCGGCTCGGTGGGCGTAGCTTTTTCGGCTTTTGCAGGGCGGCCCCGTTTTGGCTTGGGCTTCTCTGGCTCCGGCATGGGCTTTTTCCATTCCTGTTTGCTGTACTCGGTGACGGAAACAGGCTGGGCTTCCGGCTCCTTGGGGATGTCCGTCGGAGCATCCTTTTCCGGCGTGGAACGCACAGCGGAAAGGTCAATCACCTTTGCGGACGGAGCAGGGCCGCCGCCCACATCAGGGATTTCGGCCTGCTCCATTTTTGGGGCCTTTCCCGGCATTTCAGGCGGGGTCTGTTCCTCCGTGGTAGGGGGATGCTTGTTTTCTTCTGCCATGACACGAATAACCTCCTTGACAAGAATTTAGGCCATGCCACACGGCTGGCCCATATCGGCACACAGAGAAAATGCTGTCCGCATACAAAAACACCGCCTATGTCCTGTTAGGCGGTGCATTGTGTAAGGCTTGGCAGCTCATTTTCAGTTGTTTTTCTCTGTGTGCCCTTGTCAAGCGATGTTTGCAGTTCACAAAATAGCTCCTGTGCAGCCGGTAAAAGCAGGATGGCAATTCCGCTTCCAGTTCCTTAATGGAAGTCTGCACCTGCCGTTTCTCATTGACCAGATGCAGGACGCTTTCCCGTTCCAATGCCTGTATGCACTGTATCATACTCATTTCTATAAAGCTGACTGAGCCGTTTTCTTTGACCGCCAGACGGCGGTTATTGCTTTTTCCGCTTTCTCGCAATAGACGCTGCACATATTGATAGGTTTGTCTGCTCACCTGAACAGGAAAGATTTCGTCGCCCACCAATTCGTTATACTCATTGGAAACGTGCATGTGGTACAGCCGGTAGCCCTCGTTTTCCTGCCTGTAACAAAATGTGCCCCGCTGTTTTACAGTGCAGATGATTTTAGCCTGCTCCGAAGCGTACAAGGTATATTCTCCCAGCACCATAAGCTGCCCGCCGCTGCCAGTTTCGATTTGACGGAAAGACGGTTCCTCCAGCTCAAAGGGCGGCATAATGAACCCGTTTTTGAACTGCGCCTTAATCGCCTCTGCGCCCGATACCAAGAGGTTTCCAATACTGAGCCACACGCAGTCATCGGCAAGGACAGAAAAAAGCGGCTCCGTATTGAGGTGATAATATTCCCGCAAAATATACAGGGTATCTTCACAAACGGTTTCTTTTTTTATCTCCACAGACACCCTCCGTTCCCATGATTTTTCACCAGAATATACCCTGAAAAGAGGTTTGTCCATAGATTTTGCACCAATAGGGCATATAATGTGTTGAATGTGCAAGGTTCGCTTAAAGAGCTACCGGCAAGGGCTGTTCTTGTTCCGCAGATACAGGTCCAGCGGTGAAGTTGTGGCATTTGGGGTTCATGGCAGGAGATCGCCTTTGTAGGGGCCACCGATGCGGGAAAGACCACCATCACCAATTTGCTCAACCGCTTTTATGATATTGCGGACGGCAAGATCCGCTATGACGGCATCAACATCAACAAGATCAAAAAAGCAGACCTGCGCCGCTCTCTGGGCGTGGTGCTTCAGGACGCGAACCTGTTTACAGGAACGGTCATGGAGAACCTGCGCTACGGGAATCCCAACGCCACAGACGAGGAGTGCGTTGCCGCCGCAAAGCTGGCCAACGCCGACGGCTTTATACGAATGCTGCCCCAGGGCTATGACACAGTTTTTGAAAGAGGATGGAAGCGGACTGTCCCAGGGACAACGGCAGCTGATTTCCATTGCGCGGGCGGCGGTGTCGAATCCACCGGTCATGATTCTGGACGAGGCGACCAGCTCCATCGACACCCGCATGGAGGCGCTGGTGCAGGACGGCGTGGATAAGCTGATGAAGGGCCAGACGGTGTTTGTGATCGCGCACCGCCTTTCCACGGTCCAAAATTCCGACGTCATGGTACTGGACCACGGGCGCATCATTGAACGGGGCAGCCATGACAGGCTGATCGCGGAACGGGGCACCTACTACCAGCTCTATACCGGAGCGTTTGAACTGGAATAAATCCATGATGCGTCCAAACGGGTACATTACCTGAATCGTGAAGACAGGAGTATTGGGCATGTGGGCAAAGCATTACTCACGGCATGAAATCCGGTGCTGGAGGTACTGACTTTTCATGGTCCTTTTGCCCACAGCTTCGTTTGATAAATACAATCTGTCTCCTTGACATCATGGAGGAATATATTTAGAATTTAAGGCAGGAGAATAGCTCAAACTATTTGAGTCCAATGGTATGAAGTCAAGTGGGTGAGGAAGAAAAAAATTAAGCGAAACAGAGTAAAAAGCACTGTGTAGGTAGCAAAAAGGCAACACAAATCTAAACCCTGCCCCCTGAGTTTTTGAAACAGGGCGATTTCGTCAGAGCGGCAAGCGGTGTGCTCAGCCCTCCGGCGGGATATACAGGCGGTTGTCTTTCAGCAGCCGAAAGACCAACCGAACCAGTTTTCTGGCAGTTAAAGCGAGTGCTCGTTTGTGCTGGTACTTGTTGACCTCTTTTAATTTGAGGTTATAGTAGCGCCGAAACTCGGAGTCGCATCTTCTCACAGAGTTGGCTGCTTCCAGCAGGTAGTAACGGAGATAGCGGTTGCCGGATTTAATCATCCTGGAATGCTCCGCCTCGAAGTCACCAGACTGATTTCTGTTCCAGACAAGGCCAGCGTATTTGGCGACAGAGGCTTGGGATTCAAAGCGGTGGATATCGCCAATTTCAGCGATGATACCAGCGGAGTAGACCTTGCCAATACCGGGGATGGATGTCAGCGTGTTCGGGATGATTTCAAACTGGTGTTCAATGGCCTTGTCCAAAACCTTGACCTGCTTTTTTAACGCCCTCATGGAGGCGATGGATACGGCCATAGCCTGGTTCACAGAATTGTTCAGGGTAATAGGCAAACGGTAAGAATCTCTGGCAGCAGCCCGAATGGCCTTCGTTTTCGCTGCCGGGTCAGAAAAGTTTCTGCCGGTTTCATCAATGAAGGCAGTCAGTTCATCCAAATCGGCGTTTGCCAAGTCATCTACTGTTTCAAACCGCTCCATGAGCGCAATGGTAGTGGCGCTGGTGTTCTGGATGCCCTTGTCCTGAGCGATACCGGAGCATTTCAGGAATAAGTAGTTTGCAAACCGCTGCTTCTCTCGGGTTAGGTTTTGAATGACATCAAATCTGGCTCTGGTGAGGGTTCTGAGCGCCTGGTAGCGATAGCCGTCCATGTAGACCTCCTTGGCGATCCTGCCGAAACGGAGATGGTCGGCAATCACAAAAGCATCCACCCAGTCGTTTTTGGGCAGGTCAGGATAGGCTTCCTTAAACTTATGCACCTGCTTTGGGTTGAGGACATAGATCTTCCGTTGAAATTGCCCCAAGCTGCCATCCTAACGCAGAGCATAGACTAAGCTGTCCCCGTAGATGGAGGTGCCTCAAGGCCAATCACCACATCGCTGAGTTGCATGGATCCAAGCACCGATACGATTCTCTTTGACAACAGTTTAGCGCCGCCTAGATTATTCTGCACGGAAAAGCTGGAATGTTTGCTGCCGTCGGGGTCCATCAGGTAGGCGACATTGTTCCTGTTGCTCACATCAATGCCAACGAATAGTGGGTTCACATTTTCACCTCCCCGCATGGAGATTTCAGGTCAGCAGGCTTTGAGATACCCATGATAACCGGAGCATCCGCAACCTCGCGTATCAGAATCATTCCGGAGAAGGCCAATGCGAAAGCCCATACTGCTGAAAGGGTGGCCTTGCCTCCGGCAAACAGCCAATGAGTTTGCAGCGAACTTCCGGATCAGGGGAACGGACTTACAATGAAGCAGCCTTACGGCTCAACTAGGAGGATGAGAACTTGACCCTGCTGTTCTACAGCTATTGTATCACGGGCATCTCCAAGCCTGCTGATATTCAAAAATGAACTAAGCAGACTCACTTAAAACTGTCGGCAAATCTTATTATACGAGGAGGATCGATGATAAAATGGGAAAAATGGTATCTTGTCTGTTGAATGTGTCGATGATCAGTAGTCTGTTTATGGTGCTGCCCGCATCCGCAGCAGAGAGTTCCTTTACTGGGCTTGAGGGATATGAGGCGCCGGTCGTTACCGGTGTGTTTGACCGGATTCAGGAGCATACACACGGGTCCAGCATTGTGGAGTTCCAGGACGGAGAGCGGATGGCCGTGTGGTTCCAGGGAAATGGTGAGCGGAAATCCAATGTGGGCCGCATTATGGCTGCACGTATGCCGTCTGGGAGCGACCAGTGGGGTGAACCTTTTGTGATTGCGGACTCGCCGGGGATGCTGAATGTGAACCCGGCGGTCTATGTGGATCAAAACGACCGCCTGTGGCTGTTCTGGTATCCTGTCCTGACAAACCAGTGGGAGAGCTCTCAGCCTAAGTTCCAGTAGGGGCACTACGGGAGTGCTAATGGTTATCCTCAGCAGCTGGACTGGGACTGGCAGGAGATCATGTATCCTGTTCCTGGTGATGACTTTGTGGGTCAGGCAACCTTCATCGATGCTCAGGGAGAGGCTCAGTACCGAATCAAAGGCGATACTGTACGTCACCTGAGTGAGGATCAGTTTCAGCAGTGGGCTTACAAGGATGAGCCGACTACCTATGTGAAAGTGGAAGACCACTATATCACGGATTCCTTCGTGGTGGACTTGTATTATGGCTATATGGATGCTGTGGACTATGTGGAAAACAGTGACATCTACCCCGACGAGCCGAAGAAGGAATTGATCTCTCTTGGAGGAGGCAGCGGAGGCTACTTCAGCTGTGGCATCCGGTGCGACGAATAATTGGAAAAAGTGTAATCCAACCTTCCGCCGGGTCGGCTGGCAGACCAAGAATAAGCCCTTGGAAATTATGGTGGATGGGCATACACGTCTGCTACTTCCCTTGTATACGGACCAGTTTGCCGCCTCTATCATGGCATACAGCGATGATGACGGGAAAACCTGGGAGTACAGAAATGTGATTTCTGCTATGGGTGACATTCAGGCGGCCACAGTCCAGAAAGAGGACGGGTTACTTCAGAAGTGCAGAGCCTTATGGTTATCTGGTGTACCATGAGTCCACTGATTATGGTAAGACCTGGGGCGGCGTGGAGGTGGAGACCCAACTGAACCATGTGGGGGCTTCGATATTGTGAAACTGTCCGATGGTACTTGGGTGATGGCCATTACTGAGACCATTCAGGATGCTGCCGAGAAGACAGATAATCGCGCTAGGTGCATCCAAAGATGAGGGCGAAACTTGGGTCAAAACTCCCTTGAAAGAGGATATGACTGGTCTGAGCAGCTTCCACTATCCGGTGATCAGTTTGGGTGAGGACGAGAGCATTCTGGTTTCTTACAGTTACGATGCGCCTGATGGAACGAACAATATTCAAGTAGCAGAATTTCAGAAGAGCGTTGAGAATGGAACCGATGATAGCGGCTCTGGTTCGTCTGACAAAGATCGTATCTACCCATTGTGATTGAGAATGGCCAATATGGTGTGGTGACCGCCAGTGCAGATGAACCCTACACGGGCACCCGGATCACCGTCACGGTGAAGCCGGACAGCGGCTATGAGCTGGATGAGCTGACGGTCACCGACGCCAAGGGCAAGGACGTAAAGGTCACCAAGCGCTCTGAGGCCACCTATACCTTCCAGATGCCCGACAGCAAGGTCACGGTGGAAGCTGCCTTTGCCAAGGAGGGAACGGTGGTGGATCAGCCTCTGTTCTCCGACGTGAGCAAAAACGACTACTTCCATGATGCAGTGGAGTGGGCGGTGGACAAGGGGATCACCTCCGGCACCAGCGCCACTACTTTCAGCCCCAACGCCACTGTGACCCGCGGCCAGACCGTCACCTTCCTGTGGCGGG
>OWIL01000754.1_pt1 | contig 18876 bp, 10 predicted proteins | sample 1732871 | NCBI WGS metagenome assembly OWIL01 (sample SAMN05065763, study PRJEB22554) | human gut metagenome | biome: ENVO:2100002; feature: ENVO:00000062; material: ENVO:00002003 | host: Homo sapiens | place: USA
ACGAGATGTAGCTCCGTCTCGTGGGCTCGGAGATGTGTATAAGAGACAGCTGGTACGGTTGTCGATCAAAATGGGGAACCTCTAATTGGAGTAACGGTTTCCGTTATGAAAGGTAGTAATGGGACAATTACTGATATTGATGGTAACTTCTCTATTAAATGTAACAAAGGTGCTACATTGAAATTTAGCTATATTGGATATAAGGATGCAACGCAGGTAGCAATGGGTACTAAAATGAATATAGTACTAACGGAAGACGCCCAGGCATTGGATGAAGTTGTAGTCATAGGTTACGGTACGGTAAAGAAGAGAGATTTGACAGGTGCTATCTCCACTGTAAATGCCAAAACGATTGAAGAACGTCAACCGACTGATATCTTTCAAGCATTACAGGGGGAAGTGTCCGGTCTGCAGATTTCCAATAACTCAGGTGCTCCTGGGGATACAGGTACTATGCTGATTCGTGGTGCTTCTACTATGGGATCAGGTGTTACTCCGTTATACATTGTAGACGGTGTGGCAGTAGATAATATTTCTACTATCAATCCTGCCGACATTGAAAGCATGGAAATTTTGAAAGATGCTGCTTCAGCCGCTATTTATGGTTCCCGTTCGGCTGCTGGTGTAATTATCATCAGTACTAAACGTGGCAAAGAAGGTGCTCCTGCCAGAATTTCAGTGAAGTACAATCACTCAATGAAGAAGCTAGGACATAAGATTGATCAGGCAAATGCATTTGAACGTTATTTGAAAGAAAGAGCCGGTAATGCAGGAACTTCTTTATGGAAAACCAGTAATGACTCTTTGCATCCCAACTTCATGGCTGATAATGACTATCAGGATTTGATTACCCGTATGGCTCATTCCAACCAGGTTGATATTAATATCAGTGGTGCAAAGAATAAAATGAGTTATTATACAAGTATTGGCTATTTGAACGAGCAAGGTATTGTACTAAATAGTTATTTGAATCGTGTAACTTCCAGAACCAACGTTGATTTTGCTGTGTCGGATCGTTTCAAATTAATGAGCCGTTTCAATGTGGCTTATACTGATAAGAATAACATCAATACCGGTGGTGTAATCAATCAGGCATTACGTCGTCCGCCACAAATGGCACTTTACTTTCCTGATGGATCTTATGTATATAATAATGGCGGTCAGTTCAATCCGATAGCTGATGCTTATGAACGTGTTAATAAAAGTGTTTCTTACTCAGTTTCTTTGTATCAGGGAGCGGAATTTCAGCTTATGAAAGGCTTGATCTGGTCTGCCAATGTACAGGGTGAATTGAAAGTTAACCGTAATGACCAGTTGATCCGTGGAGATTTAGTTTCTTCAGGCATCAGTTCCGGTTCTAATGATGCAAAAATCCCTCGCAAATTATCTGCGGAAACTTACATTAACTTTGCCAGAGATTTCAAAGATCATTCAGTAGGCGCTATGTTCGGTACCAGTGTCGAGGATTGGCGTGATGAAACATTTCACTTAGAAGGTAGCGATTATGTATCAGAATCGATCCTTACTTCTAACGCTCAGCAGGTGAAAGACCTGACAAAAACTAAGACTACTTATGAAAGTCATGCTATGGCATCTTTTTTCGGACGTGTAAACTATAGTTATAAAGGAAAATATATATTTACGTCAAATCTTCGTTATGATGGTTCTTCACGTTTTGTTGGTAACCGTTGGGGATTATTCCCGTCTGCATCTGTTGCATGGCGTGCTTCTGATGAATTCTTCTTTGACTGGGCAAAACCTGTACTGACTGATGCTAAATTCAGACTTAGCTGGGGTACAAATGGTAATGAACGTGTAGGTAACTATGAATCAATTAACCAATATAATATTGGTTCATATTATAATGGCGTCATCGGAGTTACTCAAACGGATAAGTTGGCCAACCTTGATTTGAGTTGGGAATCGACGGAACAAACTAATATTGGTTTGGATGTAACATTACTTGACGGACGAGTTTCTTTAGTGGCAGAATATTATATCAAGAAGACTAAAGATTTGTTGGCCGATGAAGTTATCCCTTCAGAATTAGGTGTTAGTAGTATGCGTGTCAATATGGGTAATATTGAGAATAAAGGTATTGAGCTGACAATAAATGCAACTCCTGTTCAGCTTCGTGATTTTTCATGGCAGACCACTCTTACCTATACTAAAAACAAGAATAAAGTATTAAAGCTATCGGAAGGCAAGAGCTTTGTGGAAGATGGTAAATACTTAATTGAAGAAGGTTCGCCTTTGGGACAATGGTTCGGTCAAAAAGCCTTGGGTATTTATGCCACAGATGAAGCAAATGCATATATCAAGAATAGCGACGGTTCATTTGGTGACCGCTTGATTCCTGTGTATCAAAGAGATCCGAATAACTATAATAACTATATTTATGGTTCTAACGGTAAGCCCATTTTCTCACACTATGAGACAAAAGGTGGTCAGAAATATGCAGGTGATGTAGGTCAAATGACTACCGCTGGTTCGGTGAGCAAAGGTGGTGATATAATCTGGGATGATTTGGATCATGATGGTGTAATTGGCGATTCGGACAGACGTATTTTAGGTAATGGTATGCCTACATGGTATATGGGATGGACTAACTATTTGAATTACAAGAATTTTTCATTATCCTTCTCGTTCTATGGAAGTTTTGGCAACAAGATTTATAATAAACAACGCCGTGACCTGTTACAAAATTCATCATCGAATATGACTCCATTAGCAAGAGACTGTTATCGTTTGTGGAAATATCAAGGACAAATAACAGAAGTTTATAGTAGTGCCAAAGCAACAACTGGTGTAAACAATGCACGTGAACTTTCTTCTTTCTTCCTGGAAGATGGCGACTATATTCGCCTTACAAATACTCGTTTAGCTTATAGGGTTGACCGTAATCTTATCAAACGATTCCATATTTCCGATCTTCAGTTGTATGTATATGGAAACAACCTTCTGACTTGGACAAAATACAAAGGATTTGATCCGTCAAGTATTTCCAATAGCAATGTGTTGCGTCCGGGTATTGATAACGGACGATATCCTACCGCAAGAGAAATTGGTTTCGGACTAAATGTTAACTTTTAACTTGTAACAACTTATGAAAAGATTAAAATATTTACTGATCGCTGGTGTCAGTCTGCTGCTCACTTCTTGTGAGAATTTCTTAGACAGACAACCCGAAAGTTCATTGTCGGGCGAAACTTTCTGGACTTCGGAACAGGATTTGAAAACCTGGAATGCAGGTATGTATGACGGTCTACAATCTACCTTACGTACAAACTGGTTCTATTGGGGCGAACTTCGTTCCGGTGTATATGCAGAACGTGGTACGGCTTACGACCGTAACTTACTATACAATGGTTTGAATTCTCAGTCGGGCTCTTCCAGTTGGAGTGATCTTTATAAAACAATTTATCGTGCGAATGCGGCTATTAAGCATATTCCCACCAGCCCTATAGGCAGTTCTGTATCTGCTCCATATTTAGGTCAGGCTTATGCAATGCGTGCATTGATGTATTTTTATGCTATACGTGTATGGGGCGGTGTACCTAAAATCACTGAACCCATGGAAGATGTCTCTTCGCAGGAACGATATTATGGAAGAACTTCTGTAGAAGAATTGAAAGCTTTTATTCTGGAAGATATAGAGAAAGCATTAGAACATATTGGTGCTTCTACAGATATGTCCAGTGCCAGTAAGTACTATTTAAACCGCGGAGCTATTATGGCATTGCGTGTAGATGTATTGATGTGGTATAAGGAATATGACAAAGCGCTCGTAGCTGCTAATGACTTACTGACAAACTATAAATATAGTCTTGAACCGGCATCTACCTATTCCAGTATGTTTTTGAATCCATCAAGTTCTAAAGAAATGATATTCAATCTTTTCTGGAACTATGAAGAAGACAGCAACGGCTTTGGATATGCTCAGGAACTTGCGTCAGGTTCAAACACGATCCGATATCATCCGACAAAGGCATATTATAAGGAATTGGTATCCCGTAAAAGAGAAGATAATCGCGTCACTATGATTATGGATACATTTGCTATCAGCTATTTCATTACTCCTGACGAGATGATAGACGAATCGTATGAAAAAGCAATGAACGGTGATTATGGTAATGCCGCTAATTTCCAGATTAAATGCCCGAAATTCACAGAATACGGAGCAACTGCTAATGATGGCAGGCCCGGATATTCCTATGTTGCTAACGGATCATGTTCTACCCATATGCCAATTTATCGCTTAGCAGATATCTTGTTGCTAAAAGCTGAAGCTTTAGTATTAGGTACGCATAAAGATTATCAAGGTGCGATTAATATCGTCAATCAAATACGTGAACGTGCAGGTTGGGAAAATACTGCAGTTTTAGAGGATTACCCAACCGAAAAAGATTTGATTAAGTTGATTATCGATGAACGTACCATTGAGCTTTGGGCAGAAGGTAAACGTTGGTTTGATTTGGTACGCAATGATATGGTAAAAGAATATTTAGATCCATATTTGCAGAATGAAGACTTGGGTGATCAGAGAATTCCGGAAGGTTTTGTTATTGGTGCTGAGAAAGAAGCTAATCAGATTGGCGGTTACGGCAGAATTTTGTGGCCTCTGAATCAGGATGTATTCCGTAAGAACCCATCTATGAGAGGACAACAGAATAAACCTTATGAAGAATAACAATAATGTTTTAAACAATAATGAATATGAAAATCTTTAGATATTTTATAAGTCTGGCCTTATTTTGCATTTCACTGAGTTCATGCACCTTGTTTGACCTTGATTTTCAAAGCAACGAGGAATATGAAGCAAAAAAAGCGGATAATAAGGTAAATATGACAATCTGGGAATTTATCCAGAGCCGTCCTGATATATTCAGTTCTTTAATTGAAGGTATTCAGTATGCAGGAATTGAAGACTTGTATAAAGAAGCAGGAAATACGCATATATTGCTGACCAATAGCGCTCTTAGCAGTGGGGATAACTGTTTTTGGAAGAAAAATCCGGTGATGCTTCCAGGAGCTACGGAAGCCGCAGCTGCTACTGCGTGGGAGCAATATGACAAGAAAGTGGTAAAAGAATTGCTGACTTATCATATTGTAAGAGGAGAATGGTCATATTTTAATATAGATTCTTCGGACCGTTGGCTTGGGACTTATGGAGAAGGTAGCTTTTCCTATAACAAAGATGGTCAGACACTTCAAGGAGATACTGCAGTAATGTGTGTCAAGGCCGGACATGACCGTAACCTGCCGCTTCAATTGAATAATTTTGAATGGAATTTTAGAGGATTGTTAGCTGCATCTTCCGGTAGTTGCCGCACCACTAACATTCATGCACGTGATGGTTATATCCATGTATCTGACTGGTGGCAACCTCGCCCATCGAGATATTTTTTGGGTCAAGAATAAATTAATAATATAGAAACGTATGAAAAAACTAGTATTCAATATTGCTATATTAATATGTGTGATCTTCACTTCCTGTTCAGACGATGACAGTGTAAATATTGTTTCATTGAACACTTTCGGCACAAAATTTTGCCGCAATGATGTGGTGAAAGTATTTGTTTCTGCCGAACTCAGTGATGATACAGATGTTAGTTATGAATGGGGATGCGATGGTGGAAGCATGACAAATCCTCAAGGACTATTTGAGAATGTATGGAAAGCTCCGAATGAAGCCGGAACTTATGAAATTTGGTGCACGGTGAAATGTGGTGGTAAGAAAGAAACCCGTCGTTCCAAAATGACAGTACTGGACGAACTGTTTTACTCTAACTTTGAGACTCCTTATTATAATGAAGGCTGGTCTAATGCATCTATGACAGTAGCATTTGACGCTAATAAGGGAACGAATGGTGCAGTTAAATTAACTTCCACTAAAGCTGACGGACGTTTTGCCCGTAGCTGGGATAATGTATCTGTTCCTTTCTCCACACAAGTGGACTATGCAGTAAATGCTTGTCCTTCAGATAATAATTTTGCAGAGATCCGTATTGAATTTGCCCGTATCAATAATGCCACGTTTTATGTAACTAAGGCATGCTTTACGACCTATCCCAAAACAGGAGCATGGAAAGCAACTTATACAACAACTAATGTGACAACAGGAAAGACGGAAGATATTACAATAGATGAAGGTACGGATACGGCAAACTTTAAGTTTAAAAAGGATGCTTTCAAAACTATTGCGGTATCAATCGATGCAAATAAGAAATTCATTATTTACTATGATGGCAAGAAATATTTTGAGAGCAGTGCGTTAGCTAGTGTACAGGATCAGTATTATGTATCCCGTTCTGGTTTCGGATTGGACAACAAAGTCGTTATTTTTGCCGATAATCTATTTGTATTTGATAACGGTACAATCTGCACAGCCGAACCTCGTGAAAGATAAATAATCAATTTCATTCATCGAAAAAGGAGAGAATATTGGACATACACATTGTGTTTGAATATTCTCTCTTTTTATTAATATTATAAAGATATGAAACATCGTATTCTGATTTTATTATCAGCTATTCTGATTTCACTGGTGGGAACAGCACAGGACAATGTGGCAGGAGTTATCTTGAATGAAAAGGGTAAACCGGCCAAAAAGATAAAAATGCGGGTAAAGGGGCGCATGAAGATGCTTTCCACTTCATCAAAAGGAACATTTGAACTGGATAATGTGAAAACAGGCGATACACTGTTGGTATATCCTAACAGGAAGTTGGTGGCTTATGTGCCTATGTCGGGAATTCCAACCTATACCATACATCTAGGGAAGAATTCATTGCGCTATGCCACGAATGACAAAACGATTACCTGCATGTATCAGGAAATACCGGAACAAACCTATAATAGCAATATTATCACTTATGAGAGAATCCGGCAATTAGACGTCAACAATTTAATAGATTTGCTGCGAGGTAATATTGCCGGATTGCAGATTAATTATTCAAACGGACAAATGAAGGCTTCAATACGGGGAAGTTCATCTTTTGCCCTCAGTACCGAACCGCTTTTCATTGTAGGCGGAACCGAATATAATTCATTGGAGGAAGCCAATAATGCAGTGTCAGTAGAAGATATACGAGAAGTCGAAATTAAAAAAGATGGCTCTGAATATGGAATGAAAGGGGCGAACGGGGTTATTATCATACGGATAAAATAATTTTTTCAACTCTTCTGCCATGAAAAATATCTTAAACTGATTCTTCTATAAAATGAAGTTATTCTTTGGGAAATTATTATCTATTGCAATAAAATTGCAAACTTTTGAGATGTAAGTGATATTAGGTTAATAAATTCATTCCTTTCTTTGTATCGTTGTTAGTCTAACCACATTATGAATATTCCAATACTAATTTTATAGTTATGTATATTTTTTTTATATACATATGCTGTGGCTTATGTAATGGAAATCATTTAATAATAAAACGAGAAAGCGTTGGAAAAATGCTTTGTTTATTTAAGTCTAATCAAAAAAGTAGTTTTAATGAAAAAGAAAGAACACAAGTCAAAATCGCTATTATGGCGTATTTTGTTGGTACTGTTGAGCTTCTCTTTTAGTACTATAGTACAAGCTCAGAATATAACAGTAACAGGAAGCGTAGAAGACCAGAATGGTGAACCATTAATTGGAGTGACAGTTGCAGAACTGAATACTACTAACGGAGCAATCACTGACATTGACGGTAACTTTTCTATTAAATGTGTTAAGGGTTCGACTCTTAAGTTCAGTTACATTGGTTATAAGGATGTAACCAAAGTCGTTACTGAAAGTAAACTGAAGATAGTCTTGATTGAGGATTCACAAGCTTTGGATGAAGTAGTGGTAGTAGGGTACGGTACGCAGAAAAAAGGAAGTGTGACGGGTAGTGTAACTAGTGTTGATGCCAAAGCTATTGAAGATTTTCCATCAGCTAATCTGTCTTCAGCATTAGCAGGACGCCTTTCAGGTGTATATATAACTCAAGGAACAGGTAAACCGGGAACTTCAGCCTCTTTCAGTGTACGTGCTAAAGGTACTCCTAATAATTCTGATCCGTTGTATGTTATTGATGGTGTGGTAAGAGATAAGATGGCATTTGATGCACTGGATGCCAGTGAGGTGGCTAATATATCAGTATTGAAAGATGGTGCATCGGCAGCAGTTTATGGTGCCCGTGCTGCTAATGGCGTTGTATTGATTACTACTAAGAAAGGTGGAAACGCGAAACCGACTATCAATTATACTGGTACGGTAGGTATCGATGTAGCTGCTATGATTCCAGAGACGCTTAGTGCTTATGAACATGCTGTTTATTTAAATGACCGTGCTATACAGGGTTATCTTAACAATGCCATTTGGAATCCGAATGTAGAACAGCAAGATCCGACTACTAAGTCTTCCTGGTATACAGATGACGAGTTGGCACATTTCAAGACAACTGATTATAGTTTTTTGGATGATGCATGGAAAACTCCATGGTCTACGCGTCATGCTATCAATATTACTGGTGGAACCGAAAAAGTACGTTATTTTATTGGTGGCTCTTATTTCTATAATGTAGGTTCATTTGATAATCTGAAGTATTCTAAATATAATTTCCGAGCTAGTATTGACGCTGATGTCAGTAAGAATTTTACAGTTGGTTTGAATATCAGTACAGATAATCGTAAAGATACCAAACCCAATTGGAAATCCGACGGTGACCGTGATCGTATGAATGATTTATACAAGGGATTATTACTCCGTACCAAGATGATCCCAAGTATGATTGATGGAATGCCAGTAGGTAACTTTATAGAATGGCATCCATTAATGCTTATTAGCGAAGAATCAGGTTTACATACTAAGAAATGGCAAAACGTTAACGTCAATGCAACTGCGGAATATCGAGTTCCTTTTGTAAAGGGGCTGAAACTGAAAGTACAGTATAACCGTACACTGGATAATCGATTAATTAAAAAGGTGAACTTCCCGTATGAAATGTACAATTTCCAGACTGCCGGAACAAACAATCATTATATTGACCCAAGCAATGTAGTAGTATCTACCAAAACTCGTGATGACGGCAACTATGTATTTAAAGAAAACCAGTTGGCAGAAGAATATCAATTAAACTTATTTGTAACTTATGACCGTAAGTTTGGTAACCATGATTTGAGTGCATTATTTGTTTATGAACAATCTGAAGGTGATAGTGAGAAATTTGATGCACAGCGCAACAAACTAATCACTTGGGAAATGCCGGAGTTTTTTGGTGCAAGTGGTGATGCTTCTGAATCTATTGTTGGGGCTGGTTCTGTGAGCGAAAGTGGTCGTCTTTCCTATGTAGGTCGTTTGAACTATGCTTATGCAGACAAGTATCTACTGGAAGCTGCATTCCGTGTCGATGGTTCTACAAAATTTGCTCCTGATCAACGCTGGGGTTTCTTCCCCTCTGTTTCAGCAGGATGGCGTATTTCCAGTGAACCTTTCTTCTCAGAAAATATCAAGTTTATCGATTACATGAAGCTGCGCGGTTCTATTGCTACATTAGGTAACGATGCTATTGGCGGTTGGCAATGGATGGCTCGCTACGGAATTACTACAGGTGCTGTATTCAATGGTTTATCTTATGGATTGGAACCTAAAGAAGTTCCTAATCCTAAATTGACTTGGGAGAAGTCAACTTCTTATAATATCGGTTTTGATAGCCGTTGGTTTAGAAATAAATTTGATTTCAGTTTTGAATATTTCTACAGACGTACATACGATATTCTTGATAACCTGAATGTAAGTGTACCTACTACATTTGGTGCATCTTTGCCAAAAGAAAACTATTCTGAGGTCAAATCCCGTGGTTTTGAAGTAGAACTGGGATACAATGACAGAATCGGTAAGGTGGACTATTATTTAAGAGGTAACTTTAGCTTTGCGAACAGCTGGTGGTCCAAGAAAGATGAAGCAGAAAATATCCGGGCGTACAAATCTGAAATCGGTCAGTCATTGAGCCGTGAATGGGGATTTGAATGTATTGGTATGATTCGTACCGAGGAACAGTTGCAGCAATATATGGAAGAAAATCCGAATATGACCATTAAGGGACAGAAACCCGGTTTAGGTATGTTGATATACAAAGATGTCCGTGGTCCTGAGAGTGATGAACCGGATGGTATCATTACAGATGATGACAAAGTTGTTATTATTGAAAATAAAGTAGCTCCTATCACTTATGGTTTCACGATTGGCGGTAAATGGAAAGGATTCATGCTTGATATATTCTTCCAAGGAATGGCCGGTCATAAGAAGTTGATGGATTTCCGTGGTAATGGTATCAATGCCCATACAAGTACATTCAAATATTATAATGACCACTGGACACCGGAGAATACAAATGCTTCAATGCCAGGCGCTACACAGTACAAAAATAATGAAGCTTCTTCCTTCTGGGTACGTAATGCTTCTTTCTTACGTTGCAAAAATATATCCATATCTTATGATTTGCCGAAGACATTCGTTCAGCGGATAGGCATTGATAAGGCAAGGCTTTTCCTGAATGGTACAAACCTCTTCTTATTACAGGATAAAGTAAAATGGATGGATCCCGAAGCAACGAGTATTTCAGACTATCCTGTTATGAGAAACTTCTCATTTGGTTTGAATATAACGATCTAATTATATAAAAAACATTTGAATATTATGAAATCAAAACATATAATAGCTATTACAGCATTGGCATTTGCAAGCTTAACCAGTTGTACTTCCGTATTGGATAAAGACGACTTGACAGCTGTCAGCGAAAAGGCAACATGGAATAGTGAGATTCTGTCTACAGCTTTTTTGGATAAATGCTACAAAGATAATCTGCCGTCATTTAGTGGTGATTATTCTAAATATAGTGATGAGGGTAACGGAGGTGGTGATTTTATTCATGGTCGACTGACGGCAGTAGCTACCGCTGGAGGTCCTCTAGGAGAACACTGGCCTTATGACAAGATATATACTATCAATGTTCTGTTAACCAGTATTGATGGAGGTAGTTTGTCCGAGGACATCCGGAACCGTATAAAGGCACAAGCGCTTTTCTTACGTGCTTATCAGTATTTTGAGATGGTAAAAATTTATGGAGGTGTACCTCTGATTTTAACTCCACAGGACAGACATAATGACGATTTATATGTTACTCGGAATACAGCGAAAGAATGTATTGACCAGATAGTGAAAGACCTTGATGATGCAGCAGCCTCATTACCCAGTATTTGGGGAGAAAATGACTTTGGACGTATCACCAAAGGAGCAGCTATGGCTTTCAAAGGACGTGTGTTGCTGACTTATGCTAGTAAACAATTTAATCCGAACAATGATCGCACCCGTTGGCAAACAGCATACAATGCCTGCTTAGCGGCCCAAAAGGAACTGTCAGAGAATGGACAACGTGCTTTACATCCTATTTATAAGGAGATATGGACAAAAGAGACTACCTCTGAGACTGTAATTACTACCCGTTTCCTCGATCCGGTACGTACACATAACTTCATGGCAGGGCTGCGTCCGTTGGAATTTTCGGTAGGAGCTACCGGTAACCACCATCCTACATTGGATATGGCACTTGCTTTCCCAATGGCTGATGGTACCACTCCGGGAGTAGATGTAGATGGTGATGGCGTGAAGGAAGCTTTTAATCCTACTGCTACTGATGCTACCGGTATGTTCTGGTTGAACCGTGACCCCCGTTTCTATGATATCATCGTTTACAATGGTGCTGAATATCCATTGAATGGTATGCCGGAATGGTTCCAAGGTTGCATGTACACTTACAAAGGTGGCGAAGATACTCATAGTCCAACTGGCACAGGATTTTATTCATGCAAGTTCTCTATCCCAGAAAAGACAGCTACCGAAGCCAAGGATCACGGTGACATGGACTGGATTGAAATGCGTTATGCAGAAGTGTTATTGAATCTTGCTGAATGTGCAGCGGAAGTAGGAAATAAGTCAGATGAAGTTTATACAATTCTGAAAGATATTCGTAAACGAGCCGGCATAACGGCCAATGCGGACGGGCTCTATGGTTTAAAGGCAAATATGAGTCAACAAGAGTTGATTGATGCCGTTCTTTATGAACGCCGCATTGAATTGGCTTATGAAGGCAAACGTTTCTGGGATTTGCTTCGTCGCAAAATATTTTCTGATATGCAAGGATATTCTCGTTACAGAATTGAAATACAAGTGAAGAACGAATATGCTGCTATGGCACGAAGAGATTTTATCACTATGATAAAGAGCGATCCGGAATTAATGACGAAAAATTATTTCAAGTACTTCACCACTCAAACCTGGAGAATTGACGAAACTTACCAATGGGATGTGAAAGACAACTATTACTTCCAGGGATTAGCTCGCAAACACTTTGAGCAGAATCCTAAACTACAGCAAACAATTGGTTGGGAAAGTGGTGACTTTGATCCATTGAAATAGTACACATTTAATAATATAGTGATATGATTTCCTAACGGGACATCTAGTTAATCTTAAATCGGGCAAACTTTTACTTTAGGTAGAAGTTTGCTCTTTTTTTGCAAGCATTTGAGACAATATATATAATGGGAATTCCCTTTTTCCCCTTTCTTTGCTACACTATTAATTAATTCTATTGATAAAACAAATGAAAAACATCTATTATCTACTATGTCTCCTTTTTCCCTTGTCCGTTATGGGACAGGAACCAACAGGTAAAAGCCAGTGGATTTATCCGGACGCTTCTGGGAAATTAGTATATAAAACAACGAAAAAAGGTGATCGCATCATTGATTTTTCCCATGCTGGCTATAAAGGCGGTGGAGTTACATTACCTTATGTTCCAGCCAAGTTGACGGTACATCCTTTAGGGGAGAATGAAGATTGCACGGACTATATCCAAAAAGCTATTGATATGGTCTCTGCACTTCCCAAAGATGAAAATGGATTCCGGGGAGCCGTATTGTTGGCACCCGGACGTTTTGTGTGCGAACGTACTATCCAGATTATGGCTGACGGTGTAGTTTTACGCGGTACCGGAAGTGACCCAAGTGGAAGTACCATTGTTATGACTGGTGGGAAACACACAGCTATAGTTGTGAATAACAATCTTCGTCAACAGGCAGGCAATCGTTTGGGAGAGACCTCTTCGGATGAGAAGAACATAAAAGTCATTGACAAATATATTCCTGCCGGTTCCTATCATTTCACAGTGGAGGATGCTTCGGGACTTTCTGTTGGAGATAACATCGAAATACGTAAACCTGTGACAGAGAAGTGGATTAAATATATGAAGATGCACGATCTGGTACGCGACGGAAAACCTCAGACTTGGATAAAGGCAGGAAGACTGTTGATTGCAGAACGGACGATTGCAGGTATCGAGAAAAATACTATCACTCTGACAGTTCCGTTAGTAGATTCTTATGATGCCCAGTTTACGGATGATAACACTACGCTGGTGATAGCCAACGATGTCCGGCGTGTTCGTCAGTGCGGTGTGGAGAACCTCCGCATTGAATCGCCGGCGCAGGCAGTTAATCATGGAAAAGCTTTATATTACGCATTAAGAATAAATGGAGAAGATTGTTGGGCGAAGGATATCAATGCAATGGAAACCATGGAAAGCGTAGGTGTAGGAGGTCGGCGTATCACCCTGCAACAAGTTAATGTGGTAAGAAGGGCTTTACATCAGGGAGCCTCCAAACCAGCAGAATTTGCACCGAATGGGGGACAGATTTTACTGGACCGTTGCTCGGTTGCAGGCGACAATATTTGGTTTGTGGCACTTGGCGGCGGACAAACAGGCCCTATTGTATTCCTTAATTGCAGCTTCAGAGGGAACGGACGCATAGAAGGACATCAACGCTGGAGCACTGGTTTACTACTTGATAATTGTGTATTGCCGGGCGGAGGCATCGATTTCAAGAATCGTGGTTCCATGGGGTCCGGTCACGGCTGGGGTACTGCCTGGTCCGTTGCTTGGAATTGCGTAGCAAAAGATTATGTGAACCAAATGCCACCGGGAACCTGCAACTGGGTGATAGGCAGTAAAGGGGAAAGTACACCACTACGCCGTCCTTTCAATCAATCGGGACCGACATTGCCCGTTGGTATTTTCGATTCTCATAATACTCAGGTTGCCCCTCAAAGTCTTTATCTTGCACAACTTAAGGAGCGTTTAGGCGAATCTGCATTGCAAGCTATCGGATACGGACCTACTACCCAGTTACCTCCTCCCGCTCCGTCCGACTATGCCTTTCAAGGAGGTATGCAGGCTTCGTCCGAATTGATTGAAAGAGATTATAATGCCATACATGAATATATGCGCACTTTAGGATGGGACTACTCTGAACATCCTAATATATCGAAGAATGATCATTATGACGGAGTTCATTGTGAAGTAATATTCGATTCTACTTTGCAACAATACATATTTAAATTCACAAATCATGCCAATGCTGAAGCTTTGGATAGTGACCGCGGCAGGTTATTGAGTGATCGTCAGCGAAACGAAATGAAAAGCCAGACCAACCGTAATTGGCACCACCTGAACGGGAACTGGAATGAATGGCAACGATTAGAATGGAAGTTCCGTATTCCGAAAGGCTTTCAACCCACTACCAAATTTTGCCACCTCCACCAACTAAAAGCGCAAGAGGGAAACAATGGTGCACCACTCATCACTATCAGTACACGCTGTGATGAGAACGGTGATAATAAACGCGTACAAGTAATCCATACGGGAGATACAAGGACATCAGGTAAAGGAGTTCTGATAGACGATCTCCCTCTTTCTGATTTTGAGGACGAATGGATACAGGTTGAGACTGAAATGCATTATACCCATCATGGCACGTTCCGCATCAAGCTCACCCGCATCAGCGATGGCAAAGTACTTGCCAATCAATCTTTCTCTGATGTAGATTTATGGAGAAAAGGAGCAACGAACATCCGTAATAAATTTGGTATCTATCGCAGTCTGGGGCGGAAGATGCAAAGTGCATCCGATCGTCCGGACAATGGCCTTAAAGATGAAAGTCTGCAATTGGCAGATTTTAAAGTATATGAAGCACATACTAATCCGAACCCACAACCTCATGATTAATTTGTCGCTTTGACATTTTGTATTTTCAATCACTGTACGTTTGTATTCTTTCGGCCTTCCTGCCATAAGTTCAAAAAGAATGCACGGAAACAGGATTAGATAAATTCAAAAAGAAAGTAGAAAAGGGTAATGCTTACAGGTTCTTCTTGTAAGTATTATCCTTTTCTGTCTTTCGGTTACAATTTGTAGGAAATGATCCAGTGTCTGTTGATAAAATGCTACTGAGAAAGTGAACGGAAAAGAAGATGAAATAGAAGATCTAAATACACTTTTGGGATTCCTGACGACGTTTATATAGGCTTTGTACATCAGGTATTAATTTCCTGTCTACAGGGTATTAACTTCTTGCACGCAGGGTATTAACTTCCTGCGTCTTGGATATTAATATTCTATCTCCAGATACTTAAGCTTTATTCTCTTTTTTATTCATTTTATGCATATCTATTACTTTTTATTCGACCTTCTAGCATAAGTATTCTTGGACTGAATCGCAAAAGATGCTATAATCTTTATCCTGTGAAAATCATGAGTTATAGAATAGATTAAACAGACTTTCTTTTGAAAGTAAAACAGACAATAATATTGCAAAAAGATATGTGAATTGAATGAGAAAAGATAGAGGTCGGTTCTTCACTTAATACTTTTATCTGATACAAAATTGCAAGAAAATGAGATTTCTCAATAAAGGGGGTAGCTAAAGAAAGGGTTTCTTTGTAAAACAAATAAAAAACTAATAAATATGAAGAAAGCACACCTTATATCCTTATTTATAGGATTCTCAGGATTCGTTGGTTCTAATTTGCTCATGGCACAAGAAAGCTGGCAATCACAACTCGTAACTCAGGATAAGACCGGAAATCTGACTTATCAGAAAGATAAAGATGGTTTTGTCATACCCGATTTTAGCCAGGCAGGCTATAAAAATGGGAAAGATGTTCCTGTAATCAACTTGCCGGAACGCACCATCGTTATTAGTCCACTGGAAGATAAAGAAGCTGACAATACGCAACATGTACAAAAAGCGATTAATGAGGTTGGACAATATGAGTTGAATGCTGACGGTATCCGGGGAGTCGTACTATTGAAAGCTGGGCGATATAATATTGATGGAACCTTGAATTTGACGTACGATGGAGTTATCCTGCGCGGTGAAGGTAATTGTTTTTCTGAGAATGATTCTACCGTCCTGTATGGTAGAAATGCTTCCGAGAAGGCAAAGCGACTCATTTTAATGGGAAATTCTTCTGCACACAACTGGGGCAATGGAAAAGGAAACAACCAGGTAAATATTACAACCCGGAAGGTAATGCCAGGAGATTATTCATTTCAGGTAACTGACGCAAGTGCTTATCAGATTGGCGATTTAATCTGTATAAAGTACCCCACTACTACGGAATGGCTGGAAGCAGTCTGGTATGGTGGAAACACAAAACGGAATACAGATGAAAGTATGAAATGGAAGATTAAAGATATTGATATTTCCTATCACCGTTATGTGACCAATGTAGAAGGAAATACAATTGAAGTGGATGCACCTGTTTTCTATACACTCGATCAGCAATATGCACAGGCTTATATTTATAAGATTGAGAATCCGGGTACTGTTCGTCACAATGTAGGTATTGAAAACCTGCATATCTCTTTGGAAAGAAGCCCGGAAAATTCTACGGCCAATGTCGATCAGAACTGTATCTATATGAGTTCTTTGGAAAATTCATGGGTAAAAGGTGTTTCGATGTCAGGATTCGTTCATGCAGGTATCAAAACAACATCGACTACGCGAAGCACAATCGAAGATTGTTATGCAATTGATCCTTCAGGACTTTGCACCGGAGGTACATATTATAACTTTGAGAACTACCATCGTTCACAACTGATCTTACTTAAGAATTGTTATGCCCGCAACGGACGTCATCACTATATCTCTAACGGTTGCGCCACTACCAGCGGTATTGTGGTGTTAAATTTCCGTTCGGAGCTTTCTCTTGCACAGGCAGAGGGACACCGTTTATGGTCACAAGGTATTCTGTTTGACAATTGGAAAGAATTGGGAACCATAAAATCAAATGCCGGTAAAATCGGCATGTACTTACGTGATAACATGGGAAGTGGTCATGGCTGGGGAGGTACTAACAGTGTCTTTTGGAATTGCGATGTACAGGGAGGTGCTATTTATCTGGACAAAGTACCTACAGGACAGAATTATGCTATCGGTTGTACAGCAAAGACGATACGACGGTATCGCAATACGATGAGTGAATATATGGATGGATATATCGAAGGGCAGAATCGTAAGAATCTGCAACCGGCATCACTTTATGAAGCTCAAAGAGAAGCTAGAGGTATATCTACGGGGTTAATGCCTGAAGTAAACAGAGAAAATACCCCGCATATCATTGTAGAGATAAACCGTGTGAGAGTAAAATCACAAAAAGATGCATTGATATCTATTTATACTACGAACGGAAGTATGGTGCAGACGCTTAAATCTTCTACTAATACCTGGGTGGAAAGTATGCCATTGAACGATGACTTTTACATAGTTCGTGTGGAAGAGCCCGGCCGGAAAGCTTACAGTCAGAAAGTTCTTATCAGAACCACCGGAAAGTGATTTGATTATGCTCCTGAATATCAAAAATAAATCTACTAATTGTTATGACAAAAAAAACTTTTATCTCGCTCCTGTACGTATTGATGTGTACCGTTTGTTTCGGACAAGAATTTGTGCATCCCGGCATGTTACATACGACCTCTGACCTCGAGTTTATGAAAGCAAAAAGAAGAGCCTTGGAAGGAAGCATGGAATCAGCTCAAAGATTCAGAAATTGCCTCACTCCACTATAAGCCAACTCCATTTAAAGTTGTGGATAACGGCCCGTATAATCAGCCCGATAATGGCGGGAAAGAGTTTGTACGTGATGGAGCCGCCGCCTACACCATGGCTTTGCAATGGTATGTGGAAGGAGATGAAGCTTATGCGGAAAAGGCTATTGAAATTTTTAATGCCTGGGCAAATACCCTTGAATCTGTTGTCAATCACAATCGCCAACTGAAAGTGGGTACAGCAGGCATTAAGTATCTCAATGCTGCCGAGATCATCAAATATACCTACAAAGGTTGGAGTGACAAAGATCGTAAAGCATTCGAAGATATGGTAATCAATATTTGGTATCCTGTGATAACAGACTGGACACCTCGTTACAATGGCAATTGGGATGCTGCCAACGGACAAACCATAATGTGTATCGGCATCTTCCTTGATCGACGAGATATTTTTGACAAAGCATGCAAACAGTTGACAGACGGTGATAGTAACGGCTCTATAAAGAACTATTTTTATGAAAACGGACAATGTCAAGAGAGTGGACGTGATCAGCAGCATGTACAGATGGGGCTTGCTTTCCTTGCTTGTGCCGCAGAGATAGCATGGAACCAAAAAATAGACTTATATGGGGCATTCGATAATCGTCTCTATAAAGGATTTGAATATACAGCTAAATACATGTCGGGTGAAGACGTTCCTCATATACAGTATATCACTTGGTTTGGAAAGCCAGTCTATGGACCCGAGATCTCGCCCAAACAACGCGAAAAGATATGTCCTGCCTGGGAACGAGCTTACCATCATTATCATGACCGCAAAGGAATGGATATGCCTTATACCTATAAAATGATTCAGAAAAGTCGTCCGGAAGGAACAGTTAACCAATCGTTTATGCCTTGGGCATCTCTGACCCTGTCTCTTATACACATCTCCGAGCCCACGAGACGGAGCTACATCTCG
>OWIL01000798.1_pt1 | contig 18130 bp, 9 predicted proteins | sample 1732871 | NCBI WGS metagenome assembly OWIL01 (sample SAMN05065763, study PRJEB22554) | human gut metagenome | biome: ENVO:2100002; feature: ENVO:00000062; material: ENVO:00002003 | host: Homo sapiens | place: USA
CTACACCTATTAAGTCGTCGGCAGCGTCAGATGTGTATAAGAGACAGATTCAATAATGGGAAAATATAATAACTATCGAGAGTTGTTAAATATTAACAACATTTAGACAAGAAAAAGAATGATTGTATGACGGAGAAACTGCCCGGTGTACGCGCACGTAACCGGGCATTGATTGCTTAAATTGCTTTTGCCATCTTCAAATTACAAGGGCTCATTTGCCAGTTGAATTGGCCTTTTCCGCTTTCATCAAGCGTTACGCTGGCAATCGCTGAAGTGGTAAACATAGGCGGCGTTTCGCCCGGACATAACTCGGCAACCAGATACCCGACTAACGGTAAGTGAGAGATTACCAGTACCGAAGCAACACCTTCATTGGTCAACGCCTGCAAATAGGCGCCGACCAGACCAACATCGCCGCAGGGCGTTAACTCCGGCAGAACTTCTGCACTGGAAGGCAGGTTCAGACAATCCCCTACTTCTTCCAGTGTTTGCTCGGCTCGCAGGAACGGGCTCACCAGAACGCGTTCGATTTCCACTTTTTGACCTTTCAGCCAGTTCGCCATCAGGCGAGATTCGTCACAACCGTTAGTAGTCAGAGGACGAACCGAATCACTGGCGGCATCGAGGGCTGCGTCGCCGTGACGCATGATAAAAACTTGCATATTGCACCGCTTTTGTTAACCAGATTCGCCCGTTTTCTTTCATCTGAAACCAGAGAAAGAAAACGGTGGCCGGCATTGTGCCTTATCCATTCACCGAATGAAACGCTGTTTTTTACCTCAATGGCGTAAGTATAGTCAATATGCGTTTACATTTTGAGCAACACTCCGCCATTCAGCGCGGATTCATATAGCTTTGACCTTCTTATTGCAGGTCAGTTGCAGTTGTTTTCCAAAAACTTTCCCCACGCTTGCTCATCTCGACTAAACGCTCGCAAGGGGTAAAACGGGAACCATACTGCGTGGCCAGTCGTTGCATTATTGCAACCACTTCGCCTGCGCCGAGAGAATCGATATAGCGGAACGGTCCACCGAGAAATGGCGGAAAACCAATGCCAAATACCGCGCCTATATCCCCGTCACGCACGCTACGGATAACCTGCTCGTCCAGACAACGTACTGCTTCATTCAGCATCAACATCACACACCGTTCAGCAACCTGCGGTGCGGAGAGTCGCCCCTGCCCTTGTGCGCCAATGAGCGGGTAAATGGCGGGATCGACCTGTTTTTTGCTTTTACGCCCTTTCTGACCATAAAGATAGAAACCCCGGCCATTTTTTCTGCCTTTGCGATCGTCGTTCAAAATTGAAGAAACAACATTTGCAGGCGCGCTAAAACGTTCTCCATAAGCGGCTTCCAGTACAGGAATAATTTTAGTCCCGGTGTCGATTCCTACCTCATCCAAAAGTTGGATTGGGCCTACCGGAAAACCAAATTTCACCAGCGCGGCATCAATGTGCTCTACCCGTTCACCTTCGGTCAACATGCGGATAGCTTCATTAATGTAAGGCGCTAAAATGCGATTGACGTAAAACCCGGCTTTGTCACGCACGACAATGGGCGTTTTGCCCTGTTTTTTCGCCAGTTTTACTGTGGTAGCGATGGTTTGCGCCGATGTCCCCGCATGAGGAATAATCTCCACCAGCGGCATTTTTTCCACCGGACTGAAGAAATGCAGGCCAATAACTTGCTCAGGTCGCGCGGCGTGAGCGGCGATATCGGCAATCGGTAAAGATGACGTATTCGAAGCAAAGATGGTATGAGCGGCGCAATTTTGCTCCACTTCCGCCACCATCTGTTGTTTTAATTCGAGATTTTCAAACACCGCTTCAATAATCAGATCGCGATGGGCAAAGCCGCGATAGTCCGTCGTTCCGGAGATTAATGCCAGCTGTTTGTCACGTTCGCTGGCTTTGAGATGACGACGGCGAACTTTGCCCTCCAACTGATCCCAGCTGTACTTCAATGCATGATTTATGCCCTGCGGGTTGATATCTTTAATTCTGACCGGAAGCCCCGCTTTACAAGCAGTGACATAAGCAATACCGCCGCCCATCAAGCCACCACCTAGAATCCCCACGCTGTTTAATGGCGCAGGCGGCGCATCACTGCCGGGATCTTTTTTCACTTCCGTACTGGCAAAAAAGATATTGCGCAGCGCCTGTGATTGCGGCGTCATCGCCAGTTCACCAAACGCCCGAGCTTCGGCGTCATAGCCACTGCTGGTCCCCTGCGCTAAACCGGTTTCAATAACGTCAAGAATGCGTTTCGTCGCTGGATAGTTACCCTGAGTTTTTTGCTCTGTTTTCTTGCCGACCATTTTGAACAGCAGCGCACGACCTAACGGCCCCGCCAGAATACGCTCGCGTACAGGTAGAGGGCGTGAAGATGGACGATCCTGCTTTGCCAGCTCAACAGCGGCTTCCAGCAAAATGGAGTGCGGAACAACGTCATCCACCAGCCCCAGCTTTAATGCCTGTTTCGCCCGAAGTTGTTTTCCGGTGAGGATCATCTCTAATGCTGTGCTGACACCTATCAGGCGCGGTAAACGCTGGGTGCCGCCTGAACCGGGTAACAATCCAAGTTGTACTTCAGGCAAACCGAGTACCGTTTTAGGATCATCAGTACACACGCGACCGTGGCACGCCAGCGCCAGCTCCAGCCCGCCGCCCAGGCAAGCGCCATGAATAGCCGCGATAACCGGAACGGGCAAAGCATGAATCTCCGCCATTAACTGTTGACCCTGCCGCGCCAGTGCTTCCGCTTCTTGCGCCGTTTTGCAGTTGGCGATCATATTGATGTCTGCACCAGCGATAAAGTTGTCCGGTTTCGCGGAGATAAACACCACACCGCGCAGATCTTTATTTTCGCGGAGTTGTTTAATAATGGCGCGCACCTGCGAGGCAAACTCCGCCTTCAGGGTATTCATTTTCTCACCCGGTACGTCGATGGTGATAACAGCAATGTTGTCCAGACGGACATTAAGGGTAAACGCTGATGCCATTTCCATTATTCCGCCTCCACAACTATTGCCGCGCCAAGCCCACCCGCAGCACAGGCGGTCACTAATCCAAATCCACCGCCGCGACGGCGAAGTTCATGCAATGTCTGGGTAATCATTCGCGCGCCGGTCGCCGCGAAGGGATGCCCGTAAGCAATCGAACCGCCAAGCACGTTAAATTTGCTATCGTCCACTTCGCCAGTGGCATGTGCACGCCCCAGTACATCACGAGCAAAACGTTCACTACCCAGCAACTGAATATTCGCCAGTGTCTGAGCTGCAAAGGCTTCGTGCATATCGATCAATGTCAGATCGCTCATTGTCAAACCGGCACGTTCCAGTGCCAGCGGCGTTGACCAGGCCGGACCGAGCAACATGTCCTGCCAGACATCTATCGCAGTAAATGCGTAACTGCGCAGATACCCCAGCGGTACCAGCCCTAATTCTTTCGCCCGCGATTCGGTCATCAGGATCACCGCCGCTGCGCCATCGGTCAGCGGCGTACTGTTTGCTGCCGTTACCGTCCCGTGTTTACGATCAAACGCCGGACGCAACTTTGCGTAATCAGCAAGCGAGGAATTACCGCGAATATTGTTGTCTTCGGCAAGCGGTTGTTTATAAGGAGGGATAAAGGCAGTCATCACCTCTTCTTTGAGTTTACCGTCTGACCACGCCTGAGCAGCACGCTGATGCGAACGGTGCGCCAGTGCATCTTGCTGTTCTCGGGTGATGCCGTAGGTTTTCGCCATTTGCTCTGCGGTGTCCCCCATCCGCAAGCCGGTAGAATACTCTGCTACCGCAGGCGGTACGGGCATTAAGTCGCGTAAACGCAGGCGAGAGAAGAGTTTCAGGCGCTGGCTCATTGTGCGGGCTTTGTTGACATCAACCAGTACGCGCGCCAGTTTTTTACTGACGCCAATTGGCAATACGGAAGAGGAATCTGCCCCACCGGCAATCCCCGCGCGAATAGTTCCCGCCATCAGGCTTTCTGCGACGTTTGCAACCGCCTGGAAACTGGTAGCGCAAGCGCGGCTGACGCTGTAAGCATCTGTATGCACATTCATTCCAGTACCGAGAACAATTTCACGCGCAATGTTGGGGGCTTCCGGCATTTGTACGACCTGACCAAAGACCAGTTGTTCAATCACTTCAGCGGGGATCTCGCTGCGTGCCAGCAGTTCGCCTACCACCATCTTCCCCAAATCAACAGCAGGAATGCCATGAAAAGCCGTCGCCTGGCGGGCAAAAGGCGTACGTAACCCGCTAACGATGGCGATACGATCGCCCTGGCGGGTAACCAGCGGTAAAACCTGACCCATAACACTCCCCTGTAAAAAAATAAATAAAGTGGTCTGACCTGATCATAGTCTTAACCATTTTTTTACATTTAGCCAAGCGGAGAAAAAGGAAAGTGGGAGCTATGACACAGTGAAGACAGGAGAAAGAAAAGAAAACACCCCTGCCAGCAACTGACAGGGGCATACGTACCCGAGAGGAATTAACGCAGACCCAGCTGGAAGATCAGCATTTCAGCTTCGCAGGCAAAAGTGAAATCGATATCCAGGCGCACACCGTCAGACTCTTCAGTGAAAGTCGGGGTGATTTTGCACGGTTCGGATTCCACGCTACGGGCTTTTTCAGTCAGCGCCGCCAGCGTTTGTTCTGCTTCTGCGCGGTTTGCAAACACACGGCTGTAAGACGCGGTGCAGTCGGAGTTGTCCATAATGGTGCCAACATCCATACAGCAGCAAACCGGGGTTTCATCAGCACTACATTTACTCATCGTTGATTTCCTCTGTATGTGCACCCAAGGTGCCAGATAAACGTTGTGGATATTTTACGCTTCCGGAAAGTGCTGCTCCAGTTGTTAATTCTGCAAAATCGGATAAGTGACCGAAATCACACTTAAAAATGATCTAAAACAAAATTCACCCGAATCCATGAGTGCGCCACCTCCCAATTTTGCCAGCTGGATCGCGTTTCTTAGATCATATCTGAAAAAAGATAGAAACATACTTGCAACATTCCAGCTGGTCCGACCTATACTCTCGCCACTGGTCTGATTTCTAAGATGTACCTCAGACCCTACACTTCGCGCTCCTGTTACAGCACGTAACATAGTTTGTATAAAAATAAATCATTGAGGTTATGGTCATGAGCCAGAAAACCCTGTTTACAAAGTCTGCTCTCGCAGTCGCAGTGGCACTTATCTCCACCCAGGCCTGGTCGGCAGGCTTTCAGTTAAACGAATTTTCTTCCTCTGGCCTGGGCCGGGCTTATTCAGGGGAAGGTGCAATTGCCGATGATGCAGGTAACGTTAGCCGTAACCCCGCATTGATTACCATGTTTGACCGCCCGACATTTTCTGCGGGTGCGGTTTATATTGATCCGGATGTAGATATTACCGGACATTCTGATTTAACCGGTCAGAGTGCAAATGCTAAAAATATCGCACCGACAGCATGGGTACCTAACCTGCACTTTGTTGCGCCTATTAACGATCAGTTTGGTTGGGGAGCGTCAATAACTTCCAACTATGGCCTGGCTACGGAATTTACCGACAACTACGCTGCTGGTATCTATGGCGGTAAAACCGATCTGCAAACAATCAACCTTAACCTTAGCGGGGCTTATCGCCTTAACAATAGCTGGAGTTTTGGTCTTGGTTTTGATGCAGTTTATGCCAAGGCAAAAATTGAGCGTTACGCCGGTTCGCTGGGGCCATTGTTGTCTCAACAGTTGATTGCCCAGGGTGTACCCGCTTCATTAACCAATGGTATTAATACTCCGGACTCTCAAATTGCTCATTTGAAAGGTGACGAATGGGGCTTTGGCTGGAACGCGGGTATTCTTTATGAACTGGATAAAGATAACCGTTGGGGGCTGACATATCGTTCAGAAGTTAAAATCGACTTCGATGGGGATTACAAAAGCTCCATTAACCCAAATCTGAACAATATTTTGGGTAACATGGGCTTACCGTATGGCACGATGGGGGCAACCCAAAATGGATCCTTAACGCTGAACCTGCCTGAGATGTGGGAGATTTCTGGTTATAACCGTGTTGCGCCGCAGTGGGCAATTCACTACAGCATGGCCTATACCAGTTGGAGCCAGTTCCAGGAATTGAAAGCGAAAGGCGATAGTGGTCAGACTCTGTTCTATAAAGATGAAGGATTCCGGGACGCGTATCGTATCGCGTTGGGTACAACCTACTATTATGATAAAAACTGGACCTTCCGTACCGGTATCGCTTATGACGACAGCCCGGTTCCGGCAGATAAACGTTCTATTTCCATTCCTGACCAGGATCGTTTGTGGTTAAGTGCTGGGTTAACCTACGCATTTAATGAAGATGCATCCATTGATGTTGGCGCATCTTATATGCATGGTCAGAAAGTGAAATTCACCGAAGGTGAAGGAGCGGCAGCTTATTCCTTCGAGTCTGAAGGTAAAGCCTGGCTGTTCGGTACTAACTTTAACTACGCGTTCTGATAACGCGTTAGCTTAATAAGAAAAAAGGTGAGTTTTGCGACTCACCTTTTTTGTTTGTTTCTTATTCAGAATCGATATCTTTTAAATCATCCTGAATCGCTTGCGCGTTCGGATTTTCCTGCGGTTTGAGTTCACCGCCATTAGCGATGAAATCATGACGCTGGAAGTACGCTTCACGCACCATAATATAAGGATCGGAGGACTGACGCAGCAGACCGTCGGAATCCAACAACTGCGCACGAGTTTCTATCCCTTCAAGCGTCCATTTACCCACAGACATCGGCCAGGTCAGCCAGGAAAGAACCGGGTAAAGACTATCCGCCATATCACCACCGTCATCACGCAGCGTGAAGCTACCGTAGAACGGTAACTGAACGTACGGCCCATAACCCACACCATAATGACCAAGCGTACTACCGAAGCGGTGAGGTTCAGTCCGTTGCAGTTTCGGGTTCGCCATCCCTGCAACATCAATAAAGCCGCCCATTCCCAAAATGGTATTCAGGAAAAAGCGGGTAAAGTGGACCATCCCCTGATAAGGGTCGCCCTGCAAGAAGTAGTTAACCATCACCGCAGGTTCTTCAAGGTTGCCGGTAAAGTTGCTCAAACCGTTACGCGCAGGTTGCGGAACATAATCACGCCAGGCGACAGCGACCGGTCGAACAATATACGGGTCTAATACATTGAAGTTGAAGTTGTACATAGTGCGGTTAAACCCTTCTAACGGGTCAGAACGCCCTTGCTGATCTGTACCGGAACTCGCACACCCCACCAGAAGCGTAGTTCCCAGAGCAAGCGCCGACAGGCGAAGCTTCATAAATGTCTCCCTGTTTTTTTATGGCTTATGCAGTTTGCCATCCATGACGGAACGATACCGTATCCGCCTGTTTAGGTGTGGGCGATTGTAACAGCACGTCAACTGATGTCCAGACGCCCTGATTTGCTGATTTGATCATAGCCTGGTAATCGCCGCCCTGTAGGCTACTTGATTCTATAGAAACAGAAAAAGGCAAACGCGGCCTTTTCTACATTTTCAGAGTAACTCCCGCCAGTTGCGAGCAAAAAAGCCGCTACGCTTTAGCTATACGTGCTAATTCAAGAGAAGAGACCATGGACAACGACAAAATTGATCAACACAGCGACGAAATTGAAGTTGAGAGCGAAGAAAAAGAGCGCGGTAAAAAAATAGAAATAGATGAAGACCGACTCCCCTCCCGGGCGATGGCAATTCATGAGCATATCCGCCAGGATGGTGAAAAAGAGCTGGAACGCGACGCAATGGCGCTACTGTGGTCAGCCATTGCGGCGGGCCTGTCGATGGGCGCTTCGCTACTGGCAAAAGGGATATTTCATGTCGAACTGGAAGGCGTGCCGGGCAGCTTCTTGCTGGAGAATCTCGGTTATACCTTTGGTTTTATTATCGTCATAATGGCCCGCCAGCAATTATTTACCGAAAACACCGTAACTGCGGTACTACCCGTCATGCAAAAACCGACAATGAGCAACGTCGGCTTACTTATGCGGTTATGGGGCATCGTGCTGCTGGGTAATATTATCGGGACAGGTATTGCTGCGTGGGCATTTGAATATATGCCTATCTTCAATGAAGAAACTCGCGATGCATTTGTCAAAATCGGCATGGATGTGATGAAGAACACCCCCAGCGAGATGTTTGCCAACGCGATCATTTCCGGCTGGCTGATCGCCACTATGGTATGGATGTTTCCTGCAGCGGGTGCGGCAAAGATTGTGGTGATTATATTGATGACCTGGCTTATTGCCCTGGGTGACACCACCCACATCGTTGTCGGTTCTGTTGAAATCCTCTATCTGGTGTTTAACGGCACGCTGCACTGGAGCGATTTCATCTGGCCCTTCGCACTACCTACTTTAGCGGGGAACATCTGCGGCGGCACCTTTATCTTCGCGTTAATGAGTCATGCACAGATTCGTAACGACATGAGCAACAAGCGCAAAGTAGAAGCACGTCAAAAAGCAGAACGTGCGGAAAACATTAAGAAAAATGATAAAAACCCGGCATAAATGGCGAGGGTTTAAGCAATCGAGCGGCTGTGTACTTACCCCGTAGTCCATTAGCGGGTATACTCATGCCGCATTGTCCTCTTAGTTAAATGGATATAACGAGCCCCTCCTAAGGGCTAATTGCAGGTTCGATTCCTGCAGGGGACACCATCTATCATCCCCCTCGCAATAACCCACTTACAATCAGTGAGTTATCTTAAAATCCTTAGTATAGTCAACCAGTACTTCGATATGTGAACGCAAATCATCATGCATTCGTGAACTTAACTGGAAACCTCCCCCATTCGATGTCAAAATGACTACCCCAATAAGTTGCCAATAATCAGGCTAATCAATACGGGTCAGTCTTGCTGGTCAGTGACCATAAAAATGTCACCTCATATTAGACACAGCAAATAATTGTGTCGATTAAACATACTACCTTCAGCATAACCGTTCCTGAAAAATTATTATATTCAGTAATCTGAATAAATTACTGGCCTGCTATTTTTCTTAGCAACCATATTTAGCAGCAAGCCAGCAAATCTGAATGATTACAGATGCTGGCCTGCTGAATCTCCCTTCTGGAAATCGTCAGAATCTAGTGATTACTTACTTTGTTCTGGTTTCTCTTCATTCTTATTGTGCACTTCCACTTTGGGTAACTGATTAAAAACCAGATTTTCTTTTTCAACCAGAGCCATGACTTCTTTGGTGATATCAGCTGACTCGTTATGCGCAAGCACAACACCTGAAGACAATACAGCAATATTTTTAGGATTGTCTTTTCTCCATGTACCTATGGCATTATCTATCGCACGGGATAACACCATTTTTGCGCTATTTTCCTCAATAACACATTGTCGCTCCAGTTTTTGTCTGGCATCAAGAAGCAGCGCCTCTTTATTCGCGTTATCTGCGAATGCTTTTTGCGCATCCTCATAGCCTTTTTCAAGAATACTCTTAACCTCATTCAGATGCTTTCTGACCATGTCTCCGGCGGCAGACTGATTATAAATAGCATCGATATTAACAACTGCAATTTCTTTTGACTTTTTCATATAAAAAACACCAGTAAGTACAATCAGCAACAGCAGCACTACTGCATTAACAACAGAAAATTTCATTACAGAACTCATTATGACAACCCTGAGGTGGCAGGAGGTCCCCTCCTGCCACTGTGTGATTAGAATATATATTTAATACCCAGCATTGCCTGGGCATCACTGTACCCTTTATCGCCAGCCTGAACACCAACATTGCCCCAGACATTCAGGTTATCTGACAATTTACCCTGAACACCCGTTTTGACTTCAGCAATATTTGTAGCTCCGTCCTGACTGAGTGCCGTATTATCCATTTTGACACCCCAGCTCCGTGTATTATGGATCCAGTTAACTTCCACAAATGGCTCAAACTGATGCGCCTTATTATCATCAGACGCACTCTTACCTTTCAGGTAAGTTCTGACGCCCAGACGACTCTGGATATTACCGTCTCCGCTGAGCTGAACTTTCGTGCCATTCTTCTCCGTATGCTCACTGGCTCTTACATTCATCCACGTGATCTGGGACTGCGGCTGAATATACCAGTCATAGTGACTACCCTGGCTACCGGTAAATTCGCCGGCTTTAAAGGTATAACCCGCTTCCACTGAACCGGTAAATCCACGGGATTTCCAGGACTCCGCAGCCAGTTTTTCACCATTAACGGTATTATTAAACCATCCGTACTGGATCCAGGTATCGACATAAGCCCCGTTGTCATTACCGTCATTCTGCTGCCACGTTCCGTATAAACCGGTGCTGTATCCATTGATCGCACCTTTAGATTTATATCCCGAAAGCGAGGATGTCGTGGAACTCTTCTCATTTCCATAACCGGCCATAATCCCCTGTTGCAGACGGTCCTGACCGTCAGTCCATTGCGCAATGCTGCCACCCAGTTGCACAACATAACGGTTACTTTGCGTATTCAGCTGTGAACTGCTGTCCTTCCAGCGATTATGACCGCCGATATGACGCATCCACATACTTGTTGCTTTCTTCTCACCAGTAAACACATCGGTATAGTAAGTTTCCCCCTCACGATCGTGCATTCTGATGTTGAACAGCGTGTTGGCTGCCGCTATGTTCGCAATATAAGAGCCCGCTTCCGGACGATAGACCTTCTGTACAGGTTTATCCGGCGTGGGGTGTGGCTGTGGCTGCGGTTGTGGCTGCGGCTGCGGTTGTGGCTGCGGCTGCGGTTGTGGTTCTGGCGGCAATTCAGAACGCAGATACCAGTTACCGTCAGTACCACCCGCATTACCTTTATGCAGGAAATATTCCCACGCCCCTGCCACCGCACGGTTCTGCAGTCTGAAGTTACCGTCAGACTGCCCACCGACATGCACAATCTCAATGCCGTCAGCGGTCTGAGCCCCCTGGCCCCGGACATTATTCACCACCACGCCGGTATCACCGGAGGTGTTACCCGTGACAATCAGTTTGTCAGTGGTAGAAGTATCATCCCCCAGCACGGTATTGATAATTAACGTACCGCCACCGGTGTAATCGCCATTTACGGTCAGGGTATTTCCTGTCTTACCACCGGCCAGACGAATGACGCCGGTATTGGTCAGTGAGCCAACGGTAAAATTGCCCACCTCTGCCGTTTCATAACCTGAGAGAGCATTCAGTGATGCCAGTGTTCCCTGGTTATTAACCTGACCCGAAACGGTCCCCAGCCCACTCAGTGTGCCGCCATTAAGAACATGAATGTTTTTGGATCCTGACAACGTCGCGCCAGCGGCACGGGTGACTGAATCATCACCGACAATCAGAACGCCACTCTCAACCGTGGTATCACCGGTATAAGTCAGCTCATGATTAATGATCAGATTACCCGCCCCCTGTTTCACCAGAGCGCCGGAGCCAGTAATATCATTCTTCAGTAACCAGTTTCCACTGGCGGTAAGCCAGGTGACACCATCACTGTCAATCAGCCCGGTGCCCAAGTGTTTTTCATCTGAAGCCCGCAGAGCAGCATCTTTCTGCACACGGAATTCACCGCTGAAATTACTGTTATCCCCGGAAAGCGTCAGATCAGTGGTGTTCAGTATACCCACTGAACCTTCTCCGGAAAGCGATTTACTCAGGTTACTGCTGACTCCGCTACCGTCGGCGATATCAATCGCCAGGCGATCATTAAGGCTTTCAAAGCTGATGGAGCCCTGGCTTCCCAGCCCCTGTGCGCCGTTCATTTCAACCAGCGCCCCCTGGGTAAGGCTGGCATTACCGGTAAACCCGATATTGGTGCCATGTACCGTCAGATTGCTGCCCGTGACAGCCAGCGTTCCCTCACCGGACAGCACGTTGTTTTCAATGATGCCACCATTATCATCCCCCGGCTGACGCTGCGTGCCGCTGACCGTTAGTACACTACCGCTATCAAGCTGAATGTGCGCTCCCGTTTCTGTCTGCAGTGCACCGACAGTCTGGCTGTATCCGTTTGTTCTGAAGACGGCATTGCTGGCGACGTTCAGATTACCTGTTGCGCCAAGTACATTATCATTTGCCATCTGTAATGTGCCGCTGCGCACCAGCGTATCCCCGGTGTAGTTATTACCGCCGTTAGACAGTGTGACAACCTGCCCCGCAGCTTCGATGGCCAGATCCCCTGCCCCCGTTAACTGTGCGCCAAGATCTGTCTGCAGTCCCTGGGCATTCGCTCTCGGTGTCAGCACCAGCGCTTTATCACCGGTTCCCTGTAAATCCAGCGACTTCAGCCCATAGCCTATGTACAGTCCGTCACCTTTAATACCGTCGGAGCTTCCCAGCAGCTTATAGTCATAATTTCCCTGAGCTACAACTTCACCGCCCTGAGTGACATCAAACGTCTGACTGTGAGAAATAGCCTGCCCGTTTTCATCCACCAGTTGCAGTTGCCCGCCAGTACCGGTGACGGTACCCGCTGCATTCACCAGCGTGACCAGGGTCTGCGCATCATCCTGCTCCAGCAAATTCTTACGGGTATCAACAGCCGGAATATCATTAATCACTTCATCTGGCATGGTGACCTGAATTGTGCCTTTCCCCCGGATATCCAGCGTACCTGCAGCAGAGGTTTCAATACTGTTGCTGGCAATGGTATCGCCCGGCATAACGGAACCAAAAATCAGCGTTCCGCCATTGAACCCAAGACCGCCAATCTGCTGAACACCGGAGCCAACCGTTGTGATATTCCCGGTTTCAGACATCAGCATTGCATGGGTTAACCCGCTCGTATTCAGCCCTTCCAGAGCAAAGCTACTAGTACCCAGCTTCAGAGTTCCGGCAAATTGATCCCCGACGTTATGGCTGAATTCAAAAGCAGATGTGTCGGCATCAAGACGGGCAGACAGTGTTCCTTTGCCTGTTAACAGTGGATCAAAGGTAAAGTTGCCTGCAACTGCGGGAATAATGGCCAGTTCGCTGCCCGATTCAATATCGACGGAACCCGGACCGTTCCCCCCATCGGTCAGCACAAGAGCTTCCTTCAGAGTGACAAGTGAACTGTTCTTCAGCCCGACATGTTCGAAATTCTGTAGTTTTACAACAGAATCCAGCGTATGAATGGCGTTATCAAAAATCAGGGAATCAGAATCTCCCTGCCCGCCATCCAGCAGGTTCCAGGTTGCCCCTTCACCTTTAATGGTGAAGGTGTTCTTCCCGGTACCGGCAGTAACCTGATCAACATGAGTCTTACCATTGAGTGTTACATTATTATTGCCATTTCCTGCAGTCACTTCTCCTGTCAGTGTGCTGCCATCATCAAATAAAAATGTATTGTTACCCTCTTTCGCACTGACGGTTCCGGTAATACTGCCTTTATTGGTGAATGTGTTATCACCGCCGTTCAGAGCCACAACCCCCTGAATTTCAGCACCGCTGTCATTCAGTACGGTGGTATTCACGGCGTCATCAAACGCCATTGCAGTCCCGGTGGTGGACGCAGCTTTAATCTGACCTTTATTGGTAAAGGATTGTGCTTTTGAAGCATCCACTACGGCATGACTCAGAGAAGCAGAGATGAGATTACCGCTCTGAACCACTTCACTGGCTGCATTGTTAACCACCAGAGCGGAACCGCCATCGGCCTGTATAACATTGACACTTGCACCACTCTTCACGACAGCACCATCTTTAGTGTTGGCGAAAATACCCGTGCCGTCCGTACCCTTCAGGTTAATGACCAATCCAGCGGAGTCAGACATATCCAGGTTATTATCGGTTTCACTTCCGTCAGCTTTCTGGAACGCCAGTGCAATTCCACTGCCGTCTACATTAATAGTGCCGCTGTTGGTCTTGGCCAGGGAGGCAGAAGTACGTACACCAATGCCATCAGCCACATTAATTTCAGTCGTATTGGTTAACTGAATGCCTTCAATTTCTGCGCGGTTCTCAATCCCGTGACCGACCGCACCTGCAGCATTAACATTGATTTTCGCACCATCAATAACCAGCCCCACAGCCCCTGTATCCAGCAGGATGCCATGCGCATTTTTCTGACCTTCGATCGTACCCAAGCCACTCCCTGCCAGGTTCAGTGACGCGCCCGCCCCCAGCTTAATGGCAGCCTCACCATCCACAGCGACGATATCCCCTCCTGTGCTGGTAATCTGAGACTGTGCACCTTCAACAAATAATGCAACGCCATTGACCGCAATACGGCTTCCTGTATTTTCAAAGCGGCCGTTATCAACCCAGACGCCGATATTATCTGTACCGGTAGTGAAATCAATGTTGCCGTTGTTAATCAACAGTCCCTGATTACGCGTAATAAAGCCCTTGGCATTATTCAGCGGCGAAGAGATATCTGCCTCATTGGTAATAACCGAGCCAGTATTCGTTTGTGTAATACTGCCATCCAGAGCGTATTCATTTCCGTCAACTTCCGCGACAACAGCGCCATCCCCTACAAGGTTAACTGATGCCCCCTGTTTCAGCGTCGCTGTCGCACCACCAGTTACATATAATCCCTGAGCCTGAGCGCCCAGGATCTGGAAATCACTGCCAGCATCAGCCAGGACATTGCTCCCTTTCCCTGTGGCCCAGATACCACGGCTGCCTGTCCCGGAGGTTTTCATCAGCAGAGAGCCGGCCTGTTTTGCCCCATCTTCAATACGGAAAAGTACAGAACGTTCCCCACTGGCATCCAGCAGAGTTCCCGGTGCAATATTCGTCTTAATGGTTGCACCATCTCCGATAATACGAAAAGCAATCTGATCGGTAATACCAGAGCCGTCAGCAGCAAAGTTCGGTACTGCCGAACCATCAAGGTTAACAGTCCCTTTATTGCTGGCCTCAACGCCAATCGCCCCCTGTCCCTGCAAAGATATAGTACCCGCGGTCATATTAACCGTTGTTGTTGTACCAGATGCTTTTATACCCGTTGTACGGTTAGCATTATCTCCTCCCTTGAGAACGAGATTTCCCGAGTTATTAATCGTTGTAACATCTTGTGTGGCATTAGCAATTAGTCCCACACCACCATCCTGAACTGTAATATTTCCGCTGTTGGTACCAACAGCCCCCTCCTCAACCCGGACGCCCACTGTATTCTTTCCAGTAAAGATGATATTACCGGTATTATTTAGAGTGGCCCCATTACGGGCGATATACCCGGTCACTTTATCCTGGGTGGAACTTAACTGAGCCCCCGCCGTTAATAGTGTGGTCTTGTCCTTCGGATTAATGAGTTTGCCGGAAATATCATAGCCATTGCCATCCGCAATACCGGCTATCGCACTGGCATTATCCATATTGATAATGGCATTACTTTCAATTGTGCCCTGCGCTCCCCCTTCAATTAAAGTCGCTGTAGCCCCCTCACCCGTCAGGTTGATGGTCATTCCTCCAGACGTTACTGTCGAGGCCACACCGCCATCCGATTTCCCCGTGGCAATAAGTGCATAAGAGTTCTTACCAGACGCCGTAAGTGCAGAAGAAGCATCTGCAGTTCCCTGGAATGTCGCACCACTGGCAATACGGAATAATGTTGAGTTTTCAGTGGACACATCCATAACACCGCTTCCGGTATTATGAATGGCAGAGTCCTTTCCATAGACATAAAAGCCTATCTGATCGCTGCTGCCAAATAGCACTGCACCATTGCCTGACAGGGTCAGACTGCCGCCATCTTTAGCAAAAACCCCCACAGCCCCCGTACCGGCAAGACTGATTTTTCCGGATACATTAACATTGCTTCCGGCACCTTCCACCCAGGCACCATAGTTACGGAAACCACTACTGATACCCTTGCCGCCAACATTTATCGTACCGTCAGAATTCAACTGTCCTGCATTGATTACCTGTAGCCCGGTGCTGTTCAGACCATTAACATTGATAATCCCGGAGTTTTTCATCCCGGAGCTATTATTTGCCAGCATGCCAACATTCAGTGCAGGTGCATCACTGTCATGACCGTCAATAGTGATAGTCCCTTTATTTACCACATCAACAGTCCCGGCATCCTTTGCCAGGATTCCGTAGTTCCCCTGAGCCCCCCTGCCCAAAAAAATAGTACCTTCATTAACGACTTTGTTTGCACCATTTTGTACTTCAATCGCAACAGAACCCACAGCCGAATGAGTCGCAGTTTTATCCTCCGCAATACCTACATTGATGCTCCCGAAGGCCGAGTTAATAAAAGAGCCTCCAGCTCCAACATTTACACCTCGTGTTTTGCCATTATTATCATTAGTTGATGCATCGGCAGTAATATTTATTGTGCCTTTATTTGTTGCCATGCCCCCATTACTAACAACAATTGCGGTGTTAATCCCCTCTGGAGCGAAAGCATTTTTAAATGGGCGAATATTAATAACACCATTATTAATGGCTGAAGAACCATTACTACCGGCAACCATCCCCTCTGCCTGGAGAGCATATTTATCATTATTATCCCAAACAAAAAGTGTACCATCGTTAACAATGGTACTGTCTTGATAGGCAATCATTTCAGTACCAATGGCATCAATGACCCCTTCATTAACACCGGTCCCACCATTAGTTGCAACGATCCCTCCTCCATTCCCATAGGCAGGAAGAACTCCAGTTAATTTACCCGTTTTACCTAATATTGCTCGTGCGTTATTGGTTGCATGGAGAACAGCAAGCAGCCCTACATTTTCTTTGTAAGGAGTTGAGTCTATACGTCCCCCAGCGGTCATATCCACATTGTAATTATGCTTGGTGACAATAAGGGCCTTATTAAATTCAGCATCATACTGCTTATAAGAAAGCGTTTTGTCCTCTAGTGACTTTATCAAATATTGATTATATTGCTTTAAATCATCAAGAGAGTTAATATGGTGTACTTTTCCCGCCCAATCAGTAATTGTTCCAGCATATTTCATTGAGTCAATGATTTTTTGAGTAACGCCGCCCCCCTGCATGGTTGCACCAGGCTGAAAATAAAAATCATTGACCGAGTTCCATACAACAGAGGAACCTTCTCCATCAGCTACAGCAAGCTGTGTATTTTTAAAAAAATTACCGATTGCTGGTGAACCCACATCCAAAATAGCTGTACCGCCATTATTGGCTGTTACAAAACGTGTCGCATTGAAAAAATCCGCAGTGCCACTAAAACCAGGAATGGTTTCATTTCCCCCAGTCCCCGCATCGCGTTGTGAGAAAGAGTCAGTATCAAACACTTGAAGTGTTTGAGAAGCGCCAGTAACCTCATCCTTCACTGTAATGGTTTTTGTTTTTTCTCCGGTATTGACGTAAATCAATCCGGATAAATTATCTCCAGTGGTGTAGCCATTTAAAATTGCCTGTTCTACAGTCATCCAGATAAGACCTGACCCACCAGACTGGACGACATTTGGACCAGTGATGTATTCGGTTTTACCACTTACTGTTGCAGCCCCAACACCCGAGTTATTCGTACCCGGACGCCAGTCTGGTGACAATATGACATCTGCCATTGCGTTATTGCAATTAATTGCAATAGCGCCCCCCAGAACCATTGCTGATAAAGCAATTCCTAAGCGAGTTGATTTACATTTTTTTCTACAACTCGTCAATTCTGAAACAACATCCCATTTTTGGGTTGTATGGTTCCAAATGACTTTATATACTTTATTCATAACACTAATACTCTTGAACGCACATTATAATTGAATATTTTCACTAATAAGGGAACACGGAATATTTATAAATTGATGTAAACGTTTTACCCCGAGTTTATCCATAGCTCTACGACGATGCGTCCACACAGTCTTACTGGATATACCCAAGGTGTTCGAGATCCATGCAATATCTTTTCCTTCCTTGGTATATATAAAGATACTTTTCTCCCTCGGGGATAATTGTCGTTCTAAAAAAGAAACTTTATGATTCGCGCGAATATTTTTTTTGCACCTCCAGCCATTGATAAATTTATCTATATAGAAACAAAATTGCTCTGCTGTTAATTTCCACGGTATGAAAGGTATGCCTTTATTACTAACTACACCATTATCCCCCCATGCCAGGCACGGAATATTGACAGGCTGGCTTTTTAGCCATTGGTGAATGAAATACAGTGAGCGTATACCTGTCTCTTATACACATCTCCGAGCCCACGAGACGGAGCTACATCT
>OWIL01000820.1_pt1 | contig 17684 bp, 16 predicted proteins | sample 1732871 | NCBI WGS metagenome assembly OWIL01 (sample SAMN05065763, study PRJEB22554) | human gut metagenome | biome: ENVO:2100002; feature: ENVO:00000062; material: ENVO:00002003 | host: Homo sapiens | place: USA
CTACACCTATTAAGTCGTCGGCAGCGTCAGATGTGTATAAGAGACAGGTTCTTTATCTTTATATATACCCGTCATCATTGAAGATGCTTGATTCTGTCATGACAGAGGCAGGGAAAGATCACTGTGTGCCGTAGGCACAAAGATGCAAAACGGGACGTTTTGCATGTAATAAGCATAAGCTTGTGAAGATATGGTGGCAGGCTCACCGGGATCTGCTGTCAGGGAAAGATCACGTAACGCTGCTTTTTTGCACTAAACAATTCACATTTTATGTTCAATAATTGAGATATTCCTTATTGGCTAAGACTGTTTTTCATAGCTTATATACCCGTGATCATTGAAGATGCTTGATTTTTCAGCAACAGAAGATCATGCTGTCCAACATGAAAATATTCATTACTGAGCAACAAAAAGCTGAACTTGAACGCCTTCATGATTCCAGTCGTGACGGGCGAGTCAGAGATCGTATTAAAGCCATTCTTCTGGCTTCCGAAGGCTGGAGTTCTGCCATGATTGCTCAGGCTTTACGCTTGCATCAGACAACGATTTATCACCATATCAGCGAATTCCTGAATAAAGGAAAACTGAAGCCCGAAAACGGCGGCTCAGACAGCAAACTCAGTGCTGAACAAACGGCCTTTTCATCAGCCAGTTATCCGATAATTTATTTCACCATACCCGCGATGTTATTGCGTTTGTCACCCGGACATGGAACATCATTTTCAGCATTCCGGGGATGAATAAGTGGCTGCATCGTAATGGTTTCACCTACAAAAAACCGTCAGGCGTCCCCCATAAATTCAGTGAAGAGAAACAAAGGCAATTCATTGAATATTATAAGGAACTGAAAACAACTGTGGGTGATGAGCCGATTCTTTTTATTGATGGAGTCCATCCGACTCAGGCCACTAAAATCAGCTATGGCTGGATACGCAAAGGCCAGAAAAAAGCAGTAAAAACAACAGGCAGCCGCACACGCCTGAATATCATGGGGGCGCTGAATCTGAAAGCACTGACGTCACCGCTAATCTGCGAATATAAAACCATTAATGAATATAATGTATCCCGTTTTTTCAATGAGATACGAAAGGTTTATCCTGATTATAACCAGAAAATCCACGTTATTCTGGATGGAGCAGGTTACCACCGTTCACAGTTAGTGAAAGACTGGGCGGAAGTGGTAAATATCAGGCTGCATTACCTTCCCCCTTACAGTCCAAACCTGAATCCGATAGAAAGAATGTGGAAATTAATGAACGAACATGCCCGGAATAATCGCTACTTCAGCAGTACGCGAGAGTTCAGGGAAGCAATATCTGTCTTTTTTAACCAGACACTGCCGGATATAGCGGACTCACTGACATCCCGAATTAACGATCACTTTCAGGTGCTCACACCCGCATCTTGAGGTTTATTGAGTATATATACCACGTATAGTCCTTCTCTTTTTTCTGACTGCTAATTAGTTGCTCATCACGTTTTTCACGAAACTTAACTTGATATTCTTCCAATTCAGGAACCGGTATAATTTGCTCTGCATTGATAAGAACATCATCATTAAATCTATAAGGCGTCAGACGAATGCATCGAATGTCTACCCCCTTATCTCTTAACCAAATCGCAGTGGTAGTCAGTTCCTTACTAAAATCCGATGAAGCCAAAACGATTCTGATATCTTTACCAAAATCAACAAGCTCAGTTTCATCCAGCTCAACAAATTCAAGTATTTTTTCTTTCGCATCGGCATCCCAGTTTTGTTTTTTCAAATACGTCTGGAAATATTCACATGCTTTCGCAAAACTCATTGTGGAAATCATCGCCGCATATCGTAGTGCCTGTAACTCCATATGCGCCCCCGTTTCATCACGTTTTAATTCGATAACCACTAAATTTGCCTGTTTATCGATTGCCAATAAATCAATTCGCCGACGGCTATCTTCCCAGTCAGAAAACTCTTCGGAAATCACCAGACAATCAGGAGCAATAATATCTATGTTTTTTTTGATTGCTTCCTGTAAATCATAAAGTTCCTGTAATCCTTCCAGAGTAAAGGTCGTTTTTTCTAAAGCATGTAGCTCTTTATTTGCGATATTGTACAGCGCCACGTTTATCTTCCTTTTTTAACTGATTTTACAGGGACTTTAACACAGTAAAAATTTCATTTCCTGAGCTGTAATCGATTAAGCTGATACACTCAATGGGAATGATATAGTGTCATTTCCAGTCTCACTAATAAAAATGGCTAAAGCATGACTCTCGCCAAAACCGTTTATGTGTTGTACATAACGCGATCATCCCTCTCACAAATTGCCTTTTCTCATGGCATCTCGCCCGGTCCCCCATTACAATCACTTTTTGTTTTTTGCGAGCTGCATTCCAGTCTTCAGAGGGTTTTTCGATGATTAAAAATGACAAGGCATGGGTAGGAGACTTGCTGGGCGGGCCGCTCATGAGCAGGGAAAGCCGCGTCATTGCCGAGCTGTTGCTAACCGATCCCGATGAACAGACATGGCAAGAGCAAATTGTTGGCCACAACATTTTACAAGCATCTTCTCCTAAAACCGCAAAACGTTATATGTCAACGCTATTCAGGACGGGTCACTTTGGTGTAAAAAGCTTCCCATACAGAGGCTCTCAGCGGATTACTTGAGCTTTTACAATCATAGAAACACGGCCAATACGATTATTGTCTACGTTTAAGACATCATTTCTTGCTGTTACATAAGTATTAATGCATGATTGTCATCAATTTGATTACAACCATGGCTCTTTATGGATTACCGTATTCAATTTTCATTTTCCTATATAGTGATTATTCATGTCTAGTTCCCCTCCTAAGCGGCTTGAAGACTTGAGTCTGGTCCAGCGCGATCGGCTGGCCTACATCGATTTTCGGCTCTACTTCTTCGGTGAGATCGGTCGCCCAGATCTGATTGAGCGCTTCGGTGTGGCTCCGGCAGGGGCGACTCGCGATTTGGCTTTATACCGGGAAATTGTGCCGCATAACATCACCTTCGATGGTAGCAACAAGATCTATCGCATCGGTCAGGAGTTCTCCCCGTTATTCGAGCACGCATCGCTGCGCATTCTGTCGGCGCTGTCTCTCGGTTTTGGCGATGGAGTGAATGGCTCAATGCAGGCACTGCTACCATGCGAATCCCCCGCAGCCCTAAGCATTCCCAAAATGGATGTGTTAGCCACGATTTGCCGAGGAATCCACGCTAAGCGACCCGTCGCCATCCGCTACCACTCGATGAGCAGCGGCGAGTCCAAGCGGGTAATTGTGCCCTTTGCCTTGGTTGATACCGGCCTGCGCTGGCACGTACGGGCCTTTGATCGCAAGAGTAGAGAGTTTCGGGATTTCGTCGTCACCCGCATCGAAGAACCAACATTGCTCGACGAGGAGCCACAGGCCAACGAACGACCGCATAATGATATCCAGTGGACGCGCATCGTCGAGCTGGATTTCGTGCCGCACCCGAGCGTTGAGCGACCCGATATTATCAAGATGGACTACGGGATGACAGATGGTTCGATCAGAATGCGCGTTCGCGCTGCGGTGGTGGGCTATATGTTGCAGCGCTGGCGGGTAGACTGCTCACCTGATCATTGCCTTCGTGGACCGGAGTACCGGTTATGGCTCAAAGATCATCTCGCAATTTACGGCGTAAAAAATGCCTTACTGGCACCAGGCTATAGAGCCACTAAGAAGGCTGACTATTAATGGAACTGATCGACAATATCAACCGCCTGCTCGGAGACGACCTAAAGCAGACGCTCAAACCTAGTGCTCGCCTGAAGATCGCTGCCTCCTGCTTTTCGATATACGCGTTCGAAGCGCTCAAAGCAGAGCTGGAAAAAATCGACGAGCTGCAATTCATCTTTACCTCGCCGACGTTTACCGCTAACGAGGTTACCGACAAGATTCGCAAGGAACGCAAAGAATTCCACATACTGAAGGCTGACCGCGAACGGAGCTTGTACGGGAGTGAGTTCGAAATTCAGCTGCGTAACAAACTGACCCAGCGCGCAATTGCAAAAGAGTGCGCGGACTGGATGCGGCGCAAGGCAACATTCAAGTCCAATCGCAGCAAGGCTCCGATGCAGCAGTTTGCTTGTGTTCAGGCCGCCGCCACAGAGACTGCCTACATGCCACTGCACGGATTTACCGCCGTCGATCTTGGCTACCAGCAGGGCAATGCTGTCTCAAACCTCGTCAACAAAATGGACGAGTCGACGTTTACGGCGACCTACCTCAGTCTGTTTAACCAGATCTGGCAAGACCCCGAGAAGCTGGAGGATGTAACGGCACAGATCTGCGACCACATTACGTCCGTCTACCAAGAAAACTCGCCCGAGAGCATCTACTTCCTGATGCTCTACAATATCTTCAATGAGTTTCTGGACGACATTAACGAGGATGCTCTGCCGAACGACCGCACGGGCTATCAAGACACACTCATCTGGAACAAACTCTTCAATTACCAGAAAGATGCTGCCACCGGGATCATCAACAAACTTGAGAGCTACAACGGTTGCATCTTGGCCGACAGCGTGGGCTTGGGTAAGACTTTCACCGCGCTGGCCGTGATAAAGTATTACGAACTGCGCAACAAGTCAGTTCTGGTGTTATGCCCCAAGAAGCTGGCGGACAACTGGCTGAACTACAGCCGTAACCTCAAGACCAACATATTTGCTCGCGACCGGTTCAACTACGACGTGCTTTGTCATACCGACCTCAGCCGTACGAGCGGTGAGTCGTTCGGCACACCGCTGAATCGCATCAACTGGGGTAACTATGACCTTGTTATCATCGACGAGTCGCACAACTTCCGCAACAATGATGCTTATAAGGACAAGGAAACCCGCTACCAAAAGCTGATGAACAAGGTTATCAAGGAGGGCGTGAAAACCAAGGTGCTGATGCTTTCGGCCACCCCGGTGAACAACCGCTTCAACGACCTGCGAAACCAACTGGCGTTGGCCTACGAAGGCGATTCCGAAAACCTCAGCAAGAAGCTGCGTACTGGCAAGACGGTAGAGGACATTTTCCGTGGCGCACAGGCTAGCTTCAATGCATGGGCAAAGCTTCCATCGGAAGATCGCACAGCGCGGGCGATCCTAGATTCGTTGGACTTCGACTTCTTCGAATTGCTCGACAGCGTCACCATCGCACGTTCGCGCAAGCATATTCAGACCTTCTACGATACCAAGGAAATCGGCCAATTCCCTGAGCGCCGCAAACCCTTGTCGTTCCACTGCTCGCTCACGCAGCGAACGGATGTGATGAGTTTTAACGAAATTTTCGAGCGGCTCTCTTTACTCAAGCTCGCTGTTTACGCCCCAATCAGCTACATCCTGCCCAGTCGACTCAAGAAGTACGAAGAGATGTATGACACTCAGGTTGCAGGGAAAGGCAAGCTTAAACAAGTCGACCGCGAAAAGAGCCTGCAGGCATTGATGACGACCAACCTGCTCAAGCGTCTGGAAAGTTCGATTGAGTCCTTCCGCTTGACGCTCAAGTCCCTGCGCGCGAACCACATGAATACGCTGGCCAAGATCAGCACTTTCAATGAGACTAGCGACCTCAGTGGCATTGACAGTAGAATCAATGACCTCACCGACCAGTTAGAAAACCTAGATGCGGACGACGACCTGCCCTGCATCGGTGACAGCGAGATCGGTGGCAAGGTCAAAATCAGCCTCGCAGATATGGACTTGCCTTCTTGGGAGCACGACCTGAAGATTGATCTGGAAATCATTGATGCCTTACTGACGTCGATGAACAAGATCACGGCTGCCGATGATGCCAAACTACAGCATCTCAAAGCACTGGTTCAGGAAAAAGTCGCAGCACCGCTGAATCCTGGAAACAAGAAGGTGCTGATCTTCACAGCCTTCGCCGACACCGCTGACTACCTATATGCCAATTTGGCTCCGGAATTGCTGGCCACACAAACCTTGCACAGTGCAAAAGTCACTGGCAAAGGGGTGCCGAAGAGCACGCTTAAGAAGAGCTATGACTTCCAAGAACTGCTCACCCTTTTCTCACCACACTCGAAGGAGAAAGCCATCGTGCTGCCAAATGAGGCGGCAGAGATAGACTTGTTGATCGGCACCGATTGTATCTCTGAAGGTCAGAACCTGCAGGACTGCGACTACCTCATCAACTACGACATCCACTGGAATCCCGTGCGCATCATCCAGCGCTTCGGCCGTGTGGATCGCATCGGTTCACCCAACAGCAGCATCCAACTGGTTAACTACTGGCCAGACATCTCTCTCGACGAATACATCAACCTCAAGGAACGGGTTGAGAGCCGGATGATGATTGCTGATGTCACAGCCACCGGTGACGACAATGTGCTGAGCGCCCAAGCCAACGACGTGTCTTATCGCAAAGAGCAATTGCGACGTTTGCAAGAGGAAGTGATTGAGCTGGAAGACCTGAAAACCGGAGTGTCGATCACTGATCTCGGGCTCAATGACTTCCGAATGGATTTGCTCAACTATGTGAAGGCTAATGGCGAATTGAGCAACGTGCCAAACGGAATGCACGCCGTAGTGTCTGCCAAGCCGGAGATGGGCCTGCGCCCGGGTGTGATCTTCACGCTGCGCAACCGGAATCCAAGCGTCAACGTCAGTCAGCACAACCGGCTACACCCTTATTACCTCGTCTACATTAATCGCGAGGGTGAAGTCATTCACGATCACACGGAGGTCAAACGCTTGCTGGATCTGGTACGTAGCTGCTGCAAGGGGCAAACCCAGCCTATTACAGACGCCTGTCTCTTGTTCAACAAGGAAACGGCCGATGGCAGCAAGATGCAAGTGTATTCAGATCTGCTTGGCAAAGCTATCCGCTCAATGATCGAAGTGAAGGAAGAGAAGGATCTGGACAGCCTCTTCTTCGCCGGTAAGACTACCGCGCTGGTCAATACTATCGTCGGGCTAGACGACTTCGAATTGATCACCTTCCTAGTGATTCAGGAGGCCGGATGAGTCAGCCTATCCAATTTGAGTCGAATATCGCGTTGATAAACTACCCGAAGCAGGCCGCCTTTGGTCGTACCCTGCCAAAGAATAAGATCTACGAACATAGCGGCGCCAATACAAGGCTGAAGGACTTGTTCATCGAGCAGGTGGAGCTGATCGTCTGGCGATACAAGTTGGCCCCAGAAACGATTAACCTGCCCGCTAGGCCGGGAGTACCAGAGCTTCAGATTTTCTCGATCCAGCTCAAGACATCGGAGCTGAATCTGGACGTTTTACATTGTATCGATGGCGCAGTGCAGTTTCCCATCATATTCGAGCTGAGCTTTGATGGCCGAACAAAGGTGATCGCTGCATACAAACGCCCCAATGAGTCAGACGCCAGTCGTTGGGTCTTGAGTAGCTACTTTGCGACAGCCTGGTTGCCGAGTGACAGTGAGCGTGCCGCAATACCCTTAGCACTCGATCTAGGCGGCTTGTATGAGCAGGTGCTTCACCGCCTGATCCCCATGCCCGCGCGCCCACAAGAAAGTCTCGCGGACTTGGTCGCACGTGTCGAAATGGTTGCAGCCAAGCAGCGTGAGGTTGAGAAAGCTGCCAGTAGACTTGCCAAAGAAAAACAATTTAACCGCAAAGTAGAGATCAACGCGCAATTGCGACAGCTTAAAAACGAACTTGAAGAATTGACAGGGAGAGAGAATGCATGACGCAGAGCCTAAATGACGAGTCAAGGAAACATATCGAGGAGATCGCTGGTGAAGCATTGGCGCAACTCGAAAGCATCGCTGAAACCGAAAGGGGCAAGCTGTACGATGGGCGGACACTTGGTTCCGATGCGCTGGCAAGCATCAACGCAATGACGTCCAGTTCAGCCATCCAAAGGCTGGGTAAGATCAGTCAGGCGAACCGCGAAAACCATCAGGTACTGGTGGCGGAGCCTGCCATTGCTCGTGTTGTGGTAGACGATGAAGAGGGAGAAGAGAAAGTAACGTGCGCGTGTTCGACATCCAGCACATCAAAGGCATGGAGTTCGAGGCGGTGTTCTTTGTCAGCATTGACCAGCTCGCCACTCTGCACCCGGCGCTGTTCGATAAATACCTGTACGTCGGCATCACCCGTGCGGCAACCTACCTGGACGTGACCTGCTAGGGCAGCTTGCCATCTGCACTCGAGAGCCTGCGCCTGCACTTTTGCCAGGACTGGCAGCAAGGCAACTAACCATACCAATACGAACTTGAATTGTGAGCCGCTATGCCTTTTCAATAAGCAGCATAACGGCCAGAGGAAAAGAATATGGAAAAGCTAAAAATGCATTCACCCAATCTCACGCAGGACAACATCGCTCGCATTCGCGATCTGTTTCCAGGCTGCGTCACCGAAGCTAAGGGCGAGGATGGTAGCGTGAAGCTGGCAGTGGATTTTGACCAATTGCGCCAGGAACTGTCTGATTCGATTGTAGAAGGGCCGCAGGAACGCTACCAGCTGAATTGGCCTGGTAAGCGCGAGGCACTGCTCACTGCAAATGCACCGATTGCAAAGACGCTCCGTCCAGTACGTACGACAAAAAATTCAAAAGGCGAACACATTGAAGAGAGCGTCAACTTCGACACTACCAAGAATATCTTTATCGAGGGAGATAATCTCGACGCGCTGAAGCTGCTTCAGGAAAATTATCTTGGCAAAATCAAGATGGTCTATATCGACCCGCCGTACAACACGGGAAACGATTTTGTTTACGCCGACGATTTTGTAGACGAGGTCTCTGAGTTTTTTCTTCGTTCAAATCAGGTGGATAGAGAAGGAAACCGCTTAACAGCCAACCCCGAAACAAGCGGGCGCTTTCACTCAGACTGGCTGTCCATGATGTATTCGAGACTAAAGTTATCGCGCAACTTGCTACGAGATGATGGATTAATCGTAATTCATATTGATGAGAATGAATATCCCAACCTGGAGAAGCTTCTGGCAGAAATATATGGTGAGAAGAATAATCTCGGAACTATTGTGTGGGATAAGAGAAATCCAAAAGGTGATGCCACAGGTGTCGCGCAGCAGCATGAGCTAATTTGTATTTACTGCAAAGATCGAGAATTCTTCAAGACAACCTGCGAGTTCCAGCGACCAAAAGAGAATGCAGGAAAAATGCTTGCAAAAGCCAAGCAGATTCTTAGCAAGGAGGGCGGGGTAACTGAAAAAGCAAGGAAAGAATACAAAGATTGGGTAAACCAGCAAGATCTAACTGGGGGGGAAAAGGCATATAATCAAATCGATGACAATGGCGACGTCTTCCGTCCGGTTTCTATGGCGTGGCCGAATAAGAAAAAAGCACCGGAAGATTATTTCATTCCGCTAATTCATCCTGTAACAGGGAAGGAGTGCCCTGTTCCTGAGCGTGGGTGGCGAAACCCTCCTGCAACAATGCAAGAACTCTTGAAGTCAGGGTTGATTATTTTCGGTCCAGACGAGAAGACGCAGCCAACAAGAAAATATCGGCTGAATGACAATTTATTCGAAAATATCCCTTCTCTACTTTATTACGGTGGCAGTGACGACGCTTTGCTTGCTGACCTTAAAATTCCTTTTGATACACCGAAACCGGTTCAGGTAGCAAAGAGACTAATTCAATCAATTTGCAAGAATGACGATATATTGATCGACTTCTTCGCTGGCTCGTGCACGGCGGCGCATGCACTTATGCTTTTGAATGCGGAAGATGGGGCAAATCGTCGATTCATAATGGTTCAATTGCCCGAGGAATGTGACGAGAAGTCTGAAGCCAAAAAACTTGGATACTCAGTAGTTTCGGAGATTGGAAAAAATCGCATTCGGAGAGCTGCAAAAAAAATTAGAGAAGAATTTTCAGAAATATTGGCTACAAGAAATACGGAACTTGACTTAGGATTTCGCCTGCTTAAAGTCGATACATCGAACATGGCTGACGTCTACTACAGCCCCGATGTGCTGGAAAAAGCCAATCTCGACTTGTTTGTTGACAACATCAAGCCTGATCGCACGCCTGAGGATCTGCTGTTCCAAGTAATGCTGGATTGGGGCGTCGATCTGGCCCTGCCTATCGCCAAGCAGTCCATCCAAGGTAAAGACGTGTTCTTTGTCGATGGCAATGTGCTTACCGCCTGCTTCGACGCCAGTGGCAGCATTGACGAAACCTTCGTGAAGGAACTGGCCAAACTGCAGCCGCTGCGCGTTGTGTTCCGCGACGCGGGCTTTAAGAACAGTGCGGTCAAGATCAATGTCGAGCAGATTTTCAAGCTCATGTCGCCTGTCACCGAAGTAAAATGTATCTGAGGGGGACGGTGCAATGAAGCTTAAATTCAAACATCAACCCTATCAGGCTGCCGCAGTGCAGGCGGTCGTCGATATTTTTCAGGGGCAGCCACCGGCCTCTGATGCGGCCATGAGCTATCGCCTTGACCCTGGTAATACCAAAAACGGTATGGGTGATCTGTTTGCGGTAGATACTGGTTTTAAAAATGCTGAGCTAACCCTTAGTGAGGTTGCATTGCTTGATAACATCCAGCAGGTGCAGCGCCAGCAAAATCTGCCGTTGTCGGAGAGCTTGGTCAAGACCAAGGTCGCCAAGCTAAATCTTGATATCGAGATGGAAACGGGTACTGGCAAGACCTATTGCTACATCAAGACAGTCTTCGAACTGAACAAACAGTACGGCTGGAGCAAGTTCGTCATAGTGGTGCCGAGCATTGCCATCCGCGAGGGCGTAGCCAAGTCGTTGGAAATCACGGCCGAGCACTTTCAGGAGACCTATCACAAGAAGGCACGCTTCTTTATTTACAACTCTAAGCAGCTGCACCATCTGGAGAGTTTCTCCTCAGATGCCGGTATCAATGTCATGGTGATCAACGTACAAGCGTTTAACGCCACTGGCAAAGATAACCGCCGTATCTATGAAGCGCTCGATGATTTTCAGTCACGTCGCCCGATCGATGTGATCAGCGCAAACCGACCCATCTTGATCCTCGATGAGCCGCAGCGGATGGAGGGGGGCAAGACCCTAGATTCCTTGGCTAATTTCAACCCGTTGATGGTGTTGCGCTATTCCGCTACACACAAGACCACACACAACAAAATTCACCGCCTAGATGCGCTCGATGCCTACAACCAGAAGCTGGTGAAGAAGATTGAGGTGCGTGGTATCTCGGTGAAGGGACTGGCGGGAACCAATGCCTATCTCTATTTACAATCCATCGAAATCTCAAACAAAAAACCGCCAGTAGCGGTTGTAGAGTTCGAACAGAAACTCAGCGGTGGAAACATCAAGCGCGTCACTCGCAAACTGGGTAAGGGTGACAATCTGTTTGTGCTATCGAACGAGCTGGATCAATACCGCGATGGGTTTGTGGTATCGGACATCAATGCCAATACGGACACCTTGAGCTTTACCAATGGCGTAGAACTGACGGTGGGTGATGTGATTGGTGATATTTCCGAGATAGCGCTGCGCCGCATTCAGATCCGTGAGACGATCAAGGCGCACTTTGATAAGGAGATGGAGCTCTTCGATAAAGGGGTGAAGGTTCTCTCGTTGTTCTTTATTGACGAAGTGGCCAGGTACCGGGACTACTCCGCTGTCGATGAAAAGGGAGAGTACGCAAAAATATTTGAAGAGGAGTACGCTAAGCACATTCAAGAAGTGTTTGATAATGGGTTTATGGAGGGGGATGCCCCTTATGCTAAATATCTACGCCGCATTGCGGCCGATAAGACGCATAGCGGCTACTTTTCCATCGACAAGAAGAGCAAGCGCCTCACAGATCCCAAAGCCGCTGCGCGCGGTGAAAATGCGGGCTTGTCGGATGACGTAGATGCTTATGATCTAATCCTCAAAGACAAGGAACGGTTATTATCACTAGCTGAGCCGGTGCGTTTTATCTTCTCACACTCGGCCTTACGTGAGGGCTGGGATAACCCCAACGTGTTTGTTATCTGCACACTCAAGCATAGTGATAACACCATTTCACGCCGCCAAGAGGTCGGGCGCGGCCTGCGTTTGTCCGTCAATCAAAATGGTGAACGCATGGATCACCCATCCATTGTTCATGACATTAACGTACTGACAGTTGTGGCCAGCGAAAGTTACAAGGACTTCGTGACCGCCTTGCAGAAGGACATTAGCGACTCCTTGTCTGCTCGCCCGCGTGTGGCGGACAAGGCCTACTTCACGGGCAAGATGCTGAACACGAAGGAAGGCCCGATTACGGTCTCGGACGACCAAGCCACGGACATCGAGTTTTATCTGATCCAGAATGGCTACGTCGATAAGAAGCGCAATATCACAGAGAAATACCACCAAGCTAAGAAAGACGGCACATTAGAGGCATTGCCGGACGAGCTGCAGCCCTATGCAGAGCAGGTATTCCAGCTGATTAACAGCGTATTCAGCGAAAGCCAGCTCATGCAGGTAGAAGATGGACGCAAGCCCAAAAGACTGCAGACCAACGCCAACTTTGAAAAGCAGGAGTTCAAAGCGCTGTGGGGGCGAATCAATCGCAAAGCTACCTACAGCGTACTGTTTGATGATGTTGAGCTAGTGAACAATGCGATCAAGGCGCTCAATGATAAGAATGCTGGGTTACGAGTAACGCCGTTACAATACACCATTCACCGTGGCAAGCAGGCTGATACGGCAACTTACGATGACCTCAAAAAGGGTATCGCCTTCGAGCTGAAAGTTACCGAAACAGAATCGCACACCGCCTCTATCCACTCCGCTGTGCAGTACGACTTGATTGGTAAGTTATCAGAGGGGACTTTGCTTACAAGACGAACCATTGCCGAAATTCTAAAAGGTCTCCATGCTGACGTCTTCGCGCAATTCAAGAGCAACCCGGAAAGTTTCATTGCCGAAGTCATTCGCTTGGTCAACGAACAAAAGGCCAATGTCATCATCGAGCATCTGGCCTATGACACGCTAGAAGACAAGTTTGATTTGGACATCTTTACCACGGGTCAGAGCAAACAGGATCTCAGTAAGGCTGGGAATAAATTGCAAAATCACATCTATGATTACGTGCTTACCGACTCTGCAATTGAGCGCAAGTTCGTCGAAGAGTTGGATACCAGCAAGGATGTGGTGGTATATGCCAAGTTGCCACGTGGTTTTCTGATCCCAATCCCTGTCGGCGATTACAACCCCGACTGGGCTATTTCCTTCAAAGAAGGCTCGGTCAAGCATGTGTATTTCGTTGCTGAGACCAAGGGCTCGATGTCGTCACTGGATTTACGGCCTATTGAAGCCACCAAGATTAAATGTGCCCGTAAGTTCTTCGATGCGGTTAACAAGACGTTTGCTCCAGAAAACGTGAAGTATGACGTAGTGGATAGCTTCAGTAAGCTGATGGAAGTGGTGAAGTAAGATTAAACCCAGCCTACCATTATAAAGGTCGGCTGGGGTGTATGCTGTATTTTACTTCATTGGGTTGTTGAGCTTTGCATAATCGAATAGTGAAACGGTTTTCTCCCGATTGGCATCCAGAAATCCGCTCACCACTGCAACATCAGCTTGCGCTCATCCAGATGTTCCGCTTTATGGATATACGCCGCCCTCACCGAATTGCGTTCCATATGGCTCATCTGCCTTTCCACCGCATCCTTCGATCATAGCCCTGACTCAATTAACGAACTACAGGCCATTGTACGGAAGCCGTGGCCGCAAACTTCAACCTTAGTGTCATAACCCATCACCCGTAGTGCACTGTTTACCGTGTTTTCGCTCATGGGCTTACGCGGATCGTGATCGCCAATAAAAATCAGCTCATGTTCGCCACAGAACTGTTTTATCTGCTTCAGGATCGCCAGCGCCTGCTTTGAAAATGGCACCAGATGCGGTGTACGCATCTTTGATCCTCGCTGAGAATGTTTCACGCCGGGAATAGGCTCTCGCTCAGGCGGGATGGTCCACATTGACGTTTCAAAATCGATTTCTGACCAGCGAGCAAAACGCAGCTCACTGGATCGAATAAAAATAAGCAGAGTAAGTTCGGTTGCCCAGCGGGTTAGCGGCCTGCCGGTGTAGTCATCGATTTTCTGGAGTAATTCCGGGATACGCTTTAACTCCAGCGCCGGACGATGCTGTCGATTACTGGAAGCAACCGCCCCCGCCATCTCTTGCGCCGGATTGTAATCAATTAACCCGCTTTGCACTGCATAACGCATGATGGCCGTGGTGCGCTGTTGAAGGCGGGAAGCCACTTCAAGACGTCCGGATTTCTCCACGGCTTTAATGGGAATTAACAGATCGCGGGTGCCCAGTTCAGCAATATTGCGAGCACCAATTGTTGGGAAGATATTGTCCTCCAGGCTCTTTTTTACACGATTAGCATGATCTTCCGACCATTTTTGGTTGGTTACGAGCCACTCTCTGGCAACCTTCTCGAAAGTAATAATCTCTTTCGCCTGCTCTTCTTTCACAGCCCGCTTATGCTCTCGAGGATCGATACCAGCAGTTACCAGCTTTCTGGCCTCTTCCCTTTTCTTCCTGGCATCTGCCAGCGAAACATCCGGGTAAACGCCGAACGCCATCAAATGTTGTTTACCGCCAAAACGGAAACGAAATCGCCAATACTTTGAACCGCCAGGTTTTACAAGTAAGGACATGCCGTCGCCGTCAACAAGTGAATACTCTTTCTCCTCAGGTTTCGCAGAGCGAACTTTAGTATCCGTTAGGGCCATAATGGTCTTCCTTCCATTGGTATCTCGTGAGTATACAAGCAATATCGAATCGGCAAATATACTTATAAGTATACTCACAAGCCTGTTGATGTGGGTTGAGTCAGGTTGACTTCAGTTGAGGAGAAAAGCTGGAAAAGCCTTGTGTAGCGCGGATTTCAGGCATAAAAAAAGACCTCAGTTGAGGTCTATTTACATACTTTTGGTGCGAAGGCCGGACTCGAACATGCGATTTAACCTCATGATTTAAAATTGTTAATAATAAACAACACCATCCTATACCAACACAGATACCAACACGAAAAATCACTGGTTTTCGGCATCGAACCAGGACAATCAGGTCCTGATTGAGATACCGAGCTCTGTTACTCGTCATCTTCCTCGACAGGCTCCATTACATCAAGTGGTACTCGCACCATCGTGATAGAATCAATCCGGATAAAAGCATCTTCCCCATCTATATCGGTTAACTGATATCGCTCACTTGATGCCGGATAATTGTGTCGATTGGCAATAGTGTACTCTTTCGTACAGCCAGAATGTGGCGGATACTGGCTGAGCAAATAACGTCCGTATGCCCGTTGACCACTTCCGGACGGGAGACTGTGATTTCAGACATAATCGATATTCCTTTTTGCAGATAAATGAAAACGCCAGCCCTGTTCAGGCTGGCGTCAGTGGAATGAAGTCTGGTGAGTAAGACTCACCGGTTCTGGTGCAGAAGCTGCAGCTGGCGCAGGGTATGGATATCCTCCCTCGCCTGTTCGATACAGGGCAACAGTGCTGCCGAATCTGTTTTATCCTCATCGTTGTCAAAGATAATTTCCGATTCACAGTCGATATTGTCCTGCAGCCATGCAATCAGAATATCCAGTGCGGTTTCCGTGGTTAATGATTTCATGTTGCTCCTGGTTACCAGTTGAAAGTGGGTAAACCCGGCAGGCATTCAGCGCTGGCATCCAGATGAATGAGACTGACGCCATAACGTCGGGTAAGTGTGACAACCAGACGACGGAACGTTTTTGACAGCCCCAGGCGTTTAAGCCGCAGAACCGGGTATGACCACGCATCGGTACGTAACAGATATCCGCTACCTGTAAAATGAATCCATTCTGATTCGCCGGTGTCATTCGTCTGATGCGACAGCGAGTACAGCCAGGCGTTGTCTGTTTCCGTGATATGCGCGGTACTACAGCGTATACCGCTCAGGGCAGCAGAGGGGGGTATGCTGTCTGTTGAGGTCCGGTCAGATTCATCAACAACACGAAGGGAGTAGCCATTATCGCAGACCACGTTAATCAGTTCGGCAAGCTCAACACCATCGACGTCAACGACAATTCGCCCCATGTTCAGTGCCTGTACGTTAACGCTGTCAGCTTCCAGCGTCAGGGCCAGTTTCATCGTTTTGCCTCCGGATGCTTGCCCTGGGTAATGTTATTTACCATTCTGTAATTGTTCCGGGTCATCAGGCCGGTCGCCCTGCGAGCCCGGAGAATATCAATGCTGTTGATTAACTGCGACGGGGCTCCTGCGCTGAATCCCGGCTGGTCGGTACGTACCTGCGCGTATTTTTCAACGAGAAAGTTCACCGCGTCACACAGTGAAATCCCTGCCTCAATATGCTGCTCAATCACACGTTCATCAGCGAACGGTGTGTCATTCAGTGTGAGGCCGTAATGCTGGTCCAACAGTTGGGTGAGCAGTGTCTGCCAGATGGTGACGGGAGACGGGCAGCGCGATGCCTCCCGTACGTGTGTGTCAGGTAATGTTTTCATCTTAAGTTCTCTGTAACTGGTAGTGCTAAAGGTGAGATATTCGGGGTTATGAGGTGGTTGCGGGTGCCAGTGTCGGATAAACAGCCATATAAACGTAACCACAGCTGCCGAGGGTGTCGGCTTCGCAGGTCAGCCCTCTGGCATACAGCGTGACGGTATGCTGATGGCGGGGATTCAGTTCACCGATGGTGAGCATGAGTTCCAGTTGTTTCATCAGCAGTGGAAAAGCCTGGTCCAGATGGTATGCATCCGCGTCGCTGAACTGCCCTCTGATACCGGCGCGGTCGGCAAGGTAATGCAACTGATTGCCCTCCTGCACCAGACGTGCCCCGAAACAGGGCGTCACGGTGCAGGGTAGCCCCCACCAGGGGCGGTCGTTGTTGTCGTCGGGATAATTTGTTTCATGGAGCGTGTCTGACACGATAAAGTCCTCACAGAAAATCGGTGAATGATAGTTTAACGATGACAGGTCAGCCGGCGTGGAGACCGGCTTCGGTGAAGGTATATGCATTGATGTGAATGGCCTCATCTACAGCGGCGTCTGAGGTCAGCCAGTCGTACTCGTTTTCCAGCTGGCGGTACAGCCAGAAGGCCAGGTCGCGCAGGGCTTCGCTGACAGCGGCTTCCGCATCGGTTGTCATTGCCTGACCAGTCGGACTGTTCCGGGTGACGGTGATATCCATGCTGTACGGATGGCAGTAACGTCCCCGGTGACTGATTTCAGCCTGTAACTGCCAGAAGTTACGCTTCTGTACCGCCTGCAGGGCATCCGCGATACGATGAAGCTCACGGTCCTGAGGGGCATATTCCCTGATTTTCCGGGGTGTCGCTGGCTGCCAGTGCCAGCGCCCTTCAAAACAGGCTCCGTCCCCCTGGCTGCAGAATCCGCTGAACCAGATGCACGGCTCTTCCATAAACCTGCCGTTGCTGAGCCGGAAAACGCGCTGGCGGAGGTCAATTCCGAAAATGCCACAGACCTCCCTGAAGTCCTCATACACGTTTTCATACCAGTTGCTGTCAGCATGATGCTGACGGTACCAGTCGCGGGCTTTTTCCTGTGCGGTGGAGGATAGCTCATGCAGTGTATACACGGTGGTGGTGATAATTCTGCTCATCAGAATGCCCTTACTGACTCAGTTCAGAGTGACGCTCATCAGCCGGACATACGGGCCAAAACTGTCCTTACGGCGTTCAGCAAACACGGCCAGCACA
>OWIL01000862.1_pt1 | contig 17203 bp, 10 predicted proteins | sample 1732871 | NCBI WGS metagenome assembly OWIL01 (sample SAMN05065763, study PRJEB22554) | human gut metagenome | biome: ENVO:2100002; feature: ENVO:00000062; material: ENVO:00002003 | host: Homo sapiens | place: USA
CGAGATGTAGCTCCGTCTCGTGGGCTCGGAGATGTGTATAAGAGACAGCTGTACCATTGTCGGCACAGGAAGCGAGCGCAAAACGGGCTTTACAGCCTGAGCAACATCCCCAGAAGGCGTGCCGGTAGCCGCTCCCATGCCAATGAAGGACGAAGCCGCGCGCGGCGGTTCCGGCGGCAGGTCGGGATAGTCGGCCAAGGCTGAAAGCGGAACAGTCAGCGCGAGGACGGCGGCGGCCGAAAAAAAAGGGAACCGGCGAATCTTCGTCATGATGCGCAAAAATGATGAAATGAAAGAGAGGAGCATCACACTCTCGCAAAGCGTTTGAGTGCGCCATAAGCTTCCAACGTATATTAGCCTTGCCTCGCAGGCGGTTTAGTAGGCGAGGTCTCCTAAAGCAATACTGCCGCCTCAACCCTCCCCATTTTTCCTTGTCGGTTATGGCCTCACTTCCATCCCTTCCTGAACGCACGCTTTCTCCCGACGACCGTCTCGCGCGGCTGCTGCCGCCCGCAGTTGCCTTGCCGATGGCGGCCGCGGGCATTGAAACTGTCGAGGATCTCTACGAATGCGCTGCAGCACTTGGAAATACCTGGTTTCGCCGAATTGAAGGGCTTGATGCCGCTCTGGCCGGGGAACTCATGATGTGGCTGGCACGCTGGGGCAAATCCGTCGGTGAAGTGACGCCGCGCTTCTTTCCGCCCGGTTCGCTCCCGGCGGTGCGCACATCGGCCAGCCGGCGTCAGACCGATGCTTCACGCGGGCTCTCTGCGCCGGGCGACCCGCGTATTCGCCCGATTGAACAAATTGAACTCCCCGAGCCGCTCTCGGGCAAAAAGGGACTCAACCGGGCGCCGGCCACGGCTTGTGCGCTCTCTGCCCGCGATGACCTGGAAGCCATCCGTACTTGGCTTAACGCTCGAGCCGGGAATCCCAATACGCATGCGAGCTATCGAAAGGAAGCTGAACGTTTTCTGCTCTGGAGTCTGGTCGAAAAAGAAACGGCGCTCTCGGACATCCGCGCCGATGAAGCTTCTCAGTACTTGCGCTGGCTCGAAGATCTCGGGCGAACCGATGACAAGACCTTCAGCCGAAAATGGCGGATTCCGCAGGCATTCTGGATCGGCGAAAAAAATGCCGAACGATCATCCGCAGCCTGGCGGCCCTACAATGGCCCGCTTTCGCCGGCAAGCCGCCGAAACGCCATTGTCGTCGTGCGCCAGCTCTTTAATTTTCTGAAGCGCACGGGCTACCTCATCTTCAATCCCTTCGACCAGGTGAGCCCCAAGGTACCGCTTCTGAAGGGCGAAGGCGCGCCGCAGGCATTTGCCGATCGATCGCTTACCCCCGAACAGTGGAGTGAAATCACAGGGCACCTGTCGCTCATCCCGGAGGGACTGCCGCGTGAACGTATGAAGCTCATCCTGATGCTTGGCAAATCCCTCGGTCTGCGGGCTTCTGAAATGCTCGAAGCCCGTACCGGCTGGATTGTCCGGCGCAGCTTCGGCGGTGGTGAGCGTCCGGCCATTGAAGTGATCGGCAAAGGCAGCAAAGTCCGGCGGCTGCCGCTTACCGCAGAGCAGCTCAGCATCATCAATCAGGCACTCGCAGCGCGAGGCATTCCCGAAGCCGCTCAGACACCTCCGGATACACCGCTCCTCGTGAACCTCGGACGCGGCCGCAATCCTGGCGGCCCCATGAGCCGCAGCGGCCTCTATCGTGTGCTGGAGTCCTTCTTCGACCGCGTGGCCGATGAGGTGGCGCTCAGCACGCCGCTTGACGCCGCCAAACTGCGTGCATCGTCCACGCACTGGCTGCGCCACACCTTTGCGGTCTCGGCCCTAAAGGAAATGAGCGTCAATGTCGTTCAGGCCGCCATGGGACACGCTTCTGTTGCAACCACCGGCCGGTATCTCTCGCCCGAAGAAGCAGAAATGAGCGAAGCGATGAGTCACATGAAGGCGCTCTAAAGCGCCCCATCTTGGAAGTGACGGGAATTTGATTCAGTCCGGGCGGCTGCCGCGCCCGCTCTGAATCTTTTTCTGACGCAGCTCATCACCGGTCAGCGCCCTGACGGCTCCGGAAACGCCGGAGCCCGTGCTCCGCCATCCCGCTGCGGGCTTATTCTGCGAGGATCGGTGATGAAGACCGCGTTTTGCAGCCTTTTTTTTCACTGAAAAATCTGCTTATAGCGAAGCAGCACCGATTCAACGGTCTGCTTAGGATTGAGCGTATGGTCAGCTGCTCGGCGGCACGAGAGCGCCTGCGTGCAGAACCCCGCTGCGCGCTTAGCATCCGTGTGCGAGGCCAAGCGTTCAATGACGGCGTTTTCGTCGATAAAGTACCGCGGCTGAAGGCCAAGCGCCGAGCGCATCAGATCGTGCGCCCAGCGCGACACGAGGAGCGAGAAAGCCGGGAGCGTGAGATCGGGGGCATAAAGCCGCACAAGGGCATCAACCGAGAGTTCGGGGCCCGCACGCAAAAATTCGAGCACGGCATTCTCCGTTTTAGCTGAAAGCCGATCGTCTGCAGAGGGTTCAAGCGCTGCCAGAGGCGAACCGCCCGCCATCGCAAGGGCTTCTTCCGGTTTCTTGAGTTTTTTGGACTTCAAAAAAGCGAGCGCCGCCTCATGATCGGGCATCGGCACGCGCACCAGCCGAGAGCGGGAGCGAATCGTCGGCAGCACATCATCGAGCTTTTCAGCCGTCAGCACCCAAATCAGCCCTTCTGGAGGCTCCTCCATGGATTTAAGGAGTGAGGCCGCCGCTTCAGCCCGGAGTTTATCGGCCGGATGCACGAGCACTACGCGGCGGCCGCCCTGATTGGCGTTCAGCGACAAAAAATCGCCCAGCACACGAATTTGATGAATGCGGATTTCGCGCGAGAGCTTCTTCTTGGCATCGCTGCGCTCGTTTTCCGCGGGCTCATACGCTACGTCGTAGCGTGCGCACTGAGCTTCCGAAAGCACCTGCTTAAAGTCCGGATGGGTGCCGGCCTGCGCCAGCCGGCAGCCGGTGCAGTGCCCGCAGGGGGTGCCGTCCGAATGGGGCGAAAGACAAAAGAGCGACTTGGAAAAGGCGAGTGCGAGCTCATAGAGCCCCGCCCCTGGGGCACCGTACAAAAGCACCGCATTGGGCATCCGATCACGCATCGCCAGAAGCGTCTGTGCGGGCTCCTCGAGCCACGGATAAGGCGCTAAAGCCATGACGAAATCCTCGCAAAAATGTCTGCTGACACATCCTTTGCCGGCCGATCCGCATCGATGATGAGGAAGCGCTCCGGAGCTGCAGCTGCTCTTGCCAGATAAGCCTCCCGCACGCGGGTGAAGAAGGCTTCTCCCATACGCTCGAATCGATCCTGATCTCCGGCCCGGGCACGCAGCCGTGCGGCGGCCACGGCGGGAGCAATGTCAAAGAGGAGCGTCAGATCGGGCGCAAAACCGCCGAGCGTCCAGTTCTCAAGCGCCTCGACTTTCTCGCCGGAAAATCCCTTGCCGCCCACTTGATAGGCATAAGTTGCATCGGTAAAGCGGTCAGAGAGCACCCAGCGGCCGGACTCCAAAGTCGGCCGAATGACCCGCCGCACATGATCGGCGCGGGCGGCAAAGAAGAGGAGCGTTTCAGCATCCGGCGCCATCTCGTCGGCAAGGAGCATGGCGCGGATTTTTTCCGCCAAAGGCGTTCCGCCCGGCTCACGCGTATGGAGGACGCTGACGCCTTGATCGGCCAAATGCTTGAGGAGGCTCTCCGTCTGCGTGGACTTGCCCGCACCGTCAATGCCTTCAATCGTGATGAAGCGCCCCAACATGCCCTGAATACTCCGCTTTGAATAGTGAACCTGTAAGCAAGCTTGCCGCAGCCTGCCTGTGGCCGTCATTCTACCGATGCGGGCTTCGAAGCGTTCTGCGGCGCCTTGGCAGCTGAAGCAGGCTTATCTGTCTGAACGGACTTAGCCGGCGCACCGCGCTTGAGGATAAAGCGGTTTACCGCGCGGTTGTGGTCGCGCAGGTTCGTTGAAAATTCACTCGTCCCGTCGCCGCGCGACACAAAGTAAAGGTACTTGGAAGGTTCCGGGTGCGCCGCCGCCTCAATAGAAGCGGCCGAAGGCATCGAAATCGGAGTGGGCGGGAGGCCCTTATTGAGATAAGTGTTCCAGTCGCCCGGCCGCTGCAGATCCTTTTTCGTCAGATTGCCGGAAAACATTGGTCCGAGTCCGTAGATCACCGTCGGATCGGTCTGCAGCGGCATGCCGATCCTTAGACGGTTGTTAAAAACAGAACTCACAAGATGCCGATCGCTCTTCACGCCCGTTTCTTTTTCAATGATGGAGGCGAGGATCAGAAGCTCATAGGGGGTTTTGGCCTCACAGAGCTCCGAGCGGGTTGCCCAAGCTTCATCGACGAGTCTGCGCTGTCGAGCGGCAGCCTGCTCCAAAACAATGAGATCACTCGTGCCGCTGCCGTATCGATAAGTATCGGGCGCCAAGAAACCTTCGAGCGTTGCGGTATCCGAGGCGCCTTCCATCGATTTAACGCCCAAACGCTCGAGCAGTGCATCATCGGTGAGTTTGGCAGATTCGGGAGAGAGATCCTCCGCCGAAGCCAGAATATCCTCAACCGTCCATAAAGCGGCGCCCTCCGGAATACGCAGCTGTTTATCAACGAGCGCCGGTCCGGAAAGCGTCTCCAAGACGTTGTAGGGCGTCATGCCGCGGGTAAAACGGAAGCGGCCGACATGAATCTTGCGCACCAGCGTTGGTTCAAGCCTGGTTAACAGTTTCGCCTGCCAAATCGGCACCTCCACGCCCGCCTGAGCGAGTCGGCCGAGCACTCGCGTCACGCTGTCGCCTTCAAGCACAGGCACCACGACCATGTCACTGGTCATCACTGCGGGTTTTTCATAGAGCATGGCTCGGACCTGCTGCCAGGCTGCTGCGGCGCCTGCGGCAAGCAGCATTACCAGAAGGACCAGCATCAAGAGTCGACGCCCCCAATGCGGTTTGTGAGCAGAATGCACTGTCTTTTCGGACGAATCCGTCGGCTCGCCCGCCGAGTTTTCCGCTGAGTGCTGCGCCCCCGTCTGACTGCATTCCTCTTCACTCTTCTTAACCGCTGAAGCTTCAGACTCCGAAACAGTTTCGAGGCCAGGCGCCTCGTCCGGCTTCTCAAGAGGGGCTTCATCTGAAGCCGCATTGCTGGGCGTCTCAATGTTCTTCACTTCAATTCTCTGCACTTAACGGAAATCATCAGGACGCCTGAGTCTAGCGCATGACGCTTCAGAGAATCGGCCGGCGCCTCGCTGACGCGGTCTCCAATATGCATCGCGCCAGCCGTCAAAGAACAAGCATCTTTTTCCTCAAACGGCTATGCTTTCACGTCACAAGAACTCAATTAAAACTGCGAGGGTCGGCCGCAGCCGCTTAGGAACGGCCTTGACCCCAAATCAAACCATGGAACAGACGACCACTTCTTTGGCAGTGCCGCCAAGCATTGCCTGCGCATCGAACACTGCACTCATTCGTGTGACGGGCGAAGACGCCCGGCATTTCCTCCACGGCCAGTTCACCCAGAAAATTGAGAACCTCGCCGGCCGTACAACGCTTGCCGGCTACTGCTCTCCCAAAGGGCGCCTGCTTGCCGTGATGCGCGCCTGGCTCTCCGGTGATGCCGTGATGCTCGCGCTGCCCGCGGAAATGGCCGAAGGTTTTCTCAAGCGCCTGCATATGTATGTGCTGCGCTCCAAAGTCTCTTTCGAAGTTGTTGACCCTGCGCCTGCCATGCTGATCGCGGTCGGCGAGGAAGGTGCGAAGACGCTCGCCGCGCTCGGCCTTGAAATGCCCGCCCACGGCGTCTGCATTGAAAAGGACGGCTTTACGCTGCTCGGCATTGAACCGTCTCAAACGGTTCCCGGCTTCTGCGCGGGCGGTGCCCGCGCCTTGGTGATCCTGCCCGCAGGCAAGACTGCCGCAGACTTTGGACTGACGCCTGCACCTGCAGCTTGGGCACTCGCCTCATCCATTTCCGCCGGCATTCCTCAGGTGCTTCCGCCCACGCGCGAAACGTTCGTGCCTCAGGCCGTCAACCTCGAACTCGTTGACGGCGTCAGTTTTTCCAAGGGCTGCTACCCCGGTCAGGAAGTTGTTTCCCGCCTGCAGCATCTCGGCGAAACGAACCGCCGTGCCGCCGTCGGCATCCTTTCCGCTGAAGCGGCTGCTCCGGCAGGCGCTCCCGTCTACGCTAAGGGTGAAGAGGCCGGCAAAGTCGTGCGTGCTGTGACCTTGGGCGGACGCACGCTCGTGCTTTTCTCCGCTACGATCGGCTCACTCCTTGCCGGCATCACGCTTACCCCCGACGGCCAGCCGCTCGACTTGGTCGAGCTGCCCTATCGCTACCGCAATGTCTTGAAAACTTCGGCCTGATGCCGAAAAATAATTAGATCGACGGCCGGTCAGGCACCGCTCCCGAACGCGCCTCGGTTCCGCACAGACAAGCGGAATCGAGGCGGTTTGTTATCAATCATTTCCCGACATCACTTTTCCCCGCCGCATCCCTCATGTTGAAGCAGTCTCTTTGGGCGCTCGCTGCAGCACTCTTCTTCTCAATGATGGCCGCCTGCGTGAAGCTCACCAATGGTGAGCTGACAACGCTGGAGATGGTCTTTTACCGATCCCTTTTCGGCGTCATCACCATCGGGCTCTTTGTGAAGCGCAACCATTTGTCGCTTAAAACGCCTCACTTGATGGGCAACATCACGCGCTCTATTCTCGGTACGCTCAGTATTTCCGTCTGGTTCTTCACGCTCGGACAGCTGCCCTTCGGCACCAACATGACGCTCGTCTATACGACGCCGCTCTTCATGTCGGTGAACTTCATCATCCTGGCGCTGCTGCGGCATCAGCGGGCGCCCTGGGGGCTGGCGGCTGCAATCATCGCCGGTTTCAGCGGCATTACGATCATTTTGCAGCCGAGCTTTTCAAGCGACCAGCTCTGGCCGGCGCTTTTGACGCTTTCTGTGGCGCTCCTCGATTTGGCAATTTACTGGCAGATGAAGGAACTCGGCCGACTGCAGGAACCCTCTTGGCGAATTGTTTTTTACTTCACGTGCTTTGGCACCTGCTTCGGACTGATCGGCGCGTACCTCCTTGAAGACGGTCTTCACATGCCGAGTCCCGAAGCGGCGCTCGCCGTGCTCGCCATGGGCGCCTTCGCCACGCTCGGTCAAATCGCCACTACCCGCTCCTATGCCTACGGCAACATGCTGCTTTCGTCATGCCTTGGATTCTCGGCCATTCCCTTTGCCGCGATCATCAGCTGGCTCCTCTTTGATGAGCCCTCGACGCTGATGTCGATCTGCGGCATGCTCCTGATCACGACGGCAGGCATTGGCGCCACCATCATCACGAAGCGCGCGGAAGCCCGCGGCATCGCGCCGGTCGAAGGCAAGGTCGCTGCGGAAGGCAGCAAAGAATAACGCTATTGCGTTAATGAACAAAATTTACATTGAGTGTTTGAATGAGTCTGAGCCTCAGCAAGAGACACAGCCATAAAATAGTTCCATGCGTGGGAGACCCAGATTTTGCATCTGGGTCTCTTTTTAAATTGCAATCATCCATGGACGAAGGACGGCGAATCATTGCTGCGCCTTTCGTCTTCTCTGAATACGCTCAAAAAGAAAAGGAGTTGGTATGTGCACAACGGTGATTGTCGGTCGTCTGGCTTCGACCACGGGTCGCGTCATCCTCGGCCACAATGAGGACTCAGGCGGACGCTGCATGCATCAGCAGTTCTGGGTGCCCGGCGGTTCGCACTCGGCAGGGGAATTCGTTGAAGGAGAACCCGGCCGCGCCCGCGTCCCTCAGGCGCCCGTCACGCTCGGCACCTATTGGAGCAATATGCTTGCACCGGCCCCCGGCTCCTCCTTTGACCAGGGCATGGCCAATGACGCAGGCGTTGTCATGTGCTCAAACTCGGGCGGCGACTCTTATGACGGTCACCTCTCGGACGAAGAAGTCGGCTTGTTCGAAGGCGGCATCGGGTTCCTGCTTCGCCGCTGCGTGATGGAGCGAGCCCATACTGCCCGTGAAGCCGTTGAAATTGCCGGCGAGCTGATCAGCAAATACGGCTACTGGAGCCCCGCACGAAACTACTCTTTTGCCGACGCTCAGGAAGCTTGGGTGCTTAATGTCGTCAAGGGCAAGCACTTCGTCGCGCACCGCGTGCCTGACGACAAAGTCGTTCTGATTTCCAATTACTTAGCCGTCCGTGTGGTGGACTTTTCCGATACGGAAAACGTTATTGCCTCGCCTGACTTGATTGACTACGCCGTCAAAAAGGGCCGCTTCTCGCCGGCCGCAGGCAGCTACTACCATGAGTTTGATTTCTCCGTCGCCTATCAGCCCGACGAAATCCGCCTCGACCCCAATAAGAGCATCCGCATGCGCACGGGCTGGCAGTACATCACGGGAGAAGTTTTCGACGATCCGAACCATTACCCGGAAATGGTTGAGCCGGCGCACAAAATGAGCGTTGAGGACGTAAAAGCGGTTCTTCGTCTTACGGCTGAAGAAACCTACCGCACCCGCGGCGACGGCCGGGCCGACGCCTTCCACGCGAGTGCGCAAGACATCTCTCGCTCCCATACGCGCGAATCCTGGGTGGCAGATATCGCCGATGATCCGCTTTATACGGTGCTCTGGCGCTGCTCGTCGTCTCAGGATCCGAACCCCTATGTGCCTTGGTTCCCGATGGCCGGCGAAATTCCGCAGGGCTACCAATGGTCGACCCTCGAGGACGCCCGCCGCTTCCATTTCAGCATGCCCGCTGACATGCTCGACTTCAATGAAGATCACAGCTGGTTCATTTACGGTTCGCTCAGCGAAATCGTGAACTTCAACCGCGGTCTGATGGCCGGCATCTGGCCGGTGCGCGATTCGCTTGAGGCTGAGTTCATCGGTGCGGCGGAAAAGGTTAAGCATGAAACCGAAGCCCTCCCGCATGCTGAAGCTAAGAAACTCTTGGGCGACTTCACGTGCCGCATGTGCGCCAAGGCGGATGAAACGTATCGTGAACTGCGCGATGCACTCACGATTGATGCCGCTGATGTTGTGCTCGCAGACGCTGAAGCCGTAGAAATTTCCGTGAGCGACCCGAACGCACTGGTAGCCATTACGCTTACGCCCGCGGTTGAATCTTCCGAACTCGATCTCGATCCGAACAGCGTGCTGTGGAGTCTGGGTTTTTCAGGCAAAAAGGAATCCGTTCTCGCCCCGGCCAAGCCCATTTCATCTGCGAAGAATGATGACGGCAGCTGGACGCTTTCCTTCCGTGCCAATGAAGTCGCCCACTGGGCAGTACCGGGCTGCTTCATGGACACCTACATTCGCGGCTTCGTCGGCCACCGCCGTTTTGTCTCACAGGTAAACTTCCGTTTTACCGCATAAGAGGCTTACAGCGTTAATTACCGGACGATTGTCCGGAAAAGTGCCGGCAGGAGCGAACACTTCCGCCGGCGCTTTTGTTATTGCATTAGCCCGCATCTTGGGCTAGTGAAGATTCTCAGCAGCGACAGCTTCATTCCATTCGGATCGGCTGCTTCATCACAGCCGTACGCAGGATTCGACTTTAATCGTTAAAATCAAACGTTCTGCACTGTCGCCGCTATGAATCAACTTAAAAATACTTCAGGGCGTTTTTCCCATCTCTGCCGCCGCATCACCATGCTGGTTATCGGCATGGAATTTGCCACCTTTGGCATTTCCCTGACAGCGGTTTCAAACATCGGCACAACGCCTATCAGCACGCTTCCGTATGTGCTTAGCAAGATCTTTCCGCTCTCTTTCGGAACGACTACCTTCATCCTCAATGTAATCTTCGTTGTCCTTCAAGCCTTGCTTCTGCGCAGCCGCTTTTCGATCCTCAACTTATTGCAGATTCCTGCCGTACTCGTCTTCAGCGCATTCATCGACCTCAACATGCACCTTTTGCAGCCGTACAGCCCAAACAATTGGTGGCTGAGCGCGGCATTGAGTATGTTCGGCAACCTGGTACTTGCTGTCGGAATCATTCTGCAGGTTCGCTCCAAAACAATTGTTCAGCCGGGCGAAGGCATTGTGCTCGCTTTCGCTGCCGTATTTCATCGTCCATTCGGCACCGTCAAAATCGTAAACGACACCGTGCTGGTTGTCATTGCTGCCATACTTTCATTTGCGGTATTGGGCAGCTTTGTCGGGTTACGGGAAGGAACTGCAGTCTCGGCTGTTTTGGTCGGTTTTCTGGTAAAAGCGATCACTGCGTTCTTCCCGGACCAACGTTCGGAAAAACCGCATCAAGTGAATATTCGTCACGAATAAAAAGTACTTATTGATAGGGCACGTGTTTATCCTGCAGTCTGGGACGAAAAAAGAAGAGAATGACACGCGTTTTATTTCTTCATCGAGCAGAAATAAAACCTTTTTTCCATAAAGCACAAACCCTATCGATGATCAAAACCTCACTTCGCTCGGCAGGCCCCGCAGCGGCAGAGCTCAATCGACGGCACTCGAAAAAAGCGCCGCCGAGATGAGCTCCGGCTCTGTACCGGCGGGTAGGCCCAGCGAGGCGATGGCAGCAGGCTGACGGGCAGTTAATGGGGCCTCGCGACGGGTTCCCACGTCAGTCCGCGCCAGGCAGCTTCCATGAGATGAAGTTCCATCCGGCAGGCGGTCAGAAATGCTGACGTCATTTCCGCTTTGACTGTTTCATCCGTTTCCGCAGCAAGCGCATCCGCGATGCCGAGTGCCTGGCGCACCTCCGCCGAATACTCCGGCGAACCATAACCCGCGATCCAGTCCGCAAAGGGATTCTTATTGAGCCTGCTTTTCTTTTGCGCCTTCACAAAGACTTGCCCCAGCCCGTCATAAACCCAAAAACACGGCAGAAGCGCTGCCATGCCGACAGCCGGATGCGATGTCTTGGCACAAAGCGCTTCGTAGTTGATGTAAAGCAGCGTCGCGGGTTCAATCGTCTTGAAAAGCGGATCATCGGTCAAGCGTTTCCCTGCGGCATGTGCGGCATACACACTATCGAGCGATTCCCGGACAGCATCGGTATCCTTGGCCCATCCATGGAGACGCTTGGCAATGCGCTTGCGCTCTTCAAGGGGGAGATTAGACATTGTCGCCACACGTCCGGCCAGAGCATGAAGCGAAGCCGCGTAGCCCGTGAGATAGTGAACGTTCTGAACAACGTAAAAGAGAAACGCTTTTTTCGGCAAAGTCCCGTCCGCCAAACCTTGTGTGAAAGGATGGCGGCAGCAAGCCTCAAGGATTTTTTCCGCGGCTTTAACCGCCTGGCCGCTCCAGCCTTCAGAAGCGGCCTGAGGCGCTCCCGAAGCCCAAACGCTTTTGGGCAGAAATGCGAGGGACCCCGTACTGAAAACGACTGATGCTGTGCGGATAAGCATCTGTCGGCGAGTACGGCAAACAGACGCATCTTTATTGACATTCATTGCTTTTAGCTCTTCAAATGTTTCAAGCGCTTAACCTGCTCAGTTCTTCGCTTCGCCTCATCAAAACGGCCGCGATATACTTGGCGTTCATGCGTCACAATTTGACTTATTAGCCGTTTCATCATTCGCGGCTAATGCTTCCATTAAGGCGTTTGAACAAACCGGGGAAATCGGAGATCTCATTATGTTGTACGGCGCCGTTATCGGAGATGTGCTCGGGAGTACGTTTGAATTCAACAATTGGCTCAAAAGTCCTGAGGAGCTCCCGATCTTTCCGCCGGACGCCCATCCCACAGACGACTCCGTCCTGACGTGTGCCGTCGCAGACGCCTTGATTGCGTCTGCGGTTCGTGACGATGTAAGCGAGAATACACTGCGCGTTGACCCAGTGCAATTTCAGAGAAAAGTGAGAGGGGCTCTGCGCGACTGGGGCTGTACATTCCCAAAGGCTGGCTACGGCAGTCGATTTATGCGCTGGATGCTGAGCGACACCGAAGCACCTACCGGGAGTCTCGGCAACGGCTCCGCCATGCGCGCATCCGGATGTGCATGGGCAGCAGGATCGCTCTCCGAAGCGCTTGAACTCGCAGCCTTTTCGGCGCTCCCAACGCATAATCACCCGGAAGGCGTTGCGGGCGCTCAGGCTGCCGTGTGGCTCATCTATCGCCTGCGTGAAGGCGCTGATCCCGAAAACCTTCGCCGCGAATGGAATGGTCTGTGGGGCCAGCCGCTCGGCGAATTGCCTCAATTGACCGTTCTGGAGGCGTCTCGTCCGATTCGCACGGACTTACGGTGCTCAGCGACGCTTCCTGTGGCAGCTGCACTGGTCTTAGGAAGCTCATCCTATGAGGAGACCGTGCGCCGGGCCGTAGCGCTCGGCGGCGACTGCGATACCATCGCCGCTATTGCCGGGGCCGCCGCTGAGGCCGCTTGGGGCGTTCCTGAAGATCTTCGAGCCAAAGTCGATGCTTTGCTCCCCATTCGTCTCATTGAATTAATCAGGCGCTTTGAATCTGTTTTTGCCGTCAGCGCTCCTAAACGAATGCCCCCCTGATCATCCGTCAGCTCGGCGTCCCTTTGCCGTGGTTTTCGCTTCCCCGGAAGGCCGCCGCGTGTTTTTATTGGCCAGAGCATCAAGTTGAGGCGCTAAGATGCTTGGGCTAACACCCATCCTCTTCGTCTGACAGCCATGCTCTACCGCCGTATATTCGACTACCTTATTGACAACGCAAGTTCGGACGCAGAAAAGCGGCTGCTCAATACCTTAAAAAAGCCGGCACTGCGAAACCAGCGATACTTTGCGGATCTGGACCTCACTTCTGCTCGATACAACAGTACGCTCAAGCGCCGGCTTCTGCAGTTCAGTGCAGACTTTCGTTTTCATTCTGAATTTCAATTCTGCTTAATTCAGCTCTGGGAACCAAGGCTCTTTGACATTTTCCCCGACATAAAGGGATGGTCGACGCTCACGCCTACAGACGGCAAGGAGGAGCAGCTCATTGAGTTCCGCGATTCTCTCATCGCTTATGCCAAAACGTGTCCGAGCAAAACCATGGCAGCGAGCATTCTCGCCGCAGGGTGGATGTGCGGTATGTTTGCCCCGGTGAGCAATGAAGTTACTGATTTCGGCAAAGCACTGATTGCTGCGCTCAGAACGAAGTACGACGTGCCGGCAGATGAGGACTGCCAAGCCGATGAACGCACGCCTGACGCCAATGCAGACCCAGAAGAGCAGACGCCGGCCTCTGCGCCCCCAAAAGAAGCCCCCGCAGCTCAGCCTGCCCCGACTTCACGCACTGCCGACGGCCAGAGAAACTCGAGCGCACCAGTCGAATTAACCGTATGGGATCCTGCCACTGCGGCCGGACCGGTGCTTAAACCCATCCTCTTTGACGAACTGCTGAAAAGTTTTTCCGGCAAGGCCGAAAAACGCGTGGCTGCCGTTCTAAAAACACCTCAGCCCGCAGAAGCCCTCGCGTTAGGCGCTCCGATTGGCAAACTGCGCACCCGCGAGGATCTGAAAATCGCCCTGCTCGCTGCGGAAGAAAAGACGCCCGCTTTTTTTGAACAAGCCATGCTGGCTGTTTCCTGCGGCCCGCTCCATACCAAGATTGCTCAAAACGTCGCGCATTTTCATGCTGCAGACGCTGACGAAGAACGCGAAGCGGCGCTCCTCGCTTTGGCAGAGTTAGCCAAAGACATTTCCAAATCCCGAGTTCCCGAACTGCTGGCCGGCATCTGGCGCTGCGGTCTTTTTTCGCCCGACGGACGTCTCACGCTGTTCGGACGCCGAACCTATCAGCATTTCCTGCACCTCGGCTTCCTTGATTTTGATCTCTCTGCGCTCTATCCGGATCTCCTGCTTAGCAACGAAGCGGGCGATCTGACGAAACAGCCGGATACTGCAGACTCCGCTGAAAAAAGCGAAACTGCCGCCCCGGAGCGTGATTCAGCGCAGCCAGACCTGGCTCAAGCCGACGAAAAGGAGCGGAGCGAGGCCCCTCAGCCGTACGGCACCCTTGCGGTTCGTCAGCTCCTTCTGCGCTGGATTATTGAGCATATCGACAGTGATGCCGAATCTCGAATCATTGGGCTGCTCAAGTCAAAAACGCTGCGCGGCTCCCCGATTACGCGAGGCGTGCGCATCACCCGCGTGCGCGGCAACAATGCGCTGATGAAGCGCATCTTGTCGGCAGACCGTTCCGACCCCGGATTGCTTTCTGTTTTACGGCTGGCGATCGGGGAAAAGATGTTTGAGCGATGCTCGGCGCTCTACCCATCCTACGCGCAGGGTCGCTTTTTGGACCGCAATAAAGAAGGCCGGCGGCCTTATCTCTCTGAACTGAAAAACTACATCGACTATGCAGGGACAGTTCAGCCCGCAGAAGCAGCCTCCTTTCTTGCCGGCGCCTGGCCTTGCGGGCTCTTTCAGGATGACGGCGATTCGCCCGCCGATGCTGACGCACTTTCGCTCGCCGGACAGCTGATTCTCAAGAAGATGGACGATGCCGGCATTGTCCCGTTGTCCGACATGATCCGTCACGCGGAAGACGCCGCGGCCAGAGCCCGCGAAGCAGAAGCCCGCGCCGCTGAACGTGCGGAAGCGCTGCGTCGAGAGCAAGAAATGGCCGAGGCGGTTCGCTCCGCTCAGCGCAGACAAGCTGAAACGGCTGCAGCTGCGCTGGCGGCCGCTGCTGAGGACGATGAAACGGTTCAGGAAGCCGCTCCCGCACACCCCGTGGAAAAAAGAGGCGCACAGAAAAAAACTGGAGCGGTTTTGCCCGCTCAGAGAGCCAAACTCAAAAGTGACCCGAATACGGCTGACGCCCTCAGCACCGAAGCCTCCGTCACCGCGCCAACGCCGGCCGCAGACAATGTGCTCCCTGCCGCAGAACCTGCATCCGCAGCACAAAGTGCTGTCAGCGGCTCTAAGCCGACCGGCGAATTAGCTGGGCAGCATCCCGAACTCGTCCAATCGCCCGCGCCCTTGAAAGCACCGCTGCGCAATCCCGACCGAGAGCCAACGCCCGGCTGTGAACGGTGGCTTGGCTTCGTGCACCGCACCGGAACCTTTGTCAACTTCTTCTGCTTTGCCGTATGGAACCCATTTGAGGAGCGTTTTGAAGCCGCCTCTGAAGAGTCCCTTCGCACGCGTTTCCCAAGCCTCGGCGCCGTCAATCTGAAGGGCGTTTCGACGGGAGCCGTCAACGACGGCTCCATTTATGCCGCCGACATCGATTTTTCTGCAGATCTGAAGATCAATCTTGACGTGGGTACGGGCGCTCCGCGCCCGGACTTCAAATACCGTATTGACTTCGATAAGCTGACGCGGCAGGGCCGCATGCGCCGTGCTTCCGACATCGGCATCTATCGAATCGTCTTTCCGGAATCTGCCGAAGTCGACTTCAGCAAGACCATTCCGGTGCGCCTCTCGCTCGATCCAGCCGTTGAACCGCCTAAAGGCACAAAGGCCGCCAAAAACAATAAAGTTTGGCAAAGCATGGGGATCTCTTCCGTACCGGTGCTGCTCGCTTACCAAGGCCGATTCCTCGGTCCCTGGACCCTCAAGGAAGATGCGGGCCACCATCCCTATCTGGCTGCGCCCGAAGGCCTCGCCGACGGCCTTGCGCCAGGGCTTGAAGCAGACGGCACGGCACTAGATTTGCTTGAAACGCACGAAAGCTATCGCGCCGTTGATCAAATTGTCGTCGGCCAAAGCGCCGTGCTCGACACGGAAGGACTCAAGGCCGGGCGCTTTGACATATTGAGCGACAGAGCACTCCTCGCCAAAGCTGCTCAGGCCGCTCAAAGAGCACTGTCGGCTTCGGCCGCTCCGCACTCATCCGGAACGGATGCGGGCAGAAGGCAGATTGAATCGTGGCTTGCGGCCGAGCATTCTGCCAATGAACTCTTTCCCGATGTCGCTGAGGTCTCAGAACGCCGCCGGGCTCGTCTGGAAAAACTCCTGAAAGCATCCGGCCGCAGCAGCCTTTTCACTCGTGAAATAGCCGATCTTGCCCGCATTTCGATGGGTGCGCAGGCGCTTGAAAAGGGCCCGCTCTTTGAGGCCGTGCTCGAACGCATCTTTTCGGATGCCAAAACGCTCAAGCAGCTCGGTGCCAGTTCTGCCTTCGTCAGTATTCTCGAAAAGAAAGAGCGGCAGGTCGATCAGCTCGCCCAGCGAATCGAAGCCGAACGCATCCGTGCTCAGGCTGAACTTTCTGCCGCTGAGGCAGAAAAGACCGCAGCCCTTCAGGCGCTTCAGGACGAACAAGCCAAACTCGCAGCTCAGCGCAAACACACAGCAGCCGAATTCGCAGCGCTTGCTGATCTGGAGGCCGTCAACGCCAAACGTCAGACACTCGCTCAGGATGCTGAGGCGCTTCAATCCCGCATTGAGGACCTCACGCATTCTGCCGAAGATCTCGAATCCCGCGTTTCCGAAGCAGCTCAGCGCGCACAGAACTATATTTTCGACGGCCGTGCCGCAGCCAAATTCATGGAAGCAGCAGCCGACTTTCGCCGGGAAGAAACTGAGAAATCCGTTGTCATCCGTGCCGAGGCCATCCGCCGTCTGAAGACCTCTGCGCTTTCGGGCGCCGAACTGGCCGATTATCTGGTAAGGGGCGTCTCAGCCGTTCGCAGCTACAGTGCCAACGACATCCTCAACCTCTTCTTGTCCCTCACGCAGAACTTCCTGACCGTCTTCTCCGGGCCGCCGGGATCGGGCAAAACATCGATCTGCTCCATCCTTGCGCACGTCCTTGGACTCGACCTCGTATCGGAGGCGCTCGGCCGTCAGTCGCCCGAATCGCTCGCGCTTTGGCCGTCGCCGGAATTTGCCGACCGCTATCTGCCGATCTCCGTGGAGCGCGGCTGGACCTCCAAACGCGACTTCGTGGGATATTGGAATCCGCTCACCAAGACTTTTGAGAGCGTTGATGACCGCCGGCGCGATGCTTTCCAGGCTCTCGATGCTGAAGCTCGGCTCGGAGCGCCCAAACTCCCTGCGGTGATGCTTCTCGATGAAGCCAACCTCTCGCCCATGGAGTACTACTGGGCAGACTTCATGAATGTCTGCGACGATGCCTCTGGTCACGCCTCCATCAGCCTCGGCGACCACAGAAGACTGAAGATTTCGCCTGCGCTTCGTTTTCTCGCTACGATCAACAACTGTCTCTTATACACATCTCCGAGCCCACGAGACGGAGCTACATCTC
>OWIL01000884.1_pt1 | contig 16783 bp, 9 predicted proteins | sample 1732871 | NCBI WGS metagenome assembly OWIL01 (sample SAMN05065763, study PRJEB22554) | human gut metagenome | biome: ENVO:2100002; feature: ENVO:00000062; material: ENVO:00002003 | host: Homo sapiens | place: USA
GAGATGTGTATAAGAGACAGATTTTATATATAATAGTAGAAAATGAAAAGACACACTTCAGGATTCTCTCCTTTATTGCTATTAATTAAACTCAATATTAATATCGGATTATTAATTGAAGCAAAAAAAAGAATATCCCCCCCTTATACCAAGTACCCAAAGTACTCTGCAGGCAAAGAAAATCACAGGTAAAGTTATGGATGCGACAGGCGAACCAATTATTGGCGCCAGTGTGTTAGTGAAAGGCACAGGTACGGGTACTGTGACAAATGTGGATGGTAATTTCTCTGTGGATGCTCAGCAAGGTAGCACATTAGTAATTTCATTTGTGGGGTATACTTCGGCTGAAATAAAAGTAGGTGCGGGAAGTATCTATAATGTGACTTTGGCAGATGATACTCAGGCGCTGGAGGAAGTTGTAGTAACGGCGATGGGTATCAAAAAAGAACGCAAATCTTTGGGGTATGCTGTGGATGATGTAAATGCGAAAGAATTGATGAAGAACAAGAGTACCAATGCGATCAATTCTTTGGCTGGTAAGGTGGCGGGTGTGACGATTACGCAGACGTCAGGTGCGGCTGGTGCAGGTTCTCAGATTATCCTTCGTGGTGGAACATCACTCGAACGCGACAATCAGCCATTATTCGTTGTTGATGGCGTTATCTATGATAACTCAACTTCAATAATCGGTAACTCTGCATATGATGGGATGAAAGCTTCAGCTACAACAGGCTCTAATCGTGTTATGGATATTAACCCGGAAGATATTGAGAATATGTCAATTCTTAAAGGACCTGCAGCATCGGCTCTATACGGTTCTCGTGCTGCAGCCGGTGTTATTCTTATTACGACAAAGAAAGGTAAAGAAGGTAATGTGGAAGTAAATTTGAGTGCAAAGTATCTTACTTCATGGGTAAAATCGCTCCCGAAAACTCAATCCATGTATAAGAGAGGATTTTACAACGGCCTTGATTCGAGTGGTAAGGCTATAGTAGATGATTTTACTACAAATTCTTGGGGAGAACCTTATGCAGCTGGAGAAACAGCTTATGACAATGTTGGAGATTTCTTTCAAAACGGAGGTGCATGGGACACTAATGTGAGTGTATCAGGTGGTAATAAGACTGGTAACTTTTTCTTGTCCGGTTCATTCTATGACCAAGATGGCATAATTCCGACTACCGGTTATACAAAGACAACTTTCCGCTTCAATGCCGAGCAAAGATGGAAAATGCTAACATTTAATGCTAATGTAGCCTATTCTCAGGCTCGTACAAGCAAAACTTTAACTTCTGCAGGTCTTCATGATTCATCAGGGACGGGTTCCATGGTTGCTCTTTATGGATGGGCACGCAGTGATGATATGAAGCATTATTTAAATGAAGATGGTTCAAAATATCGTATATTCGAAGGTCGCCAAGAGCTATCCGCTGATGTTGAAAATCCTTATTGGATGCTTGATAATTACAGACTGAAGGATGATACAGAACGTTTTACGGGTAGTTTCAGTGTGAAAGCTGATATTACAGATTGGTGGTGGATTTCTTATCGTATGGGTGTTGATTCATATACGACAGAAAATAGTAATCGTATTGCTGAAGGCGCAGCTGTGAAAGATCTGTGGCAAAATGGAATGATGAGTGAAAACTCTCTTCGTTACCAATATTTGTCTACTAACTTGATGACTAACTTCAGCAAGTCGTTTGGTGATTTTAATTTTAACTTGATGCTTGGCACTGCAACAGATGCCACGAAGTCGACGACCAACTATCGTTATGGTTGGAATTTTGTTATTCCGGGCTTCTATTCATTTGGTAATATTTCAACAGCTGATAAGTATCTTGTTGTAAATCGTAGCAAGCACCGTCTTGTCGGTGTGTTTGGTGAATTCCGTGTTGACTGGAAAAATACAATATTTTTAACAGCTACAGGTCGTAATGACTGGTCTTCTACGCTGCCTGTGGAAAACCGTTCGTATTTCTATCCATCTGTCAGCGGAAGTTTGGTATTTACTCAGTTCTTGCAAGACAGGGGATTGATGGATGATAGCTTTCTTAGCTTTGGTAAACTTCGTGTAAGTTGGGCCAAAGTAGGTAAAGATGCCAGTCCTTATGCTACAACTACTTATTTGGAAAATGCAGCAACAATGCTTGGGGGAATAACCGGATATGGAACGAGCTGGAGTCGTGGTAATCCGGTATTGAAACCCGAGATGACGGAATCAACAGAAATAGGTCTTGAGTTACGTTTCTTAAAGAATCGTTTGCGCCTAGACTATGCTTATTATACTAATAACTCACTTGATCAGATTATTTCACCGCGTGGTCCGCAATCCACGGGTTTCATATTCTTTGCCCAGAATATCGGTGATGTCTATAACAAAGGTATGGAACTTACAATCAGTGGTACTCCGATACAAACTAAAGACTGGACTTGGGATGCAAGCTTGAATCTTTACGGGAATCGTGGTACTGTTAAAAATTTACCAGTAGGCACAGATGTGCTGTATGTTACGGATGTGCAATTTGGTGGTGCTCAGGCTGCGTCATTCAATAATGGCCCATTCTTGGGTATCTCCGGATATCACTATAAATATACTGATGATGGCAAGGTAATTCTTGACCAATATGGGATGCCTACGTATGATAAGGATACCCGTGTGCTTATAGGTAATCGCGAACCCAAACTCCAAGGTGGTTTTAATAATACCATCAGCTATAAGAATTGGACATTTAATATGTTGTGGGAGTTCCGGATAGGTGGTGATATATATAACGGTACTGATTACTATTTGGTTGATAAAGGTCTTAGTGATTTAACTGCTAATCGTGAGTCATTGACTATTGCGGGTGCCCAGAAAGATGGAGATACCTATAAAGATGTAACTTACACATTCAATGCCAATGAAACTTATAACCTCAATGGAGCTCAGGTTTCGGGAAAAGAAGTAATCCAAAAATATTATACAGATTACTACTATCGTGAAGGTCTTAATTATATCACTAAAGTCAACTCGCTCCGTCTTCGTACTATTTCTTTGAACTATGAACTTCCTAAGGCATTTTTGGCTAAAATAGGCATAAAGCGTGCCAATGTATCCGCGACAGCCAATAATTTGCTTTTGTTTACTAACTATCGTGGTGATCCCGAATCTTCTTCTGCAGGTTCCGGTATTTCCGGTTCCGGTGCAACGGGTATTGATTACTGCTGTGTACCACCAACTGCAAGTTTTGCATTTGGCTTTAATGTAACATTCTAATTTTTCAACTGCTAAAATTTAGAAATATGAAACTATTTAAATCAATTATATTAAGTGTAGCAGGGTTAATGACATTTGCCTCTTGTACAGATTGGCTGGACGTCAATGAGGATCCCAACACTCCCGCCCAAGCTGCCGTTTCTGTAAAGACTTTGCTTCCGTGGATTCAATATCACTTGGCTTATGCAACCGGTGCACATGGATATCGCTCGCAATTTATTTGCCAGGCGTTTACTGCTACTTCTCGTACACATCGTGATGGTTGTTCTGCGCAATGGGAGGCTACCAGTTCATTGAGTACTACCTCCTATCAACAATTCTTTGTTGGTGCGGGTCCCAATCTGGTAGATATGTATGACAAGGCTATTGCTTCAGAAGCATGGCATTATGCGGGTGCAGCTAAACTGCTTAAGGCTTATGGTTTCCTTTTAATGGCTGATATGTATGGTGAAATGCCTTATTTTGAAGCTAATAGTATTAGCCCTCATCCCAAATATGATACAGGTGAAACCATCTATACTGAGTCTTTAAAAGACATTGATGAAGCTATTGAACAATTTGGAAAAACTCAGGCGCTAGGACAACCGGCATTGTCTGAAGGTGATAGCTGGAATGGTGGTAATATCGATAAGTGGGTTAAGATGGCCTACCTGTTAAAGGCTCGTACTATCAATCAAATGTCGAAGAAATCTGCATACTATGATCCTGAAACTATTCTTGATTGTTTAAACAAGGCGCAACAAAGCATTGATGATGATACATATATTGAATGTCAGGATATTAGAGAGTCTTCAAAAGATTTTATTTCCACTGACCCTATGCAGACCAATTATAACTGGAATCAAACTTACAATGGTAACCGCCATATCACATTACCAACAAAATGGCTTGTAGATCTATTGACTGATTTTGATAATAAGGGCATCGAAGATCCGCGTGCAGATAAGATTATTGCTTGGCGTCAATTCAGTGAGAATGGAACTAAAATTTGGAAACGTGGTGCAGGAGTTGATATGCAATCGGACGTTCGTATACCCAATGGTATGGCTAATTTTATCAGCCGTAAAGAGGGCGGTTGGAATCCATCCATAGACACTCGTGCATCAGACTCCATTTATGTAGGTATTTATGCGGGTTCTGTAGGCGTTTACAGTACACCTAATATTTTCTATCGGGCTATTGATAATTGGTATCCTTCATCGGGTAACGTTTATGTCCGTCCTAATAGTCCTTATTTGTGGGCTACTTATGCTGAAGCCTGCTTTATCAAGGCTGAGGTACTCTTTAAGCAAAGTAAAAAAACAGAAGCTTTTAATGCCTATAAGGACGGCATCAAGGCTAATATCGATGAACTAAACAAGATGTTGACGATTTGGACCGGTGATGCAGCCTATACTGACTGTCCTTCAATGGGACAAATGGAACAGGTAAAAATAGACGAGTTCCTAAATGGTGCCATTGGTACTGCATCAGACATAACATTGGAAAAGATTATGAGTCAGAAGTTTATTGCGATGCTTTACTCAACTGTGAATTGGAATGATATGCGTCGTCATGATTATAAAAATTATATGGGATGGCAAATGCCTTATGAATATTCTGTAAATGCAGCTTCACTGAAGGGTATTCCACAAGGTAAACAATGGCGTCGTATAAAGCAATGTTCTCATGAAATCAATTATAATGCAGATCAGCTTAGAGCCATTCAACCCAACTATAATGATGATGACATCTGGACATATCCTGTATGGTGGGATTCAGCCGATTGAAAATAATATGTTTAATTTGAAATGAAACATAGCGAAGACTTTTAAGTCTTCATTCATAAATGATGATTGGGGCAGTCGGTTCGTGAGAATCGCTGCTTTTTTGCATATTAATCTATAAAATTCCATAGTTTATAGAACGTTAATTTAAATATCTTAAAATATTGGGAATCTATATATTTCATTGATTATCTTTGCGCTCGGAAACAGAAATATGATTTTCTTTGAAGTTTCATAGAGATTTAATAAGATATTGAAGACTGTAACGGTCTTCATTCATAGATGATGATTGGGACAGTCGGTTCGTGAGAATCGGCTGTTTTTTGTTTCTGTTTGTTTGCATATCAACGGATGTAATGTTACTTTTGCCGAACGAGGTCAGGTGGCCTCGTTATTAACCTCTGAATAGCAATGGCACAAAGCAAGAAATTTATCTCTCCGGGAGTATGGTTTTCCATGTTGTATCCCGCAGACTGGAATGAGTTTGAAGATGGGGAAGGCTCTTTTCTCTTCTATAATCCAAGTGAATGGACTGGAAATTTTCGTATTTCTGCATATAAAGGTAACGCTATGTATGGTCGGGAAGTTACCCGTCAGGAACTGAAAGACAATCCTTCGGCAGTCTCCGTTAAAATAGGAAGCTTGGCATGTGCTTACAGTAAGGAGATGTTTGAAGAAGAAGGGGCTTATTATACTTCTCATCTTTGGATTACAGGTGTGGATGATGTTGCCTTTGAATGTTCCTTTACGGTAAGCAAGGGAGCATCTGTGGCAGAGGCCGAAGCCGTTATCGCCTCGTTGGAAATACGTAAAGAGGGAGTGAAATATCCGGCAGAGCTTATATCTGTCCGCCTGTCCGAAATCTACCAGATTAATGAGGCTTTTGAGTGGGTGACCACTACTGTAAAAGAACAACTGAAAAAAGATTTCCAGGGTATGGAAGAAGATTTGGACAGTATGCAACAGGTCATTGATAGTGGAACTATCGGTCCGAAGAAGAAAGAAGCATGGCTTTCATTTGGTATTGCCATCTGTGTGATTCTTGCCAATGAAGTAGATGGGTTAGAATGGATGACTCTGATAGATGGTAATCGTGAAGCTCCTGTATTGCAGAATCTTACTACAGGAGAATGGATTGACCCCATGAAATTAGTGTGGAGCAAAGTGAAGGCAGGGGAACCTTGCAATCTGGCAGAAACCTACAAATCCTTACTCTGATCATTTGCCAACCAGCCATAAATCATAAATTATAAATCATAAATCTTAAACTGTGATTAGTTATCTTCAGATAGAAAATTTGACCAAGTCATTCGGTGATTTGGTATTGCTTGAGAATACTTCGCTCGGTGTGGCCGAAGGGCAACGTATCGGACTGATTGCCAAAAACGGCAGTGGTAAAACTACTTTGTTGAATATCATTGCCGGAAAAGAAGGCTATGACAGTGGAACCATTTCTTTTCGTCGTGACCTTAGGGTCGGATATTTGGAACAAGACCCGCAATATCCCGAAGGACTGACCGTTCTGGAAGCTTGTTTCCATCATGGCAACAGTACGGTAGAACTGATAAAGGAGTACGAACGCTGCATGGAAACAGAAGGACATCCTGGTTTGGACGAAATCCTGGTGCGCATGGATCATGAAAAAGCATGGGAGTATGAACAGAAGGCCAAGCAAATTCTTTCCCAGTTGAAGATAAGAAACTTCGATCAGCAAGTAAAGCATCTTTCTGGTGGACAGTTGAAGCGCGTGGCGCTTGCCAATACCCTTATCACTGAGCCTGACCTGCTGATTCTGGATGAGCCGACCAACCATCTCGATCTTGATATGACTGAATGGTTGGAAGATTACCTGCGCCGCACAAACCTCAGTCTGCTCATGGTGACGCACGACCGTTACTTTCTCGACCGTGTCTGTACCGAAATCATTGAAATAGACAATCGTCAGATCTATCAATATAAGGGAAATTATAGCTATTACCTGGAGAAACGTCAAGAGCGTATCGATGCAACGAATGTTGAAATAACCCGTGCCAACAATCTGTATCGCACTGAGTTGGAATGGATGCGTCGTATGCCGCAAGCCCGCGGGCATAAAGCGCGTTATCGCGAAGAAGCTTTCTATGAACTGAAGAAAGTAGCTAAACAGCGGTTTAATAACGACAATGTGAAACTGGAAGTAAAGGCCTCCTACATCGGTAGCAAGATATTCGAAGCAGACCATTTGTACAAGTCGTTTGGTGACCTTAAAATATTAGAAGACTTTTCTTACATTTTTGCCCGTTATGAAAAGATGGGCATTGTAGGTAATAACGGTACCGGTAAATCTACTTTTATCAAAATACTGATGGGAGAGGAGAAAGCCGATAGCGGAACGATTGATATCGGAGAAACGGTACGTTTCGGTTATTATTCGCAGGATGGCTTACAGTTCGATGAGCAGATGAAAGTGATTGATGTGGTACAGGATATCGCCGAAGTCATAGAGTTAGGTAATGGTAAAAAGCTGACCGCTTCCCAGTTTTTGCAACATTTTCTCTTCACTCCCGAAACCCAGCATAGCTATGTTTATAAACTGAGTGGTGGAGAGCGCCGTCGCCTGTATCTGTGTACGGTATTGATGCGTAATCCTAATTTCCTTGTGCTGGATGAGCCTACCAATGATCTGGATATCATTACCCTGAATGTACTGGAAGAGTATTTACAGAATTTCAAGGGTTGTGTTATCGTAGTAAGCCACGACCGCTACTTTATGGATAAAGTAGTAGACCATATGCTAGTCTTCAACGGTCAGGCGGATATCCGTGATTTCCCCGGAAATTATACCCAGTATCGTGACTGGAAGGAAGAAAAAGCCCGGCTGGAAAAGGAGAAAGAAAAAGAAGCCTCTAAACCGCAGGAAGATAAAACCGCTAAAGTGCGTTTGAATGAAAAACGCCGGATGTCCTTTAAAGAGAAAAGGGAGTTTGAACAGCTGGAGCAGGAAATTGCTACATTGGAGGACGAAAAGAAAACCATTGAAGCTGCCCTGTGCAGTGGCACCTTATCCGTAGAAGAACTCACAGAGAAATCAAAGCGTTTGCCCGAGATCACGGATTTGATTGATGAAAAGACCATGCGTTGGCTGGAACTTAGTGAAATAGAAGAATGATAGGGTGATAAGATGATAAATGATAAGATGATAAAATTATGAGCAACAGAACTGGAAATTTAACGAACTATCATAGTCATAGCTTATATTGCGACGGACGTGCTAATATGGAAGACTTTATCCGCTTTGCCCTGAGTGAAGGATTTACTTCTTATGGATTTTCTTCCCATGCCCCTCTGCCGTTTTCTACAGCGTGGACTATGGAGTGGGACGCTATGGATGACTATCTGGCCGAATTCCATCGTCTGAAGGCTAAGTATGCCGGACAAATAGAACTCTATATCGGTCTGGAGATTGACTATCTGAATGAAGAGAGCAATCCGTCTGTTGTCCGTTTCCGCGAATTACCGTTGGATTACCGTATCGGTTCTGTGCACTTGCTTTATGATGATAAGGGAGAAATAGTGGATGTGGATGTGACGGCTGATAAATTCCGCAGAGTTGTGGATAAACATTTCAATGGTGACCTGGTGAGAGTGGTGCATCTTTATTATGACCGTTTGATGCGTATGGTGGAACTGGGCGGTTTTGATATTGTCGGTCATGCTGACAAAATGCACTATAACGCATCTGCTTATCATCCCGGCTTACTGGATGAGCCTTGGTATGATGCTTTGATTCAGGAATATTTTGATGCTATTGCCCGAAAAGGATATATCGTAGAGATTAATACAAAATCTTATCTGGAATTGGGCACTTTCTATCCTAATGAACGCTACTTCCCTGTATTGCTTGAAAAGGGAATCCGTGTACAGGTTAATAGTGATTCCCACTACCCGGAGCGTATAAACAACGGACGCCTGCAAGCTTTGATGGCCCTGCAAGCGTCCGGTTATCACACTGTCACGGAGATGTACAATAATGAGTGGAAAGATATGCCACTCCTCATTCATACATAACTCCAGTGACTTTTTCTTATATATTATTTCTTCTTTAACAAGAAATCTTCAATTGCCTTTTGGTAAGTGGCTTTATCAGCTGCACCACGGAAAAGCTGAGGTTCTCCTTCCATCGGAATGAATACAAAGAGAGGAATGCTGCTTGCATTGAATAATGCGGCAAGTTCACGCTCTTTGTCCACATTCACTTTGTAGATCACGATCTTTCCGGCGTATTCTTTGGCCAGATCTTTCATGATGGGCGCTGTCATGCGGCAGGGACCACACCAGTCGGCATACAAGTCAATGATGGCGGGTTTGTCACCCTTATATTTCCAGTCCTGGGATTTCTCGTAATCGAATACATCTTTAATAAACATATCCTTGTTCATTACGATTACTTCTCCGCTTTTGGCTTCTTTTTGTTCCGGTTCATTGGGTTGTGCTTTTGCTCCATCCTTGCAGGCGAATGTCAGTACGCTGGCAAAAATCAGAATGGCAAAGGTTAGTACTTTCTTCATAATGTTTGTTCTTTATGAATTTTGTTCAATGACGCCTTTTAGCTCACTGCCCTTAATAACTCCGGAATGACGCCAAACGGCTTCACCTTTCTTGAATACGATAAAAGTGGGTACCGCTTGTATACGATACTTAGCAGCCAGTTCCTCATGTTGGTCTACATCGATTTTCACGATGCGGGCACCATCACCGATTTGTCCTTTCAGCTCTTCCAATACGGGATGCATTGCTTTACATGGGCCACACCAAGTTGCAAAAAAGTCTACTAAAACAGGTTTTTCTGATTGTATAAGTTCTTCAAATTTCTCCATAATCTTTTCCTTTCTGTTATTAATTCATTTTTTTTATAAATACAATATTAGTGTTGTTGTCTGTATAGTGAAACAGTTTGTGGTGTCTTTTGTTCACGATCTATTGCTTTTCATACTATTTAAATGGCATATTTGGGTATTTTTTAGAATACTTTCAATTTTGAAACATTTTCCATTGGAAAATTTATCAAATGATTCTGATTTCTTTCCTGGGTGCTCTGTGGGTAACTGTTGTACTATGGTTGAATGAAAACATTTCGCCCCTGCAAACATTGTGATTGACTTTAGTTATTCACTTTACTTGCAGGGGCGAATTATGGTTCACTTGAATATCCGAGTGATATTTTTATACTTCCTTTTATTTATTCCGCAATAGTCAGTTCCTTGATAATATGTGAGGCACCGGCATACTTCTCTATGATAAATAAAGTGTAGCGAATGTCTACGCAGGCTGCACGCTGTGAAGAGGGGCGGAAGGCTATATCTCCTGTAAGTCCTTCATAATTGCGATCGAAACCTGTACCGATGAGCTCACCTTTGGCATTGAATACCGGACTGCCGGAGTTACCGCCGGTGTTGTCTGTATTCACAATGAAGCAGATAGGCATTTCACCATTCGGCATGGCATAGCGTCCGAAGTCCTTGGACTGATACAGTTGTTTTAATTTGGCAGGAATCACAAACTCCCAATTGTCGGGATCTTCCTTTTCCATGGCACCTTTGAGGGTGGTATAGTAACCATATTCCACTCCGTCAGCCGGTTCATAAGGCAATACCTTTCCGTAGGTGAGGCGCAGGGTGGAGTTGGCATCCGGATAAATGGGAGTACCTGCACTCCGTTTCATGTCCATCATACCTTTTACCCATACTTTGTGTGCGGCATTGTAATTTTTGTTGGCGTCTGCCATAGCAATGGCGGTCTGCAACAGTCCGTCTGTGATGGAATGTTTGAACAGTACCATCCAGTCAAATCCCAACTTATACGAGCCCGGTTTTCGGATGAACTTTTCAAAGTTTTCCTTCTTGCCGAAGATAGAGTGGTCGAAACAAGCATCGACAAAGGCATCACTGTTACCTTTGAAACGTTTGTCAATGACCTCAAAGATGCTGATGCGTTGTTCCGCCGGGATATATTGTATATAAGTCTGCAACATTTTCTTGGCAACTGTACGTTCTACATTAGGGAAAGGTACGGAAGCAAAGTACTTGTCAGCGGCAATCTTTAAGCTATCAGCGGCAGCCTTTATCTGTGCCTTGTCCTTACTTTTCAGGGCAGCCAGCATGGCAGAAGTGTTGGGGATGCGCATAAAGTCCAGGCCTGTCACCAATGCTTCCTGAATGGCCTGCTGATGATAGAGGGCAGGGCGGCGATGCTCAACGATACTGCGTATTTGATCGAATGCTTTCTGGTAAGAATCATCACCCTGTTCACGTCCGCGAGCCAAGAGTTGTTCCTGCTGGGCACGTTTCGTGTCGAGTACTTTCAGGCGGATAAGCCCTTCGTTCATACCAATGGCATTTTTCCAATAATTGGCAGAAGAGGCATACTTACTGGCATAATGGATACGTACAGCAGGATCTTTCTGCATTTGTTCCATCAATGCTTCCTGGCGAACACCACGTACATGATGGCGCATGAAATTAGTGGTTTGCATACGTTCTTCCACTTCGTCGGAAATCATATAGCGCCAGTTGCGTCCGGGAAATCCCATGACGAAAGTGAAGTCACCTTCTTTGTATCCGGCAAGGCTGATGGTAAGATGTTTCTTCACTTTCAAGGGAACGTTATCCTTGGAGTATTCCACCGGATTTCCGTCCTTGTCGGCATATATGCGGAACAAAGAGAAGTCACCTGTATGTCGCGGCCACATCCAGTTATCGGTATCCGCACCGAATTTACCGATAGAAGAGGGAGGTGCACCCACCATGCGGATGTCACTGTAAGTGGTTTTAACAAACAGGTAGTAGCGGTTACCACCATAGAAAGCTTTCAGTTCAAGCTTGCGTCCCGGTGTCAGGGCAATGCCTTGTTCGGAAGAGAAGCGCTCGGCTACTTCCTTCAGGTATTTGGGTGACAGATAGTTTGTACCGTTTGGGTCCGGATCTATCTTCAACTGTTCGTTGACGTAGTCTGTTACATCCAGGATTTCATCAATGTAAGTAATGGTAAGTCCTTTACAGGGAAGCTCTTCTTCGCGGTTCATTGCCCAGAATCCATCTGTCAGATAGTCATGCTCCACTGTACTGTGCTGTTGGATAGAACCATAGCCACAATGATGGTTAGTCAGTACCAATCCTTCGGCAGAGATCACTTCACCTGTGCAACCGCCACCGAAGTGAACCACTGCATCTTTCAGGGCGATGCCGTCAGGATTATAAATCTGGTTCACCGGGATTAGTAATCCCAGTTCCGTCATAGCGACTTCGTTCTGCTTTTGCAGATCGGTCAGCATCCACATGCCTTCGTCAGCGTGTGCGGCGAAGGCAAGTGATGTTATGAATAGGGATAAGATTGTTTTTCTCATTCTACAATTTTCATTTCTTTAATCAAATGTTCGCATCCTCCCAGTTTTTCAAGGATGAACAGTACATAGCGGATGTCCAGATTGATACAACGTTGCAGGTTATTATCAAAATTGATGTCACCGCTAAGAGACTCCCAGTTACCATCGAAAGCAGTACCAATTAATTCACCGTTTGCATTCAGCACGGGGCTACCGGAGTTACCACCGGTGATGTCGTTTGTGCTGAGGAAGCAAACCGGCATATCACCGTTTGGCAGAGCATAACGTCCGAAGTCTTTTTTCAGTATCAGCTCCTTCAGTTTGGCAGGAACTACGAATTCACGGTCCTCGGGATTTTCTTTTTCCAGAATACCGTCGGTAGTAGTATAGTACTTGTAATGTACGGCATCACGCGGATTGTATGATTTCACGTTACCATACGTCAGTCGAATGGTAAAGTTAGCGTCCGGATAAGAAGGAACGGGTTCTTTCATTTCGCCCAGTCCGCGGATATATGCTTTGTGCAGTAATGCCAGTTCTTTGGAAGTACTGTTCAGTTCCTGTGCCAGTGACCTCAGTTTTTCAATCTTGGCGCGTGAATATTGAGTTGTCAGATCCTTTTCGATAGCTTTTACTGTAGGTTTCTTGATGAACTTGTCAAAGTTGGCCTGGTTTGCCAGGATGGAATTGTCATACATGGCATCAATATAAGCATTATAGTCGCCTTTAAACTCTTTTTCAATAGCCTGATAGAAAGCCGGGCGTTGTTCTGCCGGAATAATTTCGGCATATACCGGGAAGATAGCTTTGGCTACTTTGCGGTCTACTTCATGATCGTAGTCTTTATTATGGATGTCAGCAAAGACCTCTTTCAACTGTTCGAGAGACTTATTGATGAGAGAGTCGTTCTTTTCTTCCAATCCCTTTTTCAGGTTATCCATAACCATGTACGGGCTACCGAATTCAATGGCGCCACTGAATGCTTCCATCAGGTAGTAATACTGACCGGTCACCGGCATTGTCTGGTTTACAATGGCATCTATTTTTTCTACTACACCTTCGTACTCCGGTTTACCTTTAGCGAATTCTGCGAATTTCTTCTCCTGTTCTGCCTTTGTACCCAGTACATCATTATCAATGATCGCTTTATTCATACCGATGGAGTTCTTCCAGTAATTGCTGCTGCCGGCATACTTGTTGGCATATTGAATACGAGTTTTATCGCTGGCAGCCATCACTTCTTTCAATACGGCGAGGCGTGCGCCACGTATAGTGATACGCGGTTGGTTCTGTGCTTCCATACGTTCCTTTACTTCCGATACGGTGAGGTAACGGCTTGTGCTTCCGGGGAAACCCATGATCATGGCGTAATCACCTTCTTCCAGCCCCTTGATAGAGATAGGCAGATATTTGGGAGTCTTCAAAGGTACGTTTGATGCTGCATATTCTGCGGGATCACCGTTAGCATCGGCATAGATACGGAACATGGAGAAGTCACCCGTGTGGCGGGGCCACATCCAGTTGTCCGTCTCCCCACCAAATTTGCCTACGGAAGAAGGAGGTGCGGCTACCATACGTACGTCTGTGTACACTTTCTTATAGAACAAATAGAATTTATTTCCGGCATAGAACGGCAAAGCTTGTACTTCAATGCCTTTTTTACCTTTCAGATCGCTCTTCTCAAACAATTCTTTAGCCAGTTTATTGAGGAACGGGCGGGTGAGTGCATTTACTTCAGTTACTTCACCGGTAGCGATCTTTTGGTTCACGATGTCCGTAATGTCTTCGATACGGTCAACGAACTGGAATTTCAATCCCGGAGTAGGCAATTCCTCACCACGGTTTTTTGCCCAGAAACCATCGGTCAGATAGTCATGTTCCACGCTGCTATGTTGCTGGATAGAAGCGTATCCGCAATGATGGTTTGTCAGAATCAGCCCTTCCGGTGAGATGATTTCACCTGTACAACCACCGCCAAAGATACCTACCGCATCTTTCAGTGATACTCCATTCGGATTATACAAATCATCCGCTTCCAGTTTCAAACCTTGTTTTTTCATCAACTCAATGGAGTTCTGCTGTTTCATCAGTTGCAGTAACCACATTCCTTCGTCGGCACGTGCTGTAGAGCCGAACGCCAGCGCTGCAAGCGCTACTAAGTAGGTTCTAATTTTCATTGTTATCTGTTTATACAATTTATTGTTTTATGAAATTCATTACATTGGCAGGCGGACGTTGGTTCATCAGTTCATTCTTCATGAAGTCCATGTATGGCGCTACATGACTGAAAAAACGATGATATCCCTTGCACAGATAATTCAGTCCCGGTTCGCCACTTGCCGTTCGTGCGAAGCGGTTTTTAGGACATTCGCCATTGCAGGCAAACAGCCATTCACACTCCCGGCATTGGGTGGGCAATGATTGCTGTTTCATTTGTCCGAAAGCCTGCTGCTTATCACTGTACATCATCTCCACCAGCGTCTTCTGGTAAATGTTGCCCAACTTATATTCGGGGAATACAAAATGGTCGCAGGAGTATACGTCTCCGTTGAACTCCATCACTCCCGCATGTCCGCAGGTCTTTGCCATGGAGCAAACGCCCGGTTGTTCGCCTATCCAGTTGGCCAGGGTAGAGTCGAACAATTGAATGTAATAGGTACCTACATCCTTTTTCACCCATTCGTCAAAGAGAGTGCAGAGGAAATTGCCCCATTGCTCAGGGCTGATAGAGAAATCCGCCAGTTCGGCCACCTCTTCACGATCGGCCAGTGAGGCCAGATGACGTCCGTCCTGATGTCCGAATACGCGCTCTACGATGGGGGCGAACTGTATGTAGTGACAACCTATTTCTTTGAAGAAGTTGTAGAATTCCAGAGGATAATCGGCATTGTAGTCGTTCACTACCGCCATGCCGTTCCATTCCACACCATGCTTTTTCAGTAGATTGATGCCTTGCATTACTTTTACGAAAGAAGGCTTACCTTGCTTATTCTTGCGATATTCGTCGTGAAATTCTTGTGGCCCGTCGATAGAGACACCTACCAGCCAGTTGTTTTCACGGAAGAATTCGCACCATTCATCCGTCAGCATGGTTCCGTTGGTCTGTATGCTATTGTCTATGGTGCGTCCGCGGGCATATTTTTTTTGCAGTTCCATGGCCTTTTTGTAGAAGGACAACGGGCGCATCAAAGTTTCCCCACCGTGCCAGGTGAACATTACCTGCGGCATGGTTTGCGAATTTATGTATTCTTCAATAAACTTTTCCAGCAACTCCTCACTCATTACGTGCTTGGGGTTGTTTTGGTATAACTTGCTCTTTTCCAGGTAGTAACAGTAATCGCATGCAAGGTTGCATACGGCGCCTACCGATTTCAGCATAACATAAAGAGGCTTGGCAAAAGGAGCATAAGTTGACATAGGAGATTAACTTGTTTCAGTTACAGGGTTTACATTTTGTTAGTTATCACTGCAAAAATAAGTAAACTAAATGAAATATCCTTTCTTTTCTCCCTCCTTATAAGGATTATTAATGGAAAAAAGAGAGCAAAAATTAAATATTGATAAAAAGTTTCTTTACAGCCCGAATAGGTTGTACCTTTGTATCGTGTTTCATAAAAATCGTTTCCTGCATGATTAGAATGAATGTGAACCGTATTTTGCCCTTAATGCTTTTGCTCGTGCTTTTTGCTTCGTGCAGTCGCAAGTATAAAGTGGAGGGTGTGTCATCGGTGACCAGCCTCGATGGTAAGATGTTATACCTGAAAACGCTCCGCGACGGGCAGTGGATAGCAATTGATTCCGCCGAAGTGGTACACGGTTTGTTCTCTACGAGTGGTCCGTCGGACTCTGTAATGATGGTGACGCTCTACATGAATGATGAGGCTATCATGCCTCTTGTACTTGAGAACGGTAAGATTGAAGTCTCCATATCCAACTCTCAACTCACCGCTAAAGGTACGCCGCTAAACAATGCTTTGTATGAATTCATCGAAAAGCGTAATTCGCTTGAGTTGAAGATTGAAGAACTGGAAAAGAAAGAGGCACGTATGGTGCTGGATGGCGCCGCATTGGATGACATCCACGAACAACTGACTCAGGAGGGAGAAGCCTTGGTAAAAGAAATGAATGACTATATCAAGGAGTTCATTTCCACCAATTATGAGAATGTCCTTGGCCCCAGCGTATTCATGATGATGTGCAGTACACTGCCTTATCCCATCATGACACCGCAAATAGAGGATATCATCCGTACAGCCCCTCAAACTTTCAAGAGTAGTCCTTTGGTGAGGGAATTTCTCGATAAAGCTAAAGAGAATATGAAATTGATAGAGGAACATCGGCGTATGGAGGCTGTCTCTTATACACATCTCCGAGCCCACGAGACGGAGCTACATCTCG